>Ga0315546_1000113_pt1 | contig 60798 bp, 44 predicted proteins | sample SalMarSW160170MG_FD_203833 | JGI IMG/M metagenome (GOLD analysis project Ga0315546, IMG submission 203833) | Salt marsh sediment microbial communities from the Plum Island Ecosystem LTER, Massachusetts, United States - Salt Marsh Sediment SW1601-170 ...
TTTGGACACCAGGCTGCATATACTGCCGGACTTGAATATGCAAAAGGTGAAATTGTGGCAATGATGGATGGTGACCTTCAGGATCCACCTGAACTGCTTGAGGAAATGTTTTTGAAAATAAAAAATGCGGATCTTGATATAGTCAGTGGGAAGAAAACAGGCAGGAGAGGTAAAAAAAGACGTAACCTCTACACGGTAATGTTTCATCTTCTTTTCAGGAAGATAGGAGAAATAAGAAGCATGGAGAATTACGGCAATTTTTCGATGATGAAAAGGACCGCTGTTGACGCTCTCCTGACAATGAAAGAGAAGGTGCGTTATCTTCCCGGACTTAGAACATTCATAGGATTTAAACAGGATTATATTGAGTTTGTAAGAGATGACCGTTTGAAAGGTGATCCCAAGATGAGTTTCAGGAAATTATTTATTCTTGCAACAGACGCCATATTCTCTTTTTCGAGGTTTCCAATACGCTTATGCCTGATCCTTGGTACTATAGGGACGATTGTTTTCATGTGTGCCGGATTGTATACTATCATCGCCAAGGCAACAGGAATAGCTGTGGTTGGCTGGTCTTCCACACTGCTCAGTATTTATTTTCTGGGATCAATACAGCTTGTATTTCTGGGTATAATTGGTGAATATGTTTACAGGAGCTATAAGGAATCACAGAACCGCCCGGTTTATTTTGTAAAAAAATATTACGAAGGTGGTTCAGAAGAGTCATGAAGGAGCGAAGGCTTAAACATATTTTTGTATTCTGTTCGGCAATTCTCCTTCTGTTAATGCTTTACGTAAGTAAGGACGCCGGGATTTCTTGTGATGAAGTTCTTCATTATCAGCATTCTGTTGCGGTTTATAATTATTTTGCATCACACGGCGAGGATGTTTCTGCTCTCAATACCCCGGTAACACATCTGAAGTATTATGGCCAGTCGTATGATAACCTTGTCACAATTCTTATCAACTGGTTAGGTATAGACGATATTTATGGTTTCCGCCATATCATGAGCACCCTGGCAGGCTGGCTTGTTATTGTTGTAACAGCAATGTTTGCAATATGGCTGACGGATTACAGGGCGGGTATCATTGTTCTTATTCTCTTTGCTGTTTCACCTACATTCATGGGACATGCTCAGAATAATTTGAAAGACATACCCTTTGCTCTTGGTTATATTGCCGGAGTTTATTATACCCTTAAAATATTGTTTTGTGGCAGGAGAATTTCAATTGGTAACGCCCTGCTGCTGACATTAAGCATAGCATTCTGTATAAGTATTAGGGCAGGCGGACTGATTCTCATATGTTACCTTTTCTTTTTCTTCGTGCTCTATTACATTGTCAGGTACCTTAAAGACAGAGCTATTGATTTTCCGGAAATCGGAAGAAAGATGATCTGGATTATAATCTTAACAGTTGTAGCTTTCTTTGCAAGCATAATCTTATGGCCATTTGCACTTCAGAATCCGGTGAAGAATGTTTTTGAGTCGTACCAGGTGATGGCTCATTTCCCGGCTACTTTCAGACAGATCTTTGAGGGAAAAGTAGAATGGTCGGATTACATGCCATGGTATTATCTTGTTAAATCCATGGCAATTACAATACCGTTGACAGTTTTTTTCGGTTTGTTAGTCTTCACTGTTTTTGCCGGAAGAATATTACTGTCGGATAAGGGATTACAGTATGGATTTATTGTTTTTACCCTTCTGTTTCCTGTTGTGTTCGTGATTATTGAAGATTCAAACCTGTACAGCTTATGGCGACAGTTTCTCTTTCTTTATCCGGGGCTGGTACTGTTAGCTGCCATCGGTTTGATACAAATTCTTAACTTGCACATAAACAAGTATTTGAAGGGGAGTGTTTTTGTCTTTTTTATTTTACTTGCTGTTCATCCGGTAAGGTACATGGTATCAAATCGTCCATATTTTTATTTGTATTATAATCAATTTGTTGGCGGCTTGAAAGGAGCTTATGGTAATTATGAAACTGATTATTATTATGTCAGCCAGACAGAAGCTTCTGAATGGCTTATTGATTATCTTGAAGAAAAAGGTATTACCGATTCTGTCAAAGTCAGGGCAACCTACTCCGTCAACTGGCAATTTCGTAAATACCCATGGATCAGGACATCATATTTCCGGTTTGAAGAGAGAAGCCAGTACGATTGGGACTATGCAATAGTTACGAACAGATATATTCACCCGGATCATCTTAAGAACAATATATGGCCTCCACAAAATGTCATACATGTTGTTTATGCTGATAATGTTCCGGTTTGTGCGGTTCTTGAACGCAGGTCAAAGAATGATTATTATGGGTACAAAGCACTTACTTCCGGAAGGTTTAAAGAGGCGATAACTTATTTTGAGAAAGCGATTCTGACAGATGATAAAGATGAACTGATTTTTTATAATTTTGCAGTTGCTTTGTATAATGATGGAGAACCTGAAAAGGCAGAGTCAGTATTAAAGAAAGGGCTGGAAGTAAACCCGGAGTGCGAATCAATACTGATGTATCTTGGCAATATTGCCAGTGTGCGGAATAATGCAGATGAAGCAATTATGTATTACGAAAAACTTATTGAGATCAATCGCAAATATTTCGAAGCATATGTCGAATTATCGAAGCTTCTGGTTGAAAAAGATATACGGAAAGCACGAACTATACTCAGAACATGTCTGACTATAAATCCTCATTACGTACCTGCCATTAAAGCACTGGCAGATACTTACAGGAAGAGTTCCCCTGAAATTGCAAAGAAGTATGATGAACTTGCAGGTACAATTAAATAAATAAAAAGTTTAATTATGAGAAAAGTTATTTTAATATGCTCTTTTTCAGCACTGTTTATATTTGGTGCAACGATTGCCGGTATTTCTCAGGAGCAGCCTGAACCGAAGAAAGACACGGTAAACATAGATACGGATGCCAAACCGGAATTCTATTATGCTATCGAAGATGAAGAAACTGAATCCACTGAAAAATCCGGGGGTTCGGGAACGACTATAGCGATCATTGCCGGTGCAGTAGTGGTATTGGGTGCAGGCGGTTATTTTCTTTTAAAGAAGAAGAAATAAGATTTTTTCTCAGTGTCCCTCTGTGTCTTCTCAGTGGTCCTCTGTGTAACTTTTTTCTTATTTCACAGAGCAACACAGAGAAGACACGTAGGAACACTAAGTTTTATTTACTTTATTTTTCTTATTTTTCAGACCAGGATCTGGCGGCAGTACTCGACACACTTCTTAACTTCAGCCACTGCATCAGAACCTTCCGGTACCGGGTATTCCAGTTCAATATCAACATGGATCGGCCATTTGTTCTTCTTAATAAGCAGAAGGATGTCAGCTATTGGTGTTTCACCTTCACCCCATGGCATGTTTGTGTTAGGCGGATTGCCTTTTGGTCCGGTTTTATCCTTTAGATGAACACTTATTATTCTGTCGTGCAGTCTTTCGATGATTCCGTTAGGATGAAGGCCTGTGGCACCAAAGTAATGTCCGGAATCAAAATTGAGCATGTTTTCGGGTGACATCTCAAGGAACTTATCGAAGGTCCAGCCGGGTTGTCCGGGTTGCAGATGCTGATGCAGGGCAACTTTTAATCCGTATTTCTGTGCAAAGGGTCCGAGTTTCTGAGCGGAGATATCTCCAATTTCTGTCGATACTGCCTTGGCACCTAATTCTTTAGCGGCTCTAAAAGAATAGTCTATCTCTTCATCTGACCAGTTTTCCGGTGAGAATTTGGCAATATGGATATTCACACCTGCATTGTTGTACATCTTCCGGAGTTCTTCAAATTTATTCATGGGAGCTGAGATACGCCATTGACGTTGTATAGCAGCGTTCTCTTTCATGGTTTTCATGAATGCAGCCCTCTCTTCTTCTGAAGCATCGCGTGGCGGTCGGGCCGGACCCTGTGGTAAGCCTGCAAACTGTTCGGCAACATTTCCCATCAGTTCAATCGAGCTGATACCGGTTTCCAGACAGTATTTGAGAACATCCTCAGCACTGCCGGGCATACTGCGCCAGCTGTAGGTAATAGCACCAACCTGGACTCTTCCGAATCTTGAATCTGGTTTCTTACTTCTTGTTCTTTGCTGTTCGGATCCACAAGTGAGATTGACAGGTATAATAGCAAAAGTAGCTGCAGCAGCCGTAAGCCCTAAGAACTTACGCCTTGATACCTGATTGCCGGATTTTTTTTCTTTTTCCATTTTATTATTTATTAACTGTTAGCATGTGTCTGTTATCAAATGCAGCGTGTCTGAGACACGCTGCTATTATCTTAATCGACCTTTACCCAGACATTTCCATTAGCGTTTGATTTAACTACCGAATGAATGAACTTCATACCCCTTACACCATCATGAACTGTCGGGAACTCTCCGGGTGTGAAAGCCTCACCTCTGATGGATTTGGCTGTACCTTTATAGATATTTGCCAGAGCCTCGTAGATGCCTTCAGGGTGGCCCGACGGCATTGTATGGCTTTCTTCTGCAAACTTCTCATTATAACCATGAGCAGGCTTGTAGATCCTGGTAGGTTCGGTATCGCTCAACATATACAGGTAGTTGGGATTCTCCTGTCCCCATTTAAGGCTTGCTTTGGAGCCATAAACAGCAATAGTCAGACCGTTCTCTTCTCCACCACATACCTGGCTTGAACGTATTACCCCTTTCAGATTTTTTCCGAAGCGGAGCAGAACCGTGCCATCCAGATCCAGTTTGATATCTTCTTTTACGGGATTAAGGTCGGACAGAACCTCTTTGATTTCGAGTCCGGTTGTATATTCAATAAGGTTAAATGCATGTACACCTATGTCACCCATACAACTGCTTGCTCCAGCATGTTTAGGATCTAATCTCCACACACCGGTGATCCTGCTTTCGGTACCATGAATAATTGAATTTATCCAACCCTGGTAGTATTGCGCATCAATACGCTGGATAGTGCCAAGCACCCCTTTGGCAATCAGGTCTCTCATTTGCCTTACCATAGGGTAACCGGTGTATGTATGTGTCAGTGAGAAAGTAAGACCTTTTTCTGCAACAAGTCTTTCGAGGTCGAGAGCTTCTTCCACGGTCATAGTCATCGGTTTCTCACAAACCAGATGAAAGCCATTGATCAGGAGGTTCTTTGCAAAAGGATAATGAAGTGCATTAGGAGTAACAATAGAGACAACTTCCATACGTTTATCAGCAGGTAAAGCGAGTTCTGCTTTAATGAGGGCATCAACGCTTTCGTAACAGCGGTTTATGTCGATCCCCTCCTGACGGGCAAACTCTTTGCTTTTTTCATAATCCACATCAAAAACACCTCCCACAAGTTCATAATCATTGCAGATACGGGAAGCACGGCGATGCGCATCTCCAATGAATGCACCAATGCCTCCGCCGATCATTCCTAGTTTCAATTTTTTCATCAGTATATAATTTAAATTTTTTCGTGTATTTATAGTATATGGTTAACTATCGTCCAATCTTCCTTTCTGGTGGTTTAAGGATTTTACTGCATACTATTCAGATTTTGGTTTACCGACACGGCCGATAAAAAATGAAATAACCACCAGTACGCCGGCAATTATCAATGCAATGGGTAAGCTTTGCTGAACCGTTGATCCAACGCTGAGGTTACCGATAAATTTTGGCACAAATGTACCACCAAGTAGCCCTATTGCGAAAATAATTCCAAAGATAGTACCGTACAGGCTTGAGTCAAATTTTGCAAACGTCACTCCCACAATTGTAGGAAAGATAGGTGCAAATGCAAGACCTACCAGGAGAACTGCAATGATACCCAGAACAGGGCCTTTGGCGATAATCATGAGCAGGATGGCTAAAACCGCCAGGACAGATGTGAAGGTTATCATTTTCGATCCCATGGCAGTCAGGTTTTTAATTGACGCTGACAGAAACCGCCCTATCATCATGGTTACTCCGAACAGGCTCAGTACTATTCCTGCTTTAGCTGCAGTATCCAGATTTGCACTACCTCCGTACAGTTCTTCCATAAGCTTTTTGATCCATGTTCCCATAGATATTTCCAGCGATATATAACAAAACAAAGCAAGGGCTGCAATCAAGACTGCAGGTTTAACAAGCACCTTAAGAACCATTGAGAAATTGAATCCGGTTGAAACCTTTGGGAAGGTTGTTAAAAGAGCAAATATCAGAAAGATAAATGATATTATTGCAATAACAACCAGGGCAGTGCTGTAACCCAGATTCAGTGTTTTAATAATGAAAACAATGAGAAGCGGTGTTAAAATGTAACCGAGTCCGAAAAAACCATTTCCGAAATTACTGGCTCGTGCAGGATCTTTACCCTCAAAAAGAACGATCGGTATCAAAGTATTAGCTACTGTATTTACTGACATTGCCCCTACACCAAGCAATATACAGGCCATAAGTGAAACAAAGAAGCTTGAGGAAAAAGCGAGAATTAACATACTGATACTGATTATAATAAAACCAAGTATAGCAACAGGTTTATATCCAATCTTATCAACAAGCGGGCCAATAAAAAGCTGAACAATACAACTTGTAAGGAACATTCCCATAACCAGGGTTCCGAATTGTCCCGCATTAATATCAAGAGCAGCCATCAGTTCTACTGAAATAGATCCGAGGATAATAAAACAGATTGCCAGTGTGAATGATGACATAAGAGCTACAGTTGCTGTCATTTTGTTCATAGTTTTTCCCTTTCTTTAATAAGTTAGAGTTAAAATGTTAATTGTGGTAGAATATAAAGTATTTCACGCTATCTTGATCCACTCGTGTTTAATATAGCAGCACTATTTTTTTAAAGCTGAGTCAAAAGCAATATCTGAAGGAGAAAAATCAACAGCCTTTACAAATTCACAGGCTTCTTTTGCTCCCTGTTCTCGATCCATACCACTATCTTCCCATTCAACCGATAGTGGACCATTATAACCTATGCGGTTGAGAGCCCTTATTATCTCTTCAAAATTGATTTTGCCACGGCCCGGACTTCTGAAATCCCAATATCTGCCCTTAGTACCAAATTCTGTATGTCCTCCGAAAACACCTGCTTCCACAAGCACATCCGACCAGCCAGCATCTTTCATATGGACATGAAATATCCTGTCGCTGAAAAGGTGAATGAATTCAATATAATCAACTCCCTGGTAACCAAAGTGTGATGGGTCGTAATTGAATCCGAAAGCCGGATGATTGTTAATTGCTTTCAGTGCTTTTTTCGTGGACGCAATATCAAAAGCTATCTCGGTAGGATGAACCTCCAGTCCAAACCTGATACCCATTGTCTGGTAGGCATCAAGGATAGGAATGAAGCGCCTGGCAAATTCAGCGTAACCTTCCTCTATCATCGAAGGGGGGACAGGTGGGAAAGAGTAAACAAGATGCCATATCGGACTACCTGTGAATCCGTTAACGATAGAAATACCGAGCCTTTTGGCTGCTTCCCCTGTTCTTATCATTTCCTTTGCTGCCCGCTGACGAACACCTTCAGGATTACCATCACCCCAGACATAATCAGGCAGGATACTCTTATGACGTTCATCAATGCGGTCTGTGACAGCCTGGCCAACAAGGTGATTGGAGACAGAAAATACTTTCAGCTGATATTTGTCCAGCATTTCTCTCTTCTTCCTGCAATAATCTTCATCAGCTTTATCAACTTCAAAATGATCTCCCCAGCAGGCTAGTTCTAAGCCATCGTATCCGAATGATTTTGCTTTCTGACATACAACTTCAAAGGGTAAATCAGCCCACTGGCTTGTACATAATGTTACTGGTCTGCTCATGAAATATATCTTTTAATTCTTGTTATGAGTTAGTAAAATTATTTCCTAACAAGAATAAAAAAGTTTCCCTTAAAAAGCAAGTAATTTACTCCTTTTAATTTCTTTAACTTTTACCTTCATGTTCAGCTACTACACCTGCTTCAACAATTTACTTTTTATGTAACTCATCTCTCATCCCTGCCCCAAACCTTCTTTAATACATCGCCTATATCACATAGCACTTATAACATCTACAGCTTCGGCACTCTTCCCGTACTCCATGGCGCCCCCATGGCATCAAGTTGTTTATCAAGTCTCTGAAGGTCATTGCCGGCTTGGGTCACTCTGTCAAGTACCGGCGGGAATTCAACTTTCAGGATCTCGAGTTGATCCTTTGCAATTTGTGTTATATTACCGCTCATCCTATAGCTTGTAAACGCGATTTCGCCAAGTCTTTCGGCGAGAGGGACATCAGTGGGAGGTATCTCCTCGGAACTGGCTTTTGGAACCGGACCTCTGAATCTGAACATAATTGCTTCAAGCTCATTTTTTATCCTTTCAGCTTCCTTCATCATCTCTGCTGAAGTGCCTGAAGTCTGATGTATCACCTGCATTATCGCGTTTGCCTTGTTAGTCAGTTCGTTAGTATAACTCATTGTGGCGTAAACTGTTCTTGCATAATCAGATGCTTCTTTGAGCCAGGCAAGCTTGGCTTCCTGATCAGTAGCAGGAAAAGTATTGATATCAAGCGGTTTACAAACAAATTCCACAGGCCCTGCCAAATTCCTGGTCACACCTTTGGCATACATTGAAAGAGTTACCTTATAGTTACCGGGCATAGCCGGTATCCCGTTTCTTCCACTGCCAAGAGGATCAAATTCTGTTGTGCTTACAGGTGAAAAGCCTTCCCACGTGTAGTTCCAGTTAACTCTGTTAACTCCTTTGGATGCAGTTTTAAATATCTTCCTGACAATATTATCCTTCTCGTCGGTGATGGTAAAAACAAGATAGGGTTTGATCTCTTTTTCTTCAGCCTGTAGAGTCAGATAATCGGGTTGAGGAATTTTTTCCCCTTTTTCAAATAGCTCTTTCTCCATTTCTTGGCGAATTTCTTTATCAGTTTTCGGGATCTCCTTAATAAAATAAGTTATTGTTGCTCCATATGGGGGATTGGGGGCCTTGAAATACATAGAGCCCTGATTATCAAAACCATCGGTCTCCACAAACATTTTTGCTTCTTTAACAGGAAAGATATATCCTTCTTTATCAAGAATATCCTTATTAAAATTTCTTATTGGGGAATAATCATCAAGAATAAAGAACCCTCTTCCGAATGTTGCTATCACCAGGTCGGTTTCGCGTTCATGAATTGCAATATCGCGAACCGCTGATGTTGGCAGATCCGATTTGAATTCAATCCATTCATTTCCACCGTCGAGCGAAAAATAAAATCCAAACTCAGATCCCGCAAACAAAAGGTCGGGATTGACCGGATCCTGTTCCAGTGTATGAATTGATCCGTTCTGTGGGAGCTTACCTGTTGCAGATGTCCAAGTCTTGCCTTTATCGGTGCTCTTAAGGATATATGGCTTAAAGTCGTCATTGAACATATTATTAAATGAGGTATATACTATATTCTCATTGAATTTATCGGGCAATATATCGCTTACAAAGGTGTATTCAGGAACTCCGGGAAAGGATGTGATTCTTCTCCAGTTCTTTCCGCCGTCTTCAGTAACTGCTATTACACCGTCGTCTGTACCTGCATAAATAAGATCTTTTTTTACCTTCGATTCAGCCAGTGACACTATTAATCCCCAGAGAGATGTCGAAACATCTTTGGCAACAGCATCAACGCTCCAGTATTTGTCCATCACTTTGAACTGATTCCTGTCTTCATTTCTTGTAATATCGTCAGAGATTACCTCCCAGCTATAACCACGATCGTCACTCCGGAACACTTTGTTTGCAGCCATATAAATCCTTTCTCTCTGGTGAGGGCTGATTATCAGGGGAGTATCCCAGTACCAGCGGTAGGTTTGTTCACCTTTTGGAGGGATAGGTTTTATACTTACTGTCTCTCCGCTCTTTTTATCATACAGGAAGGCATTGCCATACTGGTATTCCGTAAAAACGATGTTTTCATCAACCGGATCGATGGCTACCCAGAATCCGTCACCACCCATGGTGACAAACCAGTCGTCATTCACAACGCCATCACTGTCGGTATTTCTTGACGGACCACCCATTGAATTGTTGTCCTGAGTCCCGCCATATACATTATAGAAAGGTAAGGTATTATCAACATTAACCCTGTAGAACTGCGTTACAGGAAGGTTTGATTTGAAGATATATGTTTTCCCTCCGTCGTAGGTCTCATATATGCCTCCGTCGCCCCCGATATAAAAGTGCTGTGTGTCATCAGGATCGATCCACATAGCATGATCATCCACATGACGCTGATTATTCCCGACACGTGCCCATATTCTTCCTCCGTCTGTCGTAACCTGTGACCTGGTTTCCACACTGTACACCTTGTCGATATCAACCGGATCGCAGAATATTTCGTTGTAATATTGTCCCGAAGAATGGTGGGAGCTCATTTTTTCCCATGAAGCTCCCCTGTTAACTGATCTGAAAAATCCTCCGGCATCTCCCTGTGCTTCCATTATAAGGTAGAGTACATCGGGATTTACAGGGGAAATTGCAAGACCCATACCTCCTATATGCACCGATGGCAGCCCTTTCATTATTTTTTCCCATGTTTTACCGGCGTCTTTCGATTTGTAAACTGCCGACTCGGGGCCGCCGCCAATCTTAGTATATACATGACGTCTTCTCTGTTCGGAAGTAGCATAAATAATATCCGGATTACGGGGATCAAGAACTACATTATTGACACCTGTATTTTCACTGATATCCAATACTTTATTCCATGTCACACCTCCGTCGGTGGTCTTGAAAAGACCTCTTTCGCCTCCCGGTCCCCAGATAGAACCCTCTGCTGCAACATATAAAATATCAGTATTGCGGGGATCGATAGCAATCATACCTATCTGCCTTGATTCCTTCAGACCCATATTCTTCCAGGTTGCTCCTCCGTCTTCTGTTTTATACACTCCGTCGCCATAGCCCAGTTGCCGCTGATGGTTGTTTTCTCCCGTTCCGGCCCAGAGAACATGAGGATTGGAAGGATCCATCTTAAGACAACCAATAGCATAAGCTCCGTATTTGTCAAAAACAGGTGCCCACGTTGTTCCGTTGTTGGTTGTTTTCCAGATATTACCTGCCGAAACAGCTACATATATTTCTGAATGATTTTCAGGATTGACAGCAAAATCGGAAATTCTGCCGGATGCCCAGGCCGGGCCAATGCTCCTGAAGGATAATCCTGCAAATGTTGAGGAACTTATTCCTTCTTCTTTGTTTTCTGGTTCTCTGGTCTGCTCTCTTTTCTTCTGAGCATACAATGTATCTATGCTGATCAGGATTACCGTAACCAGCAAAAGAGAAAGACATTTTTTCATCATAATATAATTTAGATTTTGAAGGGATGATAAACCCCGAAGGGCTCGCCGACGGCAAATCCACATGTTTGAAAACTATATTTATAATGTGTTTGTTTTTATTATACATGTGGGTTTCATAAGTAATATGACCAGATTAGAATTTGTTTTTCAGTTGATGCTAAGATAAGAAAATCATTCCCATCCCATCTATACTTTTTAGCAGAATTTGTTTACTTTGTATGATATTATACAACATAATTTTTATGGCTGATCTAACCAATTTTTTACTTAATCGCAGGACAATCAGGAAATATTCATCAGAGCCCGTTAATGATAAGCTTCTTAATGAGTTGCTTATGGAAGGATGCAGAACTTCCACAACAGGCAATATGCAGGTTTACAGTATTATTGTGACGCGAGATACTAACAGGAAGAAAGAACTTGCTCCTTTACATTTTAACCAGAGTATGGTTATGGAAGCTCCGGTTATACTGACATTCTGTGCTGATTTTAACAGGTTTAATAAATGGTGTCTGCTAAGAAAAGCAGAGCCCGGGTATGATAATTTTCTTTCATTTATGACCGCTGCAATTGATGCCCTGCTTGTGGCACAGACGGTTTGTATTGCTGCCGAATCACGGGGCCTTGGCATCTGTTATCTGGGAACAACAACCTATATGGCTCATAAAATTATTGAAGTATTAAATCTGCCAAAAGGAGTTGTTCCGGTAACTGCCATTACCCTGGGATGGCCTGCCGAACAACCTGAACAGGTCGACAGACTACCACTTGAAGCTATAGTGCATAATGAAACGTATGACGATTATTCTGTTGAAAGAATAAACAGTATCTACAGAGAAAAAGAGGGGAGGGATGATTCACAACAGTTTGTTACAGAGAATAATAAAGAGACACTGGCACAGGTATTTACAGATGTAAGGTACACAAAGACCGATAATATACATTTTTCGAAAATATTACTGAAGGTACTTCATGATCAGGGTTTTATGAATAATGCATGAGGGTGTCTCAAAAGTTTTGTTTTGCCCCCTGACCCCCTAAAGGGGGAATTATTAATATCCTGATAATCAAAACCTCCCCTTCAGGGGATTGAGGGGCAACAAACAGAAAAGGGGCTTTTGAGACACCCTCACGATAATTACAAATGTATTAACCTGTTAGTTCCATGAATGTAAAATTTTTGCCGAAAAGTTGTACGACCGTTACATGCATCGATAGTACAAAGATTAACCGATTCATCTGGATCATTCTATTATTATTATTATTTTCCTGTAATTCAGAACGTCCTGTCGATTATGTTGATCCCTTAATCTGTACACAGGGCGATCATGGCCAGTGGTTACCGGCTGCCCTGGTTCCATTCGGACTTGTTGAACTGTGTCCTGATACATGGCCGGGAAGCCTGACAGCCGATGGAGATTTTGCACATTCAGGATACGATTATTCCGATCATCACATCCGTGGATTCAGTCATTTTCACAGGGGAAGTTCAGGCGGAACAACTATTCATGACAGGGCCGGACTGGTTTCTGTTGTACCTTTCTCAGGGATCCCTGTTGATACTTTCTTCCTGAATCCGGTTCTGGAGATTGACAAAACATCCGAAAAGACAGAAGCAGGTTATTATTCAGTTTATCTTATCAGGGATAAGATACTTGTCGAGTTGTCTGCCACAGTCCGGACAGGTATTCACCGTTATACGTTTAACGGATCAGAAGGTAATAGTATCTTTATCTATGAAGGAAACAGGGGCGGCTCGACAGGTATTTCATGTTTGCAGACTGATGACACCAGCCTTGAAGGTTATGTGGGAAACAAATACTTTGTTATCAGATTTGATAAGCCGGTAAGTAAGATTAAAACCTGGAACGGAAGCCGGCTCGGAGAGGAAACCTCACTTGAGAAACAGGATAATGGCGGAATAATCTGTGAATTTGATGATCTTCAGAACAATACGCTTTTAGTAAAAGTCGGTGTTTCTCTAACCTCTGTTGAGGCAGCCAGGAAAAACCTTGAAGCCGAATGCAGTAACTGGAATTTTAATAAGGTCCGCAGGGATGCGGCTGAATTGTGGAATAATATTATATCTGCTATACAGGTAGAGGGAAGTAATATTAATGATAAGATAATTTTTTATACGGCACTTTATCATACCTGCTTTCTGCCTGTAATTCAGTCTGATGCAGATGGAATATATCCGGGCCTTGATCAACAGCTTCATAAAGCTGAGGAGTATATCCATTACGACGGATTTGCCTTCTGGGATTCATTCAGGACTAAATATCCCTTGTACAGCCTCTTTATACCTGATGTGTATAGTGATATAGTAACCTCACTGCGTGATCTTTATGAACAGGCAGATAACTGGGGAGCCTTACCTGAGAGCAATCATCCACCTCATGGTGTGGACTTTAAAGCAGCCGGCAAGGACAGATACCAGATATTTGCATCATGCCGCCATGAGCACATGTTAATGGTAGTCGCTGATGCATATTTCAAAGGCCTGGTTAAGACGGATATTGAATTGATATATCCTTACATGTTCAGGGAGGTTATGTTGCAGATGACGGAAAAATATGATTCAATCGGCTTCATCCCTTCCAGGGCAGATCAAACAGGAGAGTATTGCTGGGACAACTGGACTCTTGCACAGGTTGCAAAAGCGATTGGCAGGGAGGAGGATTACAATTATCTGATGAGACGGGCTGAATACTGGTGTAACACGTGGGATCCTGAGATTCTTTATTTCCGTGCCCGTGCTGCTGATGGTACATGGCTCGATTTCCCTGAAGATCCGGCTATTAACCGCGAAAAATATACTTATGAAGGCAGCAAATGGCACTGGAGATGGAATGTTATTCATGATGTTCCGTCACTTATCGAAGTATTTCATGGGCCAGAAAACTTTATTAAAGAGCTTGAGTATTTTTTTGATAATGATTTATATACAGCAGGAAACCAGATCGACCTTCAGGCTCCGTTCCTGTTTAATATGGCAGGTGCACCATGGCTTACCCAGAAATGGGTAAGAAAAATTCTTACAGAACCAATTGTCCAGAAATATGGTACTCATGGATTCTTTGCGGAACCAATATATGACAGGGTTTATAAAACAACTCCAGATGGTTACCTTGAAGAGATGGATGACGATTATGGATGCATGTCGGCCTGGTATGCTATGAGTGCAATGGGACTTTACCAGGTTTGTCCGGGTAACCCGGTTTACCAGATGACAGCACCTGTCTTCGACAGGGTCACTATCAATCTGGATCAATCATTCTATAAGGGCAAAGAATTTGTCATCAGGGCGATTAACCTGAATGAGAAAAACATCTATATCCAGTCTGCCACTCTTAACGGAAAACCATTTAATAGATCATCAATAACACATGAGGAAATTGTCAACGGTGGCGAACTGGTTTTTGAGATGGGTGATAAACCAAATACAAACTGGGGCATTGGATCGTAGTGACATTGCATGCAACGTCCCTACGATGTTATTTAAATTCGATTTCCAGATCACATGCGATGGCAACCAGGTCATCTTTGATTGCAGGAACAAGGTTGATACCTTCCTGTATTATTCTTGATTCAGCTTCTCTTTCCGGATCACCGGGGATCAATACACGCTCCTGACCCTCAGCAGGTCTGGCAGCACGGAAAGTCTCTATCCACTGGTCCATTTTTGCTTTAAACTCTCTTGCAGGCTGAAAGGCATCAATCCGCATTGCACCGAAAAAGTGACCTGTACCTTCGCCAACCTTCTCATCCTTCACAGGAAGATATGCTACACTGGGAGGAACAAATGGTCCGAAATTGGCACCGCTGAAGAGTGATGAAAAAATATCCACTATTGCTGACAGGCAATAACCTTTATGACTACCATGCAGGCGATCACCACCCAGGGTAAGCATTGAGCCACCTGATTTCAGAATGGCCGGATCGTCAGATGGTGTTCCTGTTTTATTCTGGACAAAGCCAAAAGGAACTTTCTCCCCTTTCTTTTCGGCGACGGCAAGCTTGCCCCTGGCAATGGGAGTTGTAGCAAAATCGGCCACAAAAGGAGGCTGCCTCAGAGCTGGTATTGCAACGGCAACCGGATTAGTGCCCATCATTCTGGTCACCGAAAAAGTAGGGGCTACAAGGGGGTTGGCATTGGTAAGGCATATTCCGATCATATCATGTTCAAGTGCCATCATTGAATAATAACCTGCTATGCCAAAGTGGTTTGAGTTACGCGTTGCCACCCATCCTGTGCCTGTGTTCTTTGCCTTTTCAATCGCAATCTTCATCGATTTTCGTGCAGCTACCATGCCAACGGCATTATCTCCATCTACAACTGCGGTGCCCGGAGTTTCATAAACAATCCTTACATCAGGTTTAACATTTATCCTCCCGGCTTTCCATAACTCATAGTATTCTTTTATTCTGATCATTCCATGGGAAGCATGATCTCTGATCTCAGCTGCAAGAAAAACATCAGCAATGCTCTTTGAATTCTCTTCACTGCATCCCATCTTCATGAAGACATTAGTGGTAAAATCAAACAGGTAATTGTATGAATACATTTAATCGTTATTGGTTAATTGTTATTGGTTATTTATTATTGGTTAATTGTTATTAGTTATTGCTTTGCCCGCCATAGCTTCAGCGAAGGCGGGGTTATTTGTTATTTGTTTGACCTTTGACCTTTCATGATATCTTAGTCCCTTAGTCCCTTAGTCTCTTAGTCTCTATCTCTCCCCTTCACCCCCTTCCGCTTTGCGGAATCTTCGCTTCGCTTCGATTTCCCAATCTCCTCTTCAACCCCCTTCAACTTTTATCTTCTATCATTTTCTTACTCTTACAGGATATGGAGGCCTGACGGGTTCCTCAGGCGGATTATTCTTGAGTTCCTGGAGAGCAACCTCAATTGCTTTTTCCAGTTGGGGATCCTTGCCATTTATGATATCAACCGGCCATTGTTCTACTTCTATGTCAGGTGCAACGCCCACATTTTCAACAATAAAACCATCTTTTGTCCATATTGCAAGATTGGGTGCGGTAACTGAACCGCCATCGATAAATTCAGGGAATCCCAGTGTTCCCACAAGACCTCCCCAGGTACGTTTTCCGACCAGCGTTCCGACCTTGAATTTCCTGAACATCCATGGTAACATGTCTCCTCCTGAGCCTGCAGTTTCATCAATGATCATCACTTTGGGACCCTGAACTGAGGCGGTGGGAGTCTTCAGATCCATACCATAACGCATATTCCAGTATGATTGGATAGGACGCTGAAGGAGATCAATGTAGTAATCGGCTACCAGTCCGCCACCATTAAACCTTTCATCAATAATGATTGCTTTTCTGTTTACCTGGGGGAAGAAATATCTTTTGAAATATTCGTGTCCCGAAGTGGAAGTATTGGGAACATAGACGTAGGCTACCTGTCCGTTGGTAGCTTCAGTGACCTTTCTGAGGTTTCCTTCCACCCAGTCGCGGTTTCTTAGCGCACTTTCACTTGCAACAGGAACTGCTTTAATAATTCTGGAACCTGTATAATCCGGGTTTGGTCCTATTGTTAGCTCAACAATTTTATCTGCAGTATTTTCGAAAAAACTATAGATATTTTTATCTGCTTTAACGTCCTTACCATTAACTGCCAGGATATATTCCCCCTGTTTTACATTAAGGCCGGGTTCAGTAAGAGGGGATTTAAGGTCAGGATTCCAGTTCAGGCCACCGTAAATTTTCTTTAACCTGTATCTGTTGTTTGATACTTCGAAGTCAGCACCCAGAAGTCCACCTCTTATCCTCTGCGGATTACTAACACGTTCTCCTCCTCCAACTCTGTGGTGTCCGACAGAAAGCTCACTGCACATCCATTGTATTAACCTGTTAAGGTCACTTCTGCAGGCAAGGTCAGCTAGAAACGGAGAGTATTTTGCCTTCATGGCATTCCAGTCAGCTCCATGCATTCCGGGATCGTAAAAATAATCCCGGTTGATTCTCCAGGCCTCATCAAAAATCTGAGGCCATTCAGCCAGAGGATCAATTTTAACCGTCAGGCTACCGGTATTCAGTATTCCTTTTCCTGCTTCTGGTTTTTTACCGGTTGCAGTTATTCCGTAGACCTGTCCTTTCACATAAAGCATCTTTTTCCTGTCAGCGGATACTATGTAACCGTCAGCCTCCATTACTTCGCTGTCTTTACGCTCTTTGATTTCGTATTTATGAAGAGTGGCAGATCCTGAACGTTCAACCGGACGGATTATATACAGGATTTCACCGGTTGCTCCAACTCCCAGATTTGAATAATTGCCCGCCCTCACCTGAACATCAATAATCCTGTCGCGTATGCCATCAATGTCTATCTTCAATATATCGGCTTCCGGTTCTGAAGGAGCAGATTTTTTAGTTTGCTTTCTGGTCTTTTCAGTTGTTTCTTCAGGTTCGGTTTTTTCTTCTTCGGCTTTTTCTTCATCGCTCTCTTTTGCAAAAGGGGAAACAATATCTTTCCGAAGTGTAACGAGGTATATGGATTTTGTCATCCTCATATCCTGACTTGAAAGGTCAAACCAGTTTATGACAGGACCAGCGTCGGTTGAAGCAAAGAAATACATATATTCACCATTGGGATCGAATACAGGTTCTGAAGCATCGCTTAAACCATCTGACACTGCAAAGGATTTTTGCTGGTCAACAGAGTAGAGATATACTACCTTGAAATTTGTTTCTGTCACTTTCGTGTAGAGTATCCACCTGGAATCAGAAGACCAGTCGCTGAACATTTCTCTGAAGGCTCCCGGGATGTATAACTCATCCGTGTCAATCTTCTTAATTCCTCCCGAGGTAATATCAATCAGGTATAGATTTTTTCCATTATCAACATAGCAGATCTTTTTGCTGTCGGGAGACCATTCAGGATGTGCATAAAAGCCTGTTCCTGTGAGTTTTATGGTTTTTGCATCTCCCTTACCGTCCTGGGATTTTATATGAAGTTCATATTCTCCTGATGCATCGGAGACATATGCTATCAATTTGCCATCGGGAGACCATGAAGGATATTTTTCGTGTATATTTGTTGAAAGAGTCAGATTTCTGGGATCTCCTTTCTCACCGGGAAGCGTAATGATATCACCTCTGTAATCAAAAACAGCCCTTGCACCTGTCGGCGAGATTGCAACACCACGTATATAGGAATTACCCTGTACAAACCGGGGACGGAGTTCAAGCAGGTCGGCTGCAATTCCAATATTCAGCTTGTTTGATGTGTTTGATTGTATATCAAACCCATACAGGTATCCGCCGTGCTCGAAAATAATCTTTTGAGCACCTCCGGAAGCGTTAATAATCGGGAATTCTTTGAAAAACGTTAGCTCTTTAATTTCAGTTGTTAAAACATCATAAGAAAAGAGGTTAAACTCTCCATTCCTGTCGCTGATAAAGTAAACCTTATCACCGATCCATATCGGATCTGCATCATTACATCCCTCTGTGGGTTGTGGGATTTTTACCACCGAGTGATCACTGAATGAATATATCCAGATATTTGAAATTCTACCGCCCCGGTAGTTTTTCCACTGCTGGTAAGCCGGAGCCAAAGGAGTATAAGCAAGGTGTTTACCATCGGGAGAATATGATGCATAATATCCGTTTGGTATCTCAAGTTGTTCAGGATAGCCTCCCTTTATGGGTACAAGGAAAAACTGGTTAAACCTGGTAGTGAAGACTGCCCGTTGAGAAGCAAACAGTACAGAAGCTCCGTCAGGAGTAAATCCTCTTACAAGATCATTTCCAGGATGCCATGTCAACCTGGCAGGTACTCCTCCTTCAACCGGAACAATATATACGTCGGTGTTTCCATCGTACTGGGCACTGAAAGCTATAAGCTTACCGTCAGGGGAAAAAACCGGGTCCGATTCAACACCTTCATCAACAGTCAGTCTTCTGGGATATGAACCATCAGAATTTGCAATCCAGAGGTCTTCAGCATATATAAATGCTATATGATTTGCACTGATTGCAGGTTGTGCAAGCATTCTTGTGTCTTTAGTATCTATTCCAAACGATTTGGTTCCAATAAATACAAGCAACACTGACAATGAGACAAAAAAGGCAATAATTCTTTTCATAGGTATCTCTTTTATTAGGTTATTTATTAATAATAATAAAGAAATTTATTTAAAAATCATCCAACCTGAAGCCCGAAGCCCGAATCCCGAAGCCTCATACCTGATGCCTGTAATTATGATTAATACCAGCCTGCTGAGTAGGAGTGATAACTAGTTCATTAACACATACATGTGCAGGCAGAGTGACACAATAGTAAATTGCATCGGCAATATCTTCAGCTGTAAGAGCCTCTATACCCTTATAAACATTTCCGGCCTTCTCGTTATCGCCTTTGAAGCGAACTATTGAAAACTCGGTTAAAGCCATACCGGGTGCAATATTGGTTACTTTTATGTTATTACTGAGAAGATCAATCCTCATCGATTTTGAAAGAGACTCAACTGCAGATTTTGTTGCACAATAGATATTTCCGAATTCATAAGCCTCCTTGCCTGCAATTGAACCTATATTTATAATGTGACCTTCACCCCGGGCAACCATGAGTGGAGCAACTGCTCTGGTGATATATAACAATCCCTTTATGTTTGTATCGATCATTCTTTCCCAGTCGTCAATATTACCGGCATCAATATGATCAAATCCAACCGCCAGTCCTGCATTATTAACAAGAATATCAATTTTTTTCCATTCATCAGGAAGCGAATCTATTACTGAAGCCACAACGGCTCTGTTACTGACATCAAAATTAAGTGACAGTACGTTGTTTCCGAAAGTCTGCAGTTCACTTTCAAGTTCTTCAAGTCTGGATTTCCTGCGACCGGTAATGATCACATTATACCCGTTTCGTGCAAATTTAATTGCTGCTGCTCTTCCAAAACCGGCTGTGGCTCCGGTTATCATTATGGTTTTTTTCATTTTTTAAGAATTTTATTATTTAACGTAAAAATAAAAATTTATTTTTTATAAATTCATACCAGAAACGTTGTTGTAGAGACGGGTCTCAGACCCGTCTCTACAACAACATTAATTTTATTTGTAATGGAAAACCATCCGCAGGATTTGAAGGAAGATAAAAAAGCCATAGTCGGTTCGATGTTTGATTCGATTGCATGGAGATATGATTTTCTTAATCATCTCCTTTCTTTTGGCATTGATCGTTGCTGGAGACGTAAAGCTGTCAGGATAATCTCTCAGACGCACATGAACTCAGAAATACTGGATGTTGCTACAGGGACGGGAGATCTGGCAATTGCTGCAATGAAAATCAATCCGGTAAGGATCGTCGGGATAGATATTTCCGGTAAAATGCTTGAAGCCGGAAGAGAAAAAATCAGGAGATTACAGCTATCAGACAAAATAGAATTTATTACGGGTGATTCTGAGAACATCCCATTCCGTGACAGGAGTTTCGATGTTGCTATGGTGGCATTCGGTATAAGAAATTTTTCAGATCCTGCCTTAGGACTATCTGAGATGAACAGAGTATTACGTGATGGAGGACTTATTATGATTCTGGAGTTTTCAAAACCTGACAGACTCCTGTTCCGGAAGATCTATTATTTCTATTTCCTGAATATTCTTCCGTTTATCGGTGGGATATTTTCGAAAGATAAGAATGCCTACAGGTACTTACCTGAATCTGTAATTGAATTTCCGGATAATGAGGAATTCAACAGTCTGTTAACTAAAGCCGGATTTTCAGGGATAAGACATAAAAAATTAACAGGAGGAGTTGCTACTATTTATACCGGGTTCAAGTTCTCAACGCAATAATTATTATTCAAACCAGTTTATTATTTTGTACCGGCAAAGATTCAAAATAGCGGCTTGACGAGACCTTTTGTATATATAGTATTAACTGGCTTTTTGTTACTGATTCCCTCCATCAGCTATTGCCAGAAACAGAAACCTAAAAACGAATCCTGGTATGATGATAAGCTGTTGCATTTCGGATTCAGTATCGGTATTAATGCTATGGATTTCAAAACTACACCCTCCCAGACCTATCTCGAGATAGACTCTCTCTATCCTGAAGTGAGTCTCCTTAATCCCGGGATCAATATTCAGATCGTAACCAACTTCCGGCCAGCCAGGTACTTTGATATCAGATTCCTGCCGGGCGTCTCCTTTGGCCAGAGGAATATCCGGTTTTACAAAAACCAGGTTCTTGTTAATGAACAGCAAAGGATAGAATCCTCATTTCTCGAATTTCCGTTATTGTTAAAATATAAAGGAGACAGGCTGAATAACGTCCGGCCCTATGTTATAGGCGGCCTGAACTACCGGTATGACCTGGCAGGCAAAAAAGACTATGATGATGACAAACCTATTTATCTGCGGCTTAAAAGATCTGATCTCTATTATGAGTTTGGAGCAGGTCTCGATTTCTACCTCACCTTTTTTAAGTTTTCTGTTGAACTGAAAATGTCAAGTGGCATAAGGGACGTGCTGGTCCGGGATCCGGCTCCCGGGCATCCTCAATATTGCAATGCAATAGAGAAGATGAAGTCTCAGATATGGATACTTGCATTTCATTTTGAGTAGAGATGGCAAATTATTTCCAGGTATCCCGTGACTCAATTTGTCTTGCGTAATTGGAGACACTGTAATAAATTTACAGAAAAAACCACTGATGACAGATTCATTCATACTTGGATTAAGCAGCGGTTCAGCCTGCCTGTTAACATGTGGAATGGTAATGTTCCCATATCTTATGGCAGGTTCGGCAGGTGTGAAAAGAATTGCAGTCGATGTATCCGTTTTTCTGATCCGGCAGGAAGCCTGGCGATTCTTGTGACATTTTCAGGTATGAATGTTCCATATTTCCTGATGCATTACACAGGTAAAACAGATAGACTCAGGGCAGTGCTATTTATAATCTTTGCCATTTCACTTTCATTCACCCTTATAAACAATATGTTTGAGTTAATAAATCAATGTCCTCGTCGTGCAAATTCCGAAAGCACTATCGATGCCGCCATTCCTACATTTAGAGATTCGATTCCCCTGGTGTGGGAGGTAAATTTAGGGATGACAAGCTTTGTAGTCACATATGGCATCAAATCATCGGAAATTCCTTTTGATTCATTACCCAGAAGTATAACTCCATTACTACCAAGAGGGTGCTTATAAATTGACTCTCCATCCAGCACGGTTGCATAAACCGGGATTCCTCTTTCCCCTGCTGCTTTTAAAAATTCTCTGAGATCATAATAGTAAACCTGGACATTAAGAAGAGCTCCCATCGTAGCCTGGACTACTTTAGGATTGTAAACGTCGACACAGTCTTCGGAGCATACAATATTCTTAATACCGAACCAGGCTGCTGCCCTTATTATTGTTCCAAGGTTGCCAGGATCCTGAATAAAGTCGAGAGCAAGACTTAAATACTTTAGTACTCTGGCAGGTTGTATTTCTTCCTTTTCCATCTTAATGACGGCAATTGCATTATGAGGTGTATTGAGACAGCTTATTTTCTTAAGTTCTTCATAACTGACCGGAACGATTTCATCGATTTTGTTAACCGATTCCTCGGCAATACCGGAAATAAACTCAGGTTTGGCAAAAAGACTTGTTATTTTCCTACCGGAATTCAGAAACTCTTTAACAAGCTTATCCCCTTCAATAATATACAACCTTTCTTCGTCTCTTACTTTTTTCTTCTGCAGTGAAACGAGAAATTTTACTTTATTCCTGCTAATCATGGGAGGCTGAATTAACTATTTTTTTACAACTCAGGCATGAGGACACAAAGTTACGCGAATTTTATTGATATATTTGCCTTGCATATCGGTATCCGGATTTTGAATAAAAGAAGCTCAAATAGAAGAATTTCTCTTCAGAGATTATCTCTCTTACTAGTTATTTCAGCATTTGTGGCATATTCCTGCAACCCCACGAAGTATGTTCCTGAAGGAGAGACACTTCTCAGTAATAACCATATCGCAATCAGCAAGGAAGGGATTAAAAAGAGTGATCTGGTTCCTTATATCAGGCAGAAACCCAATAAGAAAATTTTTGGAGCAAGGTTTCATTTGGGATTATATAACCTGTCTAATATCAATAAAGAAAAATGGCCCCACGGATGGTTAAGGGAAATAGGAGAGGAACCGGTGATTTTTGATCCTTATGCAACATCTATAAGTAAGGAACAGATCAAATCATATATTGCTTCAAAGGGTTACTTCGACAGTAAAGTAGCGGAGACCATTGAAACCATAAAAAGAAAATCTGAGGTTTATTATAATGTTGATCTTCGTTCCCCCTATACCATCCGAAACCTGTTTTACGAGATTAACGATACTACAATACAGAAGCTTTTTTATTTCGACTCAGTTAATTGCCTTATTGACAGGGGTAAACCATACGATGTGGATGTCCTGCAGGCTGAGAGACTGAGGTTTGAACGATTTATAAAAGACCATGGATACTATGGATTTTCAGGGGATCATATTTACTACAGGATCGACAGCACTATCGGTAACAGGGAGGTAAATATTTACTACGGGATCAAGGATTTCATGAAACTGGACGAGAATAACAGGATTATTCAGGTTCCTCATTCGATGTACCGTGTAAAAAACGTATATATTTATCCCGATTTTGTACCCAGAGATGCTCTGGAACGGGGTGAAGATTATTTCAGAAACCTCGACACAATAGACTATAAGGGATATTATTTCATTACCGGTAACAGTAAACCAGAGCTGAAATATGATTTAATTATCCAGTCGCTTTATATTAAACCAGGTTCAATATTCAATGTTACCAACACTGAACAGACGCAGGCACATCTCCTGGGATTAAAAGTATACCGGCTGGTAAACATTTATTATGAAGAGCCTGATAATGCTGAAACGGCCAGTGGCTCAGGTTTGATGCTTAACTGCAATATTCAGCTAACACTTCTCAGTCAACAATCATTCAGGATTGAAGTTGAAGGTACTAATTCGGAAGGTAACCTTGGCGGTGCATTGAACTTTGTTTACCAGCACAAAAACCTTTTCAGAGGGGCTGAACAGTTAAACCTTAAGCTTAAAGGGGCTTATGAAGCTCTTTCACAACAGGATAAGAAACTCCGGAATACGCAGGAATATGGTGTTGAAACAAGCCTGCATCTTCCAAAGTTCCTGTTACCATTCCTTAAAAAGGAAGATTTCATAAAAAAATATAATCCCACTACAACTGTTCTGGCTGCCTATAACTATCAGAACATGCCCTTTTACACAAGGACGATGGCTAATGCAACCTTTGGTTACAACTGGAATGCCCGTAATTACCAGACTCATATTGTTAATCCTGTTCAGCTGAACTTTGTAAAGTTGTTATCGATCGATCCAACTTTTCAGTCAAAGATTGATTCCTCTTCATACCTTGCTTACAGTTACCGTGATGTAATGATCCTTGGAGGTAATTATTCCTTTATTTTCAATAATCAGAAAATTCAGAAATCAAGAGACTACTGGTTCCTCAGGATAAATGCTGAAGCAGCCGGAAATCTAATGGCAATGGCAGGGAAATTAACCGGAGCTGACAAGACAGATGGCAGTTATTACATCTTTGGCCAGCCTTTTGCACAGTATATCAGGGCTGATATTGATATCAGGTATAATGTAATTCTGAATGATGCAAGTTCAATGGTCTACCGGGGCTTTATCGGTGCTGGTATTCCTTATGGTAATTCAAAAGCGATACCGTTTGAAAAGCAATATTTCGGCGGAGGAGCAAATGGCATCAGGGCCTGGCAGGTAAGATCGCTTGGTCCCGGATCTTATGTTCCGGATGATACCGGGTTCCTGAATCAGACAGCAGATATCAAGCTTGAGGCTAATGTTGAATACCGGTTTAAACTCTTCTGGATACTGGAAGGCGCACTTTTCTTTGATGCAGGCAATATCTGGTCCTTCAATGCTGACATCGCCAGACCAGGATCGCAATTCAGTTTCAAAAATTTCTATAACGACATTGCCGTTGGTACAGGCATGGGTCTCAGATTCGATTTTAATTTTGTTATCGGGAGGTTAGACCTTGGTATGAAGTTAAGGGATCCTTTGTTATCAGACGGATCGAGCTGGATATTCCTGAACAGGAACTATAACTTCAAAGACGACTTTACACTTGTTGTGGCTATAGGTTATCCTTTCTGATACTTTCATTTAAACAAAGTTGCTGGTTGTTGAGGCCCCGCGTTGCGGGATAAACTCCGCCGAAACTCCGTGAGCAAAGCCTTTCGGGACTTGTTGCTTGTTACCGGTTGCTGGCTATTTGATGATAATAAACCCAGCACCTTTTATCCGCTGAAGCTTTAGCGAAAGCGGACAGCACCCAGCAAATTAATCCAGTAAAAAATTCTTCTCTGGTTATCCGGTTAATAAGCCAAATTGCTTATATTGCAGCAGAACTGTCTCACTGCATTAGTTTATTTATGTTTATGGATTTTTCAAGAGTGCCAATTAGAAACTGGTTTGGTTATACCAGAAGGGAGAGAAGGGCAACTTTTATTCTGCTCCTGATCATCCTGGTGGTAACCGGAGTAAGATATATCTTTCCGGTTAAGAATAGCTCTATTGAGGAACTATCGGCAAGCTTCGCATATGCATCGGATAAGAGCGATGCAGATAACGGGGTTATGACTGAATCTCAGGAACAATGGGGAGTATTCAGGTATGATCAGCAACAACAACTTCTGGATATTAATACCTGTGATTCCGCGGCGCTGGAAGCGCTTCCGGGTATTGGACCCGTTTTGTCTGTCAGAATAATTAAGTTCAGGAACCTTCTGGGTGGTTATGTCTCGGTAAGTCAGCTCAGGGAGGTTTACGGACTTAATGAAGAAACATACGAAATGATTGCCGGAAGGATTTTTGCTGACACCTTAAAAGTCAGGAAAATCAAAATTAACAGAGCTGAATACAAAGATCTTATACGATTGCCGTATTTTGACAGGTATGAAATTACAGCTATACTGAAGTACAGGGAGCTTAAGGGTAGCATAACAGGGATGAGAGATCTTACTGAAAATAAGCTTGTTGCAGTTGAAAAGTCAGATAAGATCAAGCCTTACCTGGATTTTGGAGAGTGAGAGGGAGTGTTTCTTCCCATTAGAATATACCCCGAATGGTTTGAAAAATTCCTCCATATTATTTGCAAATCTTCAAAAAAATCATTATCTTTAATAGATAATATGTTCTGTTTAATCGGGTCTTCATTAAGTGTTAATTATCAAAATATGTCAGCATGTAGAAAATTTAATCTTTAAAGTTTTGAAAAGAGTTTTTCAGTTTTTATCTTTGCGCCTCATTTAAAAATTAATATTAAATATGATTATTGTACCATTAAAAGAAGGCGAAAACATTGAGAGAGCTCTAAAGAAGTTCAAAAGGAAATTTGAAAAGACGGGAGTGATTCGTGAATTACGTTCACGTCAGGCTTTTATCAAGCCTTCAGTACGCCGGAGGGAAGAAATTAAGAAGGCTAAGTACATTCAGAAGATGCAGGCTAGTGAAGATTAATTCACCTGGCTGGATTGGATAGTTTTTAGTATAACAGATAAGGGGTTCCTTCATGAGACATAAGGAATCGTTCTTACAATATCTGCAAACAGAGAAGCGGTATTCACCGCATACTGTAAGGGCATATTTAAACGATCTGGATCAGTTTTTTTCTTACTTATCAACCCTTAATTCAAAGGTTGATCCCCAGGTTATTACTTCGCATGATATAAGGTCATGGATAGTCAAAATGCTCAATGAAGGCTATTCGACTGTCAGTGTTCACAGGAAAATTTCGTGTCTGAGGGTATTTTACCGGTTTCTAAGAAAAGAGGGGGTGGTCAGGCATGATCCCCTGGAAAAGGTTGTTCTTCCTAAACGAAAAAAGAGACTGCCGGTATTTGTGGGAGAGGAGGCCCTTGACAAACTACTTGATGAATATGATTTCGGGGATGATTACAGGGGCATACTTAACAGAACGATCATCGAAATGCTGTATGTAACAGGAATGAGGAGGTCGGAACTGACAGGTCTGAAAAAGCACGATGTTGACCTGGCAGGTGCAACAGTTAAGGTGACCGGTAAAAGGAACAAGCAGCGGATAATACCTCTGGTCAGATCCTTTACATCCCGACTTGAAGAGTTTATCAGGCTAAGGGATAAAAGCGCGGGGACTGGCTCTGACGGATGGTTTTTTGTTACCGCTAAAGGCAACAAATTATATGATAAATATGTTTACAATATAGTAAGGAACTACCTGGCCATGGTTACTACCATAGAAAAGAAAAGCCCGCATATTCTAAGGCACACTTTTGCCACTCACATGCTCAATCGTGGTGCTGATCTTAACTCTATCAAGGAGTTCCTTGGTCATGCTAACCTTTCAGCCACACAGATTTACACACATAATACATTTGAAAAGCTAAAGAAAATATATAAACAGGCTCATCCAAGAGCTTAATTATTAATTAAACAAACAGGAGGTACTGCTATGAACATTCAGATTCACTCAGTGCGGTTTGATGCCGACAAAAAGCTAATTGACTTTGTTCATCAGAAGTTGGGAAAGCTCACACAGATTGGTAATGGGATTGTAAATGCTGAAGTGTACCTGAGGCTTGACAAGGATCAGGACAGGGAGAACAAAATTAGCGAAATTAAGCTGGATTTATCAGGTGGTCCTTTATTTGCAAAGAAGCAGAGCAAGACATTCGAAGAGGCGACAGATCTTGCAGTTGATGCACTTAAAAAACAAATTTCCAAACATAAACAGAAGAAGAGGGGGTTGTGACATTTTAAGCAGCAAAAAAAGTACGATTTATTTTGATAAATGAAATATAAATTCATACATTTGCAGACCGATTTTTGAGGGTATTTTGCACTCTCACGGTACGTTCTTTAAATTGCCGATGTAGCTCAGTTGGTCAGAGCAGCTGATTTGTAATCTGCAGGTCGGGGGTTCGAATCCCTTCATCGGCTCTTGAAGGAGTGGTGAATGTGTGTCTTGAGAGTTGGACTCTGTTTTTGGGGGGAGATACCAAAGCGGTCAACTGGGGCAGACTGTAAATCTGCTGGCAAATGCCTTCGTAGGTTCGAATCCTGCTCTCCCCACTTAAAACGGTCAACGATAATATAAATCCGGAATAATAGAAGTGATCCGGTTCGTAACAGACAATATTAAGCGGGAGTAGCTCAGTTGGTAGAGCATCAGCCTTCCAAGCTGAGGGTCGCGGATTCGAGTTCCGTCTCCCGCTCACTTTTTGATGCCAGAGTAGCTCAGAGGTAGAGCACTTCCTTGGTAAGGAAGGGGTCAGGGGTTCAATTCCCCTCTCCGGCTCAACGACAGATGTAACATTAGACACGATAACAGATAAACTTAATTTAATATTTAATACGCTTGGAGTTATGGCAAAAGAAAAATTTGACAGGTCGAAACCGCACGTAAATATTGGCACAATTGGTCATGTTGACCATGGTAAGACCACTTTAACGGCAGCCATCACTATGGTCCTTGCCAAAAGAGGTCTCTCAATAATCCGGGATTTTGACTCAATTGATAATGCTCCCGAAGAAAAAGAGAGGGGTATTACCATTAACACTGCACATGTTGAGTATCAGACAGCTTCACGTCATTATGCACATGTTGACTGTCCGGGTCACGCCGACTATATCAAAAATATGGTTACAGGTGCCGCACAGATGGATGGAGCAATCCTTGTAGTTGCAGCTACGGATGGTCCAATGCCACAAACACGTGAACATATCCTTCTGGCACACCAGGTAAACGTCCCGAAAGTGCTGGTATTTATGAACAAAATAGATCAGGTTGACGATGAAGAACTCCTCGATCTTGTTGAAATGGAAGTACGTGATCTTCTCAACTTCTATGATTTCGACGGAGACAATGCTCCGGTTATCCGCGGTTCAGCTCTCGGTGCCATGCACGGTGAAGCTAAGTGGGAAGAAAAAGTTGTGGAACTGATGGATGCCGTAGATGAATATATACCTATTCCTCCACGCGATAACCAGAAACCTTTCCTGATGCCGGTTGAAGACATTTTCTCCATCACCGGACGTGGTACTGTTGCAACAGGCCGTATAGAAACAGGTGTAGTGGTAACAGGCGAAGAACTTGAAATGATTGGACTGGGTGCTGAAAAACGTAAAACAGTATGTACAGGAGTTGAAATGTTCCGTAAAATACTCGACAGAGGTGAAGCTGGGGATAATGTTGGACTTCTCCTTCGCGGTGTTGACAAGAAGGAGATAAAAAGAGGTATGGTCCTCGCCAAACCGGGCTCAATAACACCTCACACCGGGTTTAAAGCTGAGATATATGTTCTGAAAAAAGAGGAAGGTGGACGTCATACTCCGTTCCATAATAAGTATCGTCCACAGTTCTATCTTAGAACCCTTGATATTACAGGTGAGATAGCTCTTCCTGATGGAACTGAAATGGTAATGCCAGGTGATAATGTAACAATAACAGTTAATCTTATCTATCCGGTTGCTATCAACGTGGGTCTCCGGTTTGCTATCCGTGAAGGCGGAAGAACAGTAGGTGCTGGACAGGTTACTGAAATACTTAATTAAAAGTTTTGGATATACAGCAGGCAGTGGCATCCTGATGCATCAGGATGCTGATGTATCGGGATGCTGCCATCACACGGGTGTAGCTCAGTTGGTAGAGCACTGGTCTCCAAAACCAGGTGTCGGGAGTTCGAGTCTCTCCTCCCGTGCAAAAACATTGATCAGATGAATTTAAAAGGATATATTCGGGAAGCATTCACAGAACTCGTACATAAAGTAACATGGCCAACCTGGAGTGAACTGCAGAATAGCGGCACCCTCGTTCTGGTCGCTACATTGATCATTGCACTGATAGTTGCTGCTATGGATTTTTCTTTTAGCAGAATTATGGAATTCATTTACGGTTTATTATACTAAACAGGAGAGTCGTCAGGATGAGTGAGAATGTTAAGAAGTGGTACGTACTTCGAGCAATAGGGGGGAAGGAGAAAAAAGTAAAGGAATATATCGACAGCGAAGTCGTCCGTCTTAAGCTTCAGGATTTTATATCACAGGTCCTTATCCCTACCGAAAAAGTTTACCAGATACGATCAGGTAAAAAAATAAGCAAGGAGAGGACATTCTTCCCGGGATATGTACTTGTTGAAGCAGTACTTACTGGTGAAATACCACATCTTCTGAGAAATATTCCGAATGTGATCGGGTTTCTTGGATCCCAGGATGGAGAGCCAGTCCCTCTCAGAAAATCAGAGATAAACCGTATTCTGGGGAAGGTAGATGAACTGAATGCAAGCGATGAGGAACTGAATGTACCATTCTTCGTGGGTGAAACAGTGAAAGTAATCGATGGCCCGTTCAATAGCTTTACCGGAATTATCGAAGAGGTTAATGATGAAAAGAAAAAGCTCAAGGTGATGGTCAAAATATTTGGCCGTAAAACACCCCTTGAGCTTAGTTTTATGCAGGTTGAAAAAGAAAACTGACAGAAGATATTGATAGTTATAATATTTATAATGCTTCCTGAATAACTGTCAAGCTCGTGCAATAAACAAGCAAATATTAAATTATGGCAAAAGAGGTTGCTGGAATTATTAAGTTACAGATTCGGGGCGGAGCAGCTAATCCATCTCCACCTGTAGGTCCTGCTCTTGGATCAAAAGGTGTAAATATCATGGATTTCTGTAAGCAGTTTAATATGAGAACTCAGGATAAAGCTGGAAAAGTAATACCGGTCGTTATAACTGTTTACGGCGACAAATCTTTTGATTTTGTTACCAAAACACCACCGGTTGCTGTTCAGCTTCTTGAAGTTGCCAAAACAAAAAAAGGTTCGCAGGAACCCAACAGAAACAAAGTGGCATCAGTAACTTTGAATCAGGTGAAAACAATTGCTGCTGATAAAATGGTGGATTTAAACTGTTTTACACTGGAGTCTGCTGTAAAGATGGTAGCCGGAACCGCACGAAGTATGGGAATCACCATCAAAGGAGAATCCCCTGTAAAAAACTAATTTGAAGAAGAAATGACTAAACTTACTAAAAACCAGAAGTCTGCCCTTGAGAAAATTGAAAAGGACAAGCTTTATACATTGTCAGAAGCATCTTCTCTGGTTAAGGAAATAACCAGAACCAAATTTGATGCTTCAGTCGATCTGGATGTAAGGTTAGGTATCGATCCAAGGAAATCCAACCAGATGGTTCGCGGTGTTGTTTCTCTTCCTCACGGAACAGGTAAACAGACGCGTGTTCTTGTGCTCTGTACCCCCGAAAAGGAAAAGGAAGCTTCAGAAGCCGGTGCCGATAATGTGGGTCTTGACGATTTTATCGAAAAGATCAAAGGAGGTTGGACAGATATTGATGTTATCATAACCATGCCATCCGTAATGGGGAAAGTCGGTCAGTTAGGCAGAATTCTCGGTCCGCGAGGACTGATGCCAAACCCGAAAAGTGGTACTGTTACAATGGATATTGGTAAGGCTGTTAAAGAAGTTAAGCAGGGCAAGATTGATTTCAAGGTTGACAAAAGCGGAATCATTCATGCCTCAATCGGAAAAGTCTCATTCGAACCTGAAAAGATCGTTGAGAATGCAAGGGAGTTTATTCATATAGTAAACAAACTAAAACCGGCCGCTACAAAAGGTACATACATCCGTAGTGTATTCCTTTCAAGCACAATGAGCCCGGGAATTAAAATCGATCCTAAAGGTATTGATGATTGATGTATTAAGTAAAACCCGGTAACTATTATGAGACGTGAAGAAAAAATAACTATTATAGACAGCCTTGCTGAGAAACTGAAAACGTACAGTCACTTCTATCTGACTGATAATGATCAGCTTAATGCTGCTGATACCAGTAACCTGAGAAGAAAGTGCTTTGAAAATGATATTAAACTTATTGTGGTGAAGAATACACTTCTCCAAAGAGCACTTGAGAAGTCTGAATTAAACCTCGAGGAACTATATCCCGTTCTTAAAGGTACTACGTCCATCATGTTTGCCAATGCCGGAAATAGCCCTGCCAAACTAATAAAGGAATTCCGCAAGCTGCATGATAAACCTCTGCTGAAAGGCGCATACGTTCAGGAGTCAATTTATCTCGGAGATAATATGCTCGATACACTCGTCTCCGTCAAAACAAAACAGGAACTCCTGGGAGATATTATTCTTCTGCTGCAGTCACCTGCTAAGAACGTTATATCTGCCTTGAAATCAGGCGGTAATAAAATTCACGGTGTTCTTGAAACACTATCAAAAAAAGAATAAAATACAAAGTATAATCAAATTAAAATTCTATAAAAATGGCAGATCTCAAGAAATTTGCAGATGAACTGGTTAACCTGTCTGTTAAAGAAGTAAACGAACTGGCTAAAATACTTAAGGAAGAGTATGGTATTGAACCCGCTGCAGCCGCAGTGGCAGTAGCCGGCCAGGCTACCGGTACCGAAACTCAGGTTGCTGAGGAGAAATCAACTTTTGATGTTATCCTGAAAGCTGCCGGTGGTCAGAAATTACAGATTGTTAAACTTGTTAAAGATATTACCGGACTTGGACTGAAAGAAGCCAAGGCAGTTGTTGATTCTGCTCCGGCACCGGTTAAGGAAGGTATATCAAAAGATGAAGCCGAAGCTATTAAAGGTCAATTAGTAGAAGCAGGAGCTGAAGTTGAACTTAAATAGGGTATACCTTAATTGCTGGATCGCAGGTTTAGTTCCAATAAACCGAAACTAAGCCTTTTTGTCTGATTAATGATAAGTTCACTTAATTATTTAATAAATGACCTCAAAAAATACAGAAAGAATAAATTTTGCGTCCAGAAGAAATCAGCTCGATTATCCCGATTTCCTTGAAGTTCAGTTAAAATCATTCGGTGAGTTTTTTCAACTAGGAACACCTCCCGAAAACAGAAAAAAAGAAGGACTTTATAAGGTATTTACCGAAAATTTCCCGATAACCGATACACGAAACAATTTCGTTCTTGAGTTTCTGGATTATTATATCGATCCTCCACGTTATACGATCGAAGAGTGCATCGAACGCGGACTGACTTTCAGTGTTCCGCTGAAAGCCAAACTCAAACTTTACTGTACCGATCCGGAACACGAGGATTTTGATACGGTGATTCAGGATGTCTATCTTGGAACAGTACCCTATATGACTGAACGTGGTACCTTCGTCATAAACGGAGCTGAAAGAGTCGTTGTTTCCCAGCTACACAGGTCACCCGGTGTCTTTTTTGGACAGAGCATTCATGCAAACGGCACAAAACTCTATTCTGCAAGGATCATACCTTTCAAAGGTTCGTGGATCGAGTTTGCCACCGACATTAATAATGTTATGTATGCTTACATCGACAGAAAGAAGAAACTGCCCGTAACAACTCTTCTGCGCGCAATAGGCTTCGAGAGTGATAAAGAGATTCTCGAAATTTTTAATCTCGCGGAAGAACACAAAGTATCAAAAACAAACGTCAAGAAACTTATCGGCCGTAAGCTTGCAGCAAGGGTTCTGAAGACATGGATCGAAGATTTTGTCGATGAAGATACTGGCGAGGTTGTGTCAATTGAAAGAAATGAAGTAATACTCGACAGAGAAACAATCATCGAATCGGAACATGTTGATCTGATAGTTGATTCAGGTGCGAAAGCGATACTCCTTCACAGGGAGGATAGCACACTTTCGGATTATGCAATTATCTATAATACACTTCAAAAAGACCCGTGTAACTCTGAAAAAGAGGCTGTTATCTATATTTACCGTCAGCTTCGTAGTGCAGAACCACCCGATGAAGCAACAGCCAGGGATGTGATAGAAAAACTTTTCTTTTCTGATAAAAGATATGACCTTGGTGAGGTGGGCCGCTACAGGATTAATAAAAAGCTCGGACTTAACACCGAGATAAATGTCAAGATACTTACCAGGGAAGATATCATTAAAATAATCGGTTACCTTATCGAGCTGATTAACAGCAAAACAGATATTGATGATATTGATCACCTCAGCAACAGAAGGGTTCGCACAGTAGGGGAGCAGTTATATACACAGTTCGGGGTAGGGCTTGCCCGTATGGCCCGTACCATACGCGAGAGAATGAATGTAAGGGATAACGAAGTGTTTACTCCTGTTGACCTCATTAACTCCAAAACCCTTTCATCAGTAATTAACTCATTCTTCGGAACAAACCAGCTCTCTCAGTTTATGGACCAGACAAATCCTCTTGCTGAAATGACACATAAACGTCGTATGTCAGCTCTCGGACCTGGAGGACTATCGCGCGAAAGAGCCGGATTTGAGGTAAGGGATGTTCACTATACACATTACGGTCGGCTGTGTCCGATCGAGACACCTGAAGGACCCAATATCGGACTTATATCATCACTCTGTGTTTATGCAAGAATCAACCATCTCGGATTCATCGAAACTCCTTACATCAGAGTAAATGATTCCAGTGTTGATTTCAGTAACGATGGTATTGTGTGGCTTAGCGCTGAGGAAGAGGAAGAGAAGATCATTGCCCAGGCAAACGCCCCTATTTCTGAGGATGGAGCTTTCGAGAACCAAAAGGCAAAATGCCGTTATGAAGCTGATTATCCCATAGAGGACGTGAGCAAGGTCGATCTGATGGACGTGGCTCCAAACCAGATAGCTTCAATAGCTGCATCTCTAATTCCATTCCTTGAACACGACGATGCCAACAGAGCACTCATGGGATCAAATATGATGCGTCAGGCTGTTCCCCTTATCAATCCTGAATCTGCAATTGTGGGGACAGGACTTGAAACACAGGTTATAAAAGACAGCCGGATCCTTTTCGTTGCAGAAGGTGACGGAGTGGTGGAATATGTCGACTCAAATGAGATTGTGATAAGATACACAAGAACTGATGAGGAAAAGTTTGTGAGCTTTGATGATGATATTAAACGATATGTACTTCCAAAGTATAAAAAGACAAACCAGAATACGTGCATAAACCTTGTACCTGTTGTCAGGAAAGGTGAAAAGGTCACTAAAGGACAGGTACTTACGGAAGGTTATGGAACCAAGAACGGAGAACTTGCTCTCGGAAGAAACCTTAAGGTGGCTTTCATGCCCTGGAAAGGCTATAACTTTGAAGATGCTATCGTTATTTCTGAGAAAGTTGTTCAGGACGATATGTTCACTTCTGTTCATATCGATGAATATCTTCTTGAAGTAAGGGATACCAAACGTGGTCTTGAAGAGCTGACATCAGATATTCCGAACGTCAGCGAGGAAGCTACTAAAAACCTCGATGAGAATGGTCTTATCAGGATTGGAGCACATATCAGACCCGCAGATATTCTTATAGGGAAAATCACTCCAAAGGGTGAATCGGATCCTTCACCGGAAGAAAAGCTCCTGCGTGCCATTTTTGGTGATAAAGCAGGTGACGTCAAGGATGCTTCACTGAAAGCGGGCCCTTCCCTCGATGGTGTGGTTATTGATAAGAAACTCTTCACCAGAGCCGTTAAGGACAGGAAAGCAAAAACCGTCGAAAAACCTTTGCTGGACAAGATAGAAACAGATTTTAACAGAAGTATTGAGGAACTTAAATCCAGACTTGTTGACAAACTTTTTATCCTGGTCAACGGTAAAACGTCACAGGGAGTAAAAGACTATCTTAACGTTGATGTTATTCCCAAGGGAAGCAAGTTCACCCTGAAGCAATTACAGGAAATAGATTTTCTGAACGTCAATCCTAATAAATGGACTACAGACAAGAAGAAAAATGACAGTATTAAACAACTCCTCCACAACTATATTATTAAATACAAGGAGATTGATGGCATTTACAAACGTAAGAAATATAATATTACAATAGGAGACGAGCTGCCCGCAGGAATAATACGGCTTGCGAAAGTATATATTGCCAAGAAACGCAAGATTAAAGTTGGTGATAAGATGGCAGGACGGCATGGTAACAAAGGTATTGTTGCAAGGATTGTACGCGTTGAAGATATGCCGTTCCTCGAGGACGGAACTCCGGTTGACATTGTTCTCAATCCTCTTGGTGTTCCTTCAAGGATGAATCTCGGACAGATTTATGAAACAGTACTTGGCTGGGCCGGGCAGAAGCTGGGACTCCGGTTCTCAACTCCTATCTTTGACGGAGCAACACTTGATCAGATAACATCTTATACGGGAAAGGCAGAACTGCCAAAATTCGGGAAGACCTATTTATATGACGGTGGCACTGGTGAGAAATTTGACCAGCCTGCCACGGTTGGTGTAATCTACATGCTCAAACTGGGCCATATGGTTGATGATAAGATGCATGCCCGTTCAATAGGACCCTATTCCCTGATCACCCAACAACCACTGGGTGGTAAAGCCCAGTTTGGAGGTCAGCGTTTTGGTGAAATGGAAGTATGGGCTCTTGAAGCTTTCGGAGCAGCTCATATCCTCCAGGAAATACTTACAATTAAATCGGATGATGTTCTGGGAAGGGCAAAAGCTTATGAGGCGATTGTAAAGGGAGAACCAATGCCGCAACCTGGCATTCCGGAGTCATTGAATGTGCTGTTGCACGAACTTAGAGGTCTGGGACTGAGTGTAATACTTGATTAACAGCTCACTCAGACAGTGATTTATATTTATTGAATAAAAAACATTCATCATATGTCATTCAGAAGAGATAACAAAACAAAAACAAGTTACTCAAAGATCTCAATCGGTCTTGCTTCACCGGAAGAAATTCTCGACCGTTCAAGCGGTGAAGTACTGAAGCCTGAAACAATTAATTACCGTACTTATAAACCTGAACGGGACGGATTATTCTGCGAAAGAATATTTGGCCCGGTAAAGGATTATGAATGCCATTGCGGCAAGTATAAAAGGATCAGGTACAAGGGGATCGTTTGCGACCGATGCGGAGTTGAAGTTACCGAAAAGAAAGTACGGCGTGAAAGAATGGGACATATTTCACTTGTTGTCCCTGTTGCCCATATCTGGTATTTCAGATCGTTACCGAATAAAATCGGGTATCTCCTCGGACTCCCGACCAAAAAACTCGATTCTATAATTTACTACGAGAGATACGTGGTTATTAATCCCGGTGTAAAAGAAGCTGATGGCGTCAGGTATCTTGATTTTCTTACGGAGGAAGAATATATTGAGATCATCGAATCGTTGCCTAAGGAGAACCAGTACCTCGAGGATGATCATCCTGATAAGTTTATTGCGGACATGGGAGCAGAAGCCCTCAACAGGCTTCTCAGTCGTCTTGACCTCGATGAGATGTCATATTCCCTCCGCCACAGAGCTAATACTGAAACTTCACAGCAGCGTAAGAATGAAGCTCTTAAGCGTTTACAGGTAGTTGAGGCTTTCAGGGACTCGAGACATGTAAACAAACCTGAATGGATGATAATTAAAGTAGTTCCGGTAATACCACCTGAATTGAGACCACTGGTTCCTCTTGATGGAGGCCGGTTTGCTACCAGCGACCTTAATGACCTTTACAGGAGGGTGATCATCAGGAATAACCGTCTGAAAAGACTTATAGAGATCAAAGCTCCGGAGGTGATTCTGCGTAATGAAAAGCGTATGCTCCAGGAGGCTGTCGATTCTCTTTTCGATAATTCAAGAAAAGCCAATGCAGTTAAGACAGATGCAAACCGTCCTCTCAAGTCATTGAGCGATAGTCTTAAAGGTAAACAGGGGCGTTTCCGCCAGAACCTGCTGGGAAAAAGAGTAGATTATTCGGCACGATCAGTTATTGTGGTCGGTCCGGAACTGGATCTTCACGAGTGCGGCTTACCTAAAGATATGGCTGCCGAACTATATAAACCGTTCATAATCAGGAAACTTATTGAGCGAGGAATCGTTAAGACAGTCAAGTCAGCAAAGAAAATTGTTGACAGGAAAGATCCGGTGGTTTGGGATATCCTTGAAAATGTTCTCAAAGGACACCCTGTACTGCTTAACCGTGCCCCGACTCTTCACAGACTTGGGATCCAGGCATTCCAGCCTAAACTTATCGAAGGCAAGGCAATCCAGTTACATCCACTGGTATGTACCGCTTTTAATGCCGACTTTGACGGTGACCAGATGGCGGTACACCTTCCGCTTGGCAATGCTGCAATTCTTGAGGCTCAGATGATTATGCTGGCTTCACATAATATTCTGAATCCTGCCAACGGAGCACCTATTGCTGTTCCTTCACAGGATATGGTCCTCGGACTTTATTATATGACCAAAGGCAGAAAGAGCTCTCCTGAAGAAAAAGTCAAAGGAGAAGGACTTATTTTCTATTCAAAGGAAGAAGTTACCATAGCATACAACGAAGGGAAGGTTGATCTTCATGCATTTATTCAGGTCAAAGTAAACGACAGAATTAATGGAGAAATGGTGAACCACCTGGTTGAAACTACTGTCGGCAAGGTTGTCTTTAATCAGTATGTACCCGAGGAGGTTGGATTTATCAATGAAATCCTGACCAAGAAATCGCTAAGGGATATAATCAGTCGTGTTCTCAAGCATTCGGGAACAGCTAAAACTTCTGACTTCCTTGATGCTATAAAAAATCTTGGATTCTATTCTGCGTTTAAAGGAGGTCTCTCATTTAACCTCGATGATGTTATTATCCCCGAAGAGAAAACGAAGTTTGTAGCCGAAGGATATGAACAGGTTGAAGAGGTTATCAATAACTATAGCATGGGCTTCATTACCAATAATGAACGCTATAACCAGATAATTGATATCTGGACACATGTTAATGCACGGCTGACACAGTCGCTTATGAAACAGCTTTCGAATGACAAGCATGGTTTCAATTCGGTGTATATGATGCTCGACTCAGGTGCAAGGGGGTCAAAAGAACAGATACGTCAGCTCTCAGGTATGAGAGGTCTTATGGCTAAACCTCAGAAATCCGGATCAACAGGTTCCGAAATCATTGAAAACCCTATCCTTTCAAATTTTAAGGAAGGCCTCTCTGTTCTCGAATATTTTATTTCGACACATGGTGCCCGTAAGGGTCTTGCTGATACAGCTCTGAAGACTGCTGATGCTGGTTATCTTACCCGTCGTCTGGTTGATGTCTCCCAGGATGTAATTATTAATGAGGAGGACTGTGGAACACTGAGAGGATTGGTGGCCACCGCAATTAAGAAAAACGAGGAAATAGTTGAATCACTCTATGAAAGAATACTTGGCCGAACGACTGTTCATAACCTGTATCATCCTCTTACAGGGGATCTTATAGTTGAAGCAGGGCAGGAGCTTACTGAAGATCTTGCAATAAGGATTGAAGACTCACCCATTGAACAGGTTGAGATCCGTTCGGTTCTTACATGTGAATCAAAGAAAGGTGTTTGTGCGAAATGCTATGGCAGAAATCTGGCCACAGGACGTATGGTTGAGAGAGGTGAGGCCGTGGGTGTAATTGCAGCGCAGAGTATTGGTGAACCCGGCACGCAGCTTACCCTGCGTACTTTCCATGTGGGCGGTACTGCCTCAAACATCACAACCGAATCAAGGCTTGTTGCACGTTACAATGGTATTGTCGAGATTGAGGAAATCAAATCAGTACCAAGAAAAGACCTTGAAAAAGGAGATGTAGATATTGTAATAGGTCGTCTGGCTGAACTGAGGATCGTTGACAGGAAAACCGGAATAGCCCTGACTACACATACAATTCCTTACGGATCAAAGCTTTATGTTAAACCCGGACAGGAAATTGAAAAGGGTAAGCTTATTTGCGAATGGGATCCTTTTAACGCTGTAATTATTGCAGAAATGGGAGGGAAAATCGGTTACGAGTATCTGATAGAAGGTGTTACATTCCGTGAGGAATCAGACGAGCAGACAGGATTTAAGGAAAAAGTGATTATCGAAAGCAGGGATAAAACAAAGAATCCGGCAATAAAGATATTGTCACCCAAAAAAGAGGAGCTCAGATTATACAACCTTCCGGTTGGAGCTCACCTTGTTGTTGAAACCGAAAGGTTAGTGGAATCAGGTGAAATACTTGCAAAAATACCACGGGCAGTTGGAAAATCAGGCGACATAACCGGTGGTTTACCCCGTGTAACGGAACTGTTTGAAGCCCGTAATCCTTCCAATCCGGCAATTGTATCGGAAATTGACGGAGAGGTAACGTTTGGAAAGATAAAAAGAGGTAATCGGGAAATCTCGATTAAATCGAAGACAGAGGAAGTAAAAAAATATCTTGTTCCACTGTCGAAGCAAATACTTGTCCAGGAAAATGATTATGTTAAAGCAGGTATTGCACTGTCTGACGGAGCCATCACTCCTTCCGATATTCTTGCAATCAAAGGGCCGACCAAGGTTCAGGAGTATATTGTAAATGAGATACAGGAAGTTTACCGTTTGCAGGGTGTTAAGATAAATGATAAACACTTTGAGATCATTGTTCGCCAGATGATGCGCAAGGTTGAGATTGTTGATCCGGGCGATACAAAATTCCTTGAACGTCAGGTTGTTGATAAGCTTGAGTTTATGGATGAGAATGACTGGATTTACGGCAAGAAGGTAGTTATAGAAGCTGGTGATTCTCAGACCCTCAAGCCTGGAATGATAATATCAGCTCGTAAACTCAGAGATGAAAATTCAGTCCTCAAACGTCGCGACCTGAAGATAGTGGAATCAAGGGATGCTGTCCCGGCCACTTCAAGTCAGGTGTTGCAAGGGATCACAAGAGCTGCTCTCCAGACAAACAGTTTCTTCTCGGCTGCTTCCTTCCAGGAGACAACCAAGGTACTCAATGAAGCTGCAATACTCGGGAAGATCGATAAGCTTGAAGGACTCAAGGAAAATGTTATTGTCGGACATCTTATTCCTGCAGGCACAGGCCAGCGTGAATATAACAGTATAATAGTTGGTTCGCTGGATGAACTGGAAGACCTTACCAGTGAACCCCAGGAAGCTGAAGCAGAGACTGAAACCGCTAACAAAACCTAATAATACAATTATGTCAGATCCTAAAACACCAAACCAGATCAGTATCGAGCTGAATGAAGAAGTAGCTCAGGGAACTTATTCCAACCTGGCAGTAATTACACACTCGTCGTCGGAATTTGTTGTGGATTTTATTAGGATAATGCCGGGAATACCTAAAGCACAGGTCAAGTCGAGGATTATTCTGACACCCGAACATGCCAAAAGACTTGCTACTGCTCTTCAGGATAATATAGCCAAATACGAGGCGGTTCACGGAGTTATTAAGGAAGTTAAGGGATCCGGTCCTGTTTTACCACTAACATTCGGAGGACCAACTGCGCAGGCATGAAATAACTGATTTGTAATCGGGAAGCCGTCATCACTAAGGTTTTGGCGGCTTCTTTTTTCGTAATCTTTAAAATAAAGCGTACCTTTATCAGTTAAATTAGAAAACAAAAGCCCGCTTAAAAACACTTGAAATGAAGGTTATATTCAGAAAGATCCTGATAATGTTGATCATTGCGATACCTGTGGTTACTGATCCAGGTTGTAAAAAACAGGCAAAATGCGGATGTGATGGTGATATGCTTTTTGAACTTGACAGGGAACCGGCAAAGGTCTATTTTGACGTAAACAGTGCTCAGTTTTCACCTGTAAGTAATCCTTATGCAACATATTATTTCTGCAATCCGGAAGAAATGTACTCTTCCAAACTGAAGGATTATAGTACTGGTGATCTGCTTCTTGTTTCGGGATATGTTTACTGGAATTGTAATTACCTGTATGCAAGCAGTAATTACAGTTATTCTTATTCTTACTATAAGGTTTATGATATTCTAGTGACTGATGTTACAACCGACCTTTACGGGAAAAAATAACCTTCCGGTAACTGGATACTGCTCATACCGCTGAATTCATAATTGCCGGAAAATCAATCAGAGGTACATTGGTGGTACTTTCATTATTGTATATTTTAAAAAAATACTCCGGATGATCCGGTATAACATATCTTTTGTCGGAGCAGGGAGGGTTGCGGAAGCGTTGTGCATGGCCTTGTATAATGCCGGTATGAGTATCCGGCAAATTGTATCTGAAACCGAAACTAACGGTGCGAAACTGGCCAGGAGATGCAAGGCTGTATGGTCACCGGACCTGTTGTTTACAAACAAAACAAATGTAATTATTGTCTCTGTACCCGATCACAGATTATCAGATGTATTGTCTATGATAGTCTGCCGGAAGAATACCGTTGTAGCACATACTGCAGGGAGCTTTGGTCTTGAAGTTTTCCCTCCGCATATCATAAGAACCGGGGTTTTATATCCTTTACAGACTTTTTCAAAAGGGCGGAAAGTAAATTTCACGAATCTTCCTTTTTTCATTGAAGCTTCCGATACTAATACATTAAATGTTCTGAAAAACCTTTCTGAATATCCGGGTGGGATAGCCCATATTGAAGATACTGAACACAGAAGATTGTTGCATTTAGCTGCCGTATTCGTTTGCAATTTTACCAACCATATGCTTTTCTCAGGAGAAAAAATAAGTACCAGGGCCGGTATATCATTTGAAGTACTCGAACCTCTGGTAAAGGAAACAATCTCGAAAGCAATAGAAAACGGACCAGGACGATCACAAACAGGACCTGCAATGCGACATGATATGAATACTGTGAAAAGGCATCTGGAATTACTATCTTTCTCTCCCGGTTTGCAGGATGTTTACCGGGAGGTTTCAAAATCGATCATGAGTTTTTATGAAAATGATTAAAGTATGGCAAATTTCAAAGAGGATCTATTAAGGGTAAAAGCATTTATTTTTGATATTGATGGAGTGCTTTCCCTTCAGACTATAAGTCTTAATACTTTTGGATTGCCATACAGAACAATAAATCTTCGCGATGGATATGCTCTTCAACTCGCTGTTACAAAGGGTTATTTTGTGGGAGTCATATCAGGAGCGAACTCAAAAGAATATGTTAAGAGGTTAAAATCACTTGGAGTAAAAGATGTTTATCTGAACAGCCGTTCCAAAAGTGATCATTTTAATGATTTTATCAGGAAACATAACCTGGATCCGTCAGAAGTTTTATATATGGGCGATGATATCCCGGATTTTAAAGTTATGAAACAGGCAGGCATTGCGGTTTGCCCTTCAGATGCCGACAGCGAAATAAAACAGATATCTTCATATATCTCAGATAAAAAGGGTGGCGAAGGTTGTGTCAGAGATATTATTGAACAGGTCCTGAGACTTCATAACAACTGGATGGACACAGACGCTTTTACATGGTGAACCATGAAATCATTCCTTAATCTTATACGGTGGCCTAATCTTCTCATTATCATCCTTACAATGGTACTGATGAGGTACGCCATCATTGAACCTGTAATCAGCAAAACGGGAGTGATACTGATTCATGGTACAGGTGAGGAAATACCAGTGACTCTTCAGTTTCCATGGTATAACTTTTTAATCCTTGTGGTTGCAACACTGTTTATTACAGCAGGAGGATATGTTATAAATGATTACTTCGATATTAAAACTGATCTGATAAACAGGGGTGAAGTCATAGTAGGTACAAAGATCTCCAGAAGAAAGGCAATAATGTTGCATGCAATATTCAATATTTTAGGAGTTGCAGCTGGCTTCTATATTTCCTGGAAGGCAGGATATTTCTGGCTTGGCACTCTCTTCCTTTTTGTCTCCGGCTTGCTTTATTTCTATTCAGCCAGTTATAAAAGACAATTTCTGGTAGGTAATGTCCTTGTTGCAACCCTTACTGCTTTGGTGCCGCTTCTTGTTGTATTCTATGAATGGCCGGCGTTATACAAGTATTACGCTGTGAATGCAATTACTCAACCTGACTTTAAGTTGATAATCTACTGGGTAGGAGGATTTGCCCTTTTTGCTTTTATTACAACACTTGCACGTGAAATTATAAAAGATATTGAAGACTTTGAAGGTGATAACACTTACGGCAGAAATACTGTTCCGGTAGTAATAGGTGTTTTATCATCCAGGATTGTCGCCGCAAGCCTTATTATTATTACCATCGGATTACTTTACATTGTCTGGTATTTTGCGATTAATGATACAATAACATTGATCTACATTTCGCTTTTAATTGTAATACCCCTCATGGTTATTAATTATCAATTACTAATAAGCAGAAAACAAAAACAACTCCACACTGCCAGTTTGTTAATGAAAATTGTGATGTTAGCCGGCATACTCTATTCAGTTGTTGTGAAAGCAATCCTTACCTGGAACCTTTACTGAAAAATGATCATTAAGAATCTGAACAGATACAGTATAATACTTGCCTCACAGTCGCCCAGGAGACAAAAACTCCTGAAAGAGCTTGGCCTCAGTTTTAAAGTAGTAGTAAAGGATTGGCCTGAAACCTGGCCGGAAAACCTTGACGGTGAAGAGATAGCTATGTATGTGGCACAGGTAAAAGCAAATCTGTTGAAACATGAATTAAAAGATAATGAGATAGTTATAGCTGCCGATACTTTAGTCTGGTGCAACAACAGTGTTCTCGGTAAGCCGGCAGGTTATGAGGATGCAAAGGCAATGCTCAGAGCGATTTCAGGTAATACACATGAGGTTATTACAGGTGTATGCCTCCTTTCTCCGGTCAGGGGAAATACATTTGCCGTATCGACAAAGGTGACCTTTGAAGAACTTTCGGACCAGGAGATAGATTATTATATTGATAATTACAAACCTTACGATAAAGCAGGGGCTTATGGTATTCAGGAATGGATCGGATATATTGCATGCAGTCATATCGAAGGCTCATACTTTAATGTAATGGGTCTCCCTGTTCAGAAACTGTACCGCGAGCTTCATTACTTCGTAAACCCTAAACCAGACATAAAATGAGAAACAAGCTTACTACATTATGGTTATTATTTGCGATTTTCCTGACTTCAGCCTTGCGAGCCGATGAAGGTATGTGGATCCCTCTGCTGATAGAAAAATATAATATCAAACTCATGCAGGAAAAGGGATTCAAACTGACAGCAGAAGATATTTACAGTGTGAACAGAGCATGTATGAAGGATGCAATAGTAATTTTCGGTGGAGGATGCACAGGAGAACTAATCTCCCCGGATGGCCTGCTTATAACAAATCATCACTGTGGATACAGCCTGATACAGGTACATTCAACACTTGAACACGATTATCTTACAGATGGATTCTGGGCAATGTCGAGGGAAGAGGAGTTGCCAAATCCGGGATTATCGGTTACTTTCCTTAAATGGATGGAGGATGTGACTGATAAAGTTCTCGCGCGGACAAGTGAAGGGATGGGGGATGAAGAACGTGAAAAAATTATTAATGAGAACGTTGCTGAGATCAGAAATGCAGCTGTGAAAGGAACCGGTTTTGCTTCTGTCGTCAGACCTTTTTATATGGGTAACCAGTATTTCCTTTTTGTGTATGAATCTTATAATGATATTCGTCTTGTAGGAGCTCCTCCGTCTGCTATCGGGAAATTTGGAGGAGAGACCGATAACTGGGTATGGCCCAGGCATACAGGAGATTTTTCACTTTTCAGAATTTATGCTGACAGTGTCAATAAGCCTGCCAGTTATTCTGAAGAAAATGTACCTTATAAACCATTGTACTATTTCCCTGTTTCTCTGAAAGGTGTGAAAGAGGGTGATTTTACTATGGTTTTTGGCTACCCCGGGTCTACATCAGAATATGTGCCTTCATATCATATCGATATGATTAAGAATCATATAAATCCAAAAATGATTGCCCTCAGGACAGCTAAAATAGAGATTATGGAGGCTGCCATTAATAGCGATCCTCTTATAAGAATACAGTATTCTGCCAAGATATCGGGTGTTGCAAATTCATGGAAGCGATGGATCGGAGAAAATCAGGGACTTGAAAGAATGAAGACAATAGAAAAGAAACAGGAATTTGAAAAAAAACTTACAAGCTGGATAAACACAGATGAGAACCGCAGGAAGAGATTCGGAAGCATACTTCCGCAGTATAAGGAATTGTACTCTGAATTAAAGGATTACAGTCTGGTTAACAGCTACACAAATGATGTTTTCTTTAGCAGGGGAGCAGAAGCTATAGGTTTCGCGAGAAACCTCAGGGCACTGGTTAGTCTCTATGAAGCCAATGCCGACAGTGAAAGAATAGAATCACTGAAAAGCCGTTTGCTTGAATCGGGCAGGCAGTTCTTTAAGGATTACAACAGGGAGACCGATAAAAAGCTTTTTGTTGCTGTAATGACCATGTATGGTGAAAATATTGAACCTGAATGGCAGGCCCCTGAGTACAAACGACTGAAAAATTCATGTAAAGGTAATTTTGCTACATTAGTTGATAAACTCTACTCCAGGACAGTTTTTGCCGACGAGGCCAAATACATTGAATTTGTCAAAGGATTTGAAAAGAAGAGCACAAGGAAACTGTTAAAAGATCCTTTTTATATTCTTTCTGTTGATGTAAACGAATTTCTTGAAGCGAATGTCCGGATTGAATTGATTCGTATCAATTCTGAAATACAGGAACTTAATAAAGATTATATGACTGTACAGATGGAGTTCGAAAAGGACAGGTTGTTTTATCCCGATGCCAATTCAACTCTGCGTGTAGCTTTCGGGACAGTAAAAGGATACTTTTCAAGAGATGCCGTTTATTACACTCATTATACTACCCTGAAAGGGATTATGGAGAAAGATGATCCGGAGATTTATGATTATGATGTTCCGGATAAGCTTAAACAGTTATATGTTGAAAAAAATTTCGGACCTTATACACAGGATAATGAAGTCCCGGTATGTTTCATAGCCAATAACCATACAACTGGAGGAAACTCAGGTAGCCCGGTTATTAACGCTGACGGACATCTGATAGGAATAAATTTTGACAGAGCCTGGGAAGGAGTTGCCAGCGACCTTGCTTTTAATCCGGACCAGAGCCGTAATATAAGTCTCGATATCAGGTATGCTCTGTTCATTATCGATAAATTCGCAGGAGCAGGCTACCTGCTGAAGGAAATGACCCTTGTGGAATAACTCTAATGAATTAAGATGATCAGAATAATTGCTGATGATAAAATACCTTTCCTGAAAGGAGTACTTGAACCATTTGCAAGTGTTGCATATCTTCCAGGAAGTCAGATTAACAGGGAAAAGGCTGCGGATGCAGATGTTCTGATCATACGTACCAGAACAAAATGCGATGGTGAATTGCTGGATAATACCCCGGTAAGATTTATCGCCACAGCTACTATTGGTTTCGACCATATTGACACTGAATACTGTGGAAAGCGTAACATTAAGTGGACTAATGCTCCAGGCTGTAATTCTGCATCCGTTCAACAATATATTGCAGCTGCCCTGCTGAAAACAGCCTCAGAATTCAGATTTATACTCAGGGACAAAACGATCGGGATCGTGGGTGTCGGCAATGTCGGTTCAAAGGTTGAAAAGTTTGCACGAATACTTGGAATGAATGTCCTGCTCAACGACCCTCCCAGAGCCAGGAAAGAGGGTGAAAATAACTTTGTCAGCCTGGGAACGATATTATATGAATCTGATATAGTGACGGTTCATGTGCCTCTTAATGTAGTCGGCGAAGACTGCACCTGGCATCTTTTTAATGATAAAAGCTTTAAAAAGATGAGAAAGGGAACCTGGTTTATAAATACATCGAGGGGAGAAGTGACAGAAACAGATGCGCTTAAAAAAGTACTGGAATCAGGAAAATTCGGGGGCGCTGTAATAGATGTGTGGGAGAATGAACCGGATATCGACCGTGTTCTGATGGGAAAAACATTCATTTCCACACCTCATATTGCAGGTTATTCAACCGACGGTAAAGCAAACGGAACATCAATGATCGTAAATGCTTTATGTAAATTTTTCAATCTTCCGCTGAGTAACTGGTACCCCGTTAATGCCCCGGCTCCTGCCACTCCACTCTTTTCAATTGATTGCATAGGCAAAACAGATGAGGACGTTATAAGAGAAGCAGTTTTTCATACATATAATATAGATGAGGATAATATAAGATTAAGATTCTCTCCTTCCGATTTCGAAAAACAAAGAGACGATTATCCGGTAAGAAGAGAGTTTACAGCTTATACAGTCATCCTGAAAGGAGGCACAAAGCAAACCAGGATGATGCTTAAAGGGCTGGGGTTTAGGGTGGTATGAATAAGGCAGCAGGTGGTCAAAGAAAACTTCGGCTGGCATTACGGCATGACCTTACTGTCAAACCTCCACCGCCTTAGTTGCCATCGCATAATCTTTCACCTGGAAGACAAAAGCCTGCAGCTTGGTATCAAGAGAAACAGTATCCTGACCGTCGTAGGCAAGATTTATAAACGGAATATTACTATGGTCTTTACGGAAAGAATCGCTTACAGCGGCAATCAGGGTTCCGGGCATGCATGTAAACGGCAGGATTGCAGCTATTCCTGAGACACCCCGTTGTGCAAGTGCTACGGATGTGCCCATGGCTATGGGAGGATCGCCATCGTAAAATTTACTCACGTAAGGATTGCATAACTTTAACATTTCATGAAGGCTGACATCCTTCTCTTGATCAGTGAATTTTTTTATCCCCCGGAGGAGAGAAGAGGCAATGACATCCTGCCCAAACTCCTGTACTTTTGATTTGATAATTCCTTTTTTATCATTCTTCCATCGGCTGTCGCGTGTGAAACGATAAGTTGAATAATAGATCCATTCCGAAAATGGCCCTACAACTACCTCAACTCCAAAATCTTCGAGCCTATTGGCAATATTACCGTTGCAACCTGCATTATCGCGCATGAATATCTCCCCGATTACTGCGACTACGGGTTTGCGTTGGCTTTTATCCATCTTAATGGCAAGAAAATCAGAAACTATTCCTGTAAGAATTTTATGGAGGCCTTTTGAACCTTTTTCAATGCAGTTCTCAAGTTTTTTCAATGATTCTTCATAGAGTATATCTGAATCACCTTTGTTGACCTCATAAGGGCGTGTCTCCCTGTATATTTTCCTCAGATAGTCTGCGACAACAAATCCTTTCCAGGCATTGATCCTGAATTTCTGACCATGCTCCCCGGCAATATCTTCATAGGATGTGTCGTTCGATGGCGTTATAATTTCTGCATCACCAAAACCCAGGCGGTCGAACAGTATCCTGTGGAAATGGTTATACTGGCCGAACCGGCACGGACCATTATGGTCGGGCATGAAGAAGCTCATTTTTGAGGGATTGGCACCGGGCTCCATCAATTTTTTCAAAAAACTTCCCGTAACACAGATCATTGGGAAACATTCCTTGGATGAAGTGTATTGTCTTCCGATAGCCAGATCTTCTTCTGCCTGTTTGGGAAGTACCTCAGAGTAAACGCCAATGCTCCGTGTAGCGGCTGCAAGCAAATAGGCACCGTCATTCATGTAAGGAAAATACAATACTCTGTCCTTTGGCGGTGATGACGGACTTGGCCTGGGCCTGAAGATATTTATATCCTTTTTCTGATTTTTCTCAGAGCCTTTCAGACTGTCAAGGAAAGCTTCAATACGTGTTACCATGCCTGCATCAGCAGAATGTTCATCCACTTCGAGATGAAGAAATGGTTTGCCTTTCAGTTCTTCTGTTACGTAATGCCATATAAAGGAGTCGGGACCGCAACGGAAATTACTCAGGTAAACAGCATAGAGCCCTTCGGTTTTTGCCACAAGCTGGGCAGCTGCTATAATCTTCTGACCGTTGGGCCAGTACATGCTCCTGTAATTGGTAAAGATATTGTAAGAGGAAAGATCAAGCATATCCAGCGGAATTGGCATTACATTCTGGGTTATAAGCTTTTCTACAAGACCCAGGTTCAGGTGTGTATCGGTGCTGTTATAAGGTCGTCCGAGCAAAACTACCGGCCGGCAGTTTTCAGGGATAGCATTCATAACTTCTTTACCGTAGTCGATAAGTCGCTTTTCAAATGAGATCTGAACTTCATCGGCTTTATAAACAGCTCTCTTTATTTCCTCTTTACTTATTCCGAACTTTTTACTAAAATAGGCAGTCATCTCTTTAATCAGAGCCCTTTCAAAAAATCTGAAATGAAGAGTCGGCATAAGAAGTCTTGATTCATCAATTTTACCTTTAAGAGCCGCTTTCACCATAAAGGGATAGGTCTGGATCCATGGACAATTAGGATTAAAGGTTTTATTCTCTTGTGTGGATTTCGCATTTACGATAAAAGGCATAAAAATGTAATTGACACCTTTTTTAACCAGATCGATAACATGTCCGTGCATAAGTTCAACGGGAAGACATAACTCGGTTGTTATCGTCTCAATTGATTCGGTAACAAGCGATTTGTCAGATTCTCTGGATATTACCACCGAAAAACCAAGCTCCTCAAAGAATGTGCGCCAGAACGGGAATTGCTGATAGAAAACCATAAGAGCCCGTGGGATGCCTATTGTAGTGTTCTTCGGCTTTTCATTTTCATCATAACCCTCCATCAGCATCCCGGTTCTCTTCGAAAAGAGGTTGGGAATATTGTTTGCAACTCTCTTTCTGCTGTCAATTTCATATTTTTCGCATCTTCCTCCGTAAAACAGGGATTTCTTTTCACCGGTTATTTTTACACGTCTGATTTCGCAGTGGTTAGTGCAGCCCTGGCAGACAAACCTGCTTATATTATAAGTCACATTTCGTATGCCAAATCCTTTAAATGTGGTTTTCTGGCTTTTTGCCATTGACCTTTGAGCAAGAATTGCTGCACCTATGGCTCCGGTTACATCAAAGTGTGGGGGAATAATGATCTTCTTTCCGAGTACCTCTTCAAACGCTGCAACTACAGCCTTGTTATTCGTAACACCTCCCTGAAAGAATATCTTGTTGCCAACAGGCCGGTCAGCAACAACTTTCTGCAGGTAATTGTAAACGATTGAATAAGCAAGGCCTCCTACAAGGTTTTCATTTTTTGCCCCTCTCTGCATGCAGGAATTAAGATCCGATTCCATAAAAACTGTACAGCGGTCCCCAAGTTTCACGGGAGCTTTTGATCGGAGAGCCATGCTTCCGAATTCCTCAACAATATTAATGTTCAGCTTTTCAGCCTGTTCCTCGAGAAATGAGCCGGTACCCGCAGCACAAACCTTATTCATTTCAAAATCCACAACAACACCGTTTTCGATGCTGATGTATTTGGAATCCTGTCCGCCTATTTCAAAGATAGTGTCAACTGTCGGATCATAGTCTATTGCTGCTGTTGCCTGTGCGGTAATCTCATTCCGGATAATGTCTGCGCCAATAAAATCACCCGTAAGATATCGACCTGAACCGGTTGTTCCTGCGCCAATAACCTCAACATATTTACCTACTTCTTCATAGATTTCACCCATTCCTTTCTGTATGGCTTCAAGAGGTTTGCCCGCTGTGGGCAGATATTTTCTAGATATGACCCTGTGCTGTTCATCTATCAGGACAAGGTTTGTGCTGAGTGAGCCGATATCGAGGCCCATGTAAACAGGGATCCTGCCCTTATCAGGTTTGGTAAAATGAACATCTTTTTTGTATTCGGCTTCGGATTCTTTCAGTGTCGGAAGACTTAAGAAAGCTGTAGTTCCTGATGCCAGATAATCTTTCAGTTTGTTAAGTCCTCCATAATGGTTCATGCCCAGTTTATTGGAGTGAGCATACATCACAGCTCCGATGGCTCCCATGGAAGCATGATGAACAGGTATTATGAGTTCATTGTCATTCAGATTGAGTATCTCTCTGAAAGCTCTTACCATGCCTGTATTGGCAGCAACACCCCCTGAAAAAACAATTGGCTTTTTCATCTCCTTGCTCCGGGCAACATTACTGCGGAAATTTCTTGCAAGAGCAAAACATAAACCGGCTACAATATCATGCAATGGAGTTGCAATCTGCTGATGATGGATCATATCACTTTTGGCAAAAACACTGCAGCGTCCGGCAATCCTGGGCGGATCGAAAGATTTCAATGACATCTCACCAAATTCCTCCTCAATAGGAACACCTATTCTTCTTGCCTGCTGATCTAGAAAGGAACCTGTCCCTGCAGCACAGATACTGTTCATCTCAAAATCCACTAGCCTTGAGTAACCATTTGACGGATCCTTTTCAAGAGTAATAAGCTTGGAGTCTTCGCCGCCTATCTCTATGACAGTGCGTGCTTCGGGATAAAGCCTGCCGGTAGAAGTGGTCTGGGCAATAATCTCATTCACAAAAATTCCGCCTATAAGTTCTGTTGCAAGTTTTCCTCCGGTTCCGGTGACTGCAATACCTTTGATTAATTCTGCAGGGTGATTATCCAGCAGTGATGTTAACCTTTCTCTGAGAACATTAAAAGGTTTACCATGTACATAATCGTAATAATTCTCTATAACATTATAATTTTCATCCATAAGGACTGTATTCAGCGATACAGATCCTATATCTAATCCAAGGAATAAATTTAGATTTTCAGAATTATCGGAATCAGATTTATTAACCATACCCTGTCTTATTAATCAAGACACCTATATTAATCCTGGTTTTTTACCAGTTTGGCCCAAATATATATTATTCTTTCTTCTATACCAATTGAATGCAGTATTTTATAATAAATATCAGTATTTGTATGTATCCTGTGATAAGCTTTTAAATCCCCTGGTAATTCCCTCTGCAGTCCTCAACAGGTACTTTGAGACCACGCTTTGCAAAACAAACTCCGCCGATTTGAAACAGACTGTAACTTACCTTAAGATCAAACCGGCAGATTAATCGAAAAACAGGTTCCTTCTCCATCCTTGCTGTCAACAGTAATCGTTCCGTTATTGATATTTACAAGTTCATAGCAGAGTTTCAGGCCTAGTCCTGTTCCCTTTTCGTTTTCAGTACCTGGCGTACTTTCAATCTCGTCAGAAGTGAAGAGATATTTCTGCTTTTCCAGGGGAATCCCTGTACCATTATCACATATTTTTAAGAGAATACCCTCACCGTCAATTGTCTTGTCTTTCAGAAGAATGCTTATACGTCCGCCCCGTGGTGTATATTTGACTGCGTTGGACAGAAGATTTCTTATGATTATGTCTAAAAGCTCTTTGTCAATAAATGCATTTGAGTTACCTGCCTGGGTGAAATTCACGGATATCTCCTTTTTATCGGCTGTCTCTTTAAATATGCTGAGGTTTGTCAGGATAATATCTGCCAGGTCATTCTTTTCCGGAGAAAATCTTATTTTGTCTTCCTGCCCTCTTCCCCAGACAAGCATATTTTCGAATAAACTGATAACTTGCTGAGCATACTGGATACAGGAATTAGCAAAAGTGTCGTATTTTTCTTTATATTCTTCTTCTTTCAGGAGGTTAAGCATATAAAGAATGTTTACCACCGGACTTCTCAGGTCATGGGCAATGAGGGCAAATATTTTATTCTTTAGCTGAATAGTTTCCGAAAGCTGAAGGTTTTGCTGAGCTATCATACTGCTCTGTTTTTCAATTTCCTCGTTTCGTTTTTTAAGCTCCTGAGTCCTTTTATTAACCAGACTTTCAAGGTTCCGGTACAGGAACTCAAGTTCGTTATGCAATTTTTCCTTTTCCGAATAAGCTTTTACCCATTTGTAAAGCAAAAGAGCAGCCTGTATAAAAACAAAAATGATGACAACAAATGTCAGGATATAACCAATGGATGTGTCCGATTTACCCAGCGAAACCCTTATGTCATGATATGCTCCGACCAGAAGGAGAATAAATGCCGAGAAATATGCAATATCAATTGATTTTTTTCTGAGTATTCCTCTGCTACTCATAAAAAGAGCATATCCGAGCAGAATGATGATTGACGGATAATATATGAAAGTAGCATAGCTGAAGATACTGACCGGGAGGAAAAGTGTCAGGACTCCGGCTAATAAGTATATACCTGTATTAATACGGGCTGCGATGTTTATAAATTTCGATGGATAGAGGTTTACTGCAAACCAGTACCATCCTGTTATGACCAGATATAATCCAAGATATTCACATCTGACTATCCATTGCCAGTCAAGCTGTACTATATCGAGAATAAGAAAATGTGAAGTAAAAAGAGGTCTTAATCCAAGTCCTATGGTAGCCAGACTGAAAAAACCAATAATCCTGTCTTTGGGATAAATAATAAAGAAGAACAACAGAAACAAAGAAAATCCAAGCAGGAGACTTATCACCGCCCAATCCAATGCCCAGTTTGAAGCAACCCTTCTCTGAAGCTCAGGAAATGTTCCGAATTTTAATGGCAACCAGAATCCTCCGCGGCGATGGTGAAAGTTTGCGACATTGATTATTATTGTAACTGAATCGGAATCGGTATCAAATCTGAAAAAGTTTCTTCTGTATTCCGGATTCGTTTCAGTTTTAGATTTGCCGGGCAAGCCGTTCCCACCGAGATATATCCCGTTAACATAAATATCGTATGAAGAATCAAATACAGGAAGGTCAAAAGCAAGAGGAACATTCAATCCGGATGGAAGCAGCACGGTCAGTTTATATGTAGCATAGCCTTCTTTTTCTGTTCTTACTTTATCATCCGGATAATCTGTCCAATAGGATGGCACATTCCCGTAATAGTCAGGTTCATATTTACCAGGTTTAGAAAAATCGTAAGGGCGAAGCATCTTATTCCAGTAGAATTCCCATTCACCATTAAGTCTGACAACAAATTTCCCGGGAGGGATCAGTTGCCGAAGGTCCATTACTCCCCTTTCCGCTTTAGGTGACTGGCCGTTTAATAAAACGGAGCTTGCGGATATGAAAATTACCAGAGTTAACAGAATATTGCGAAGGCTCATCATCTTTTTCTACTTTAATCCCCTGTTTTCAAGAACATAATCTGTTTTTGATTGTTTGCCCGAAAAATACGAAATTGATCAAATAAGAACAATAAAAAAAGGAAAGACATTTTGGAGTGCCTTTCCTTTCTAAACCTAAAACCTGATCGTAGAAGTGGCCGGACGGCCAAAGGAGAGAATTTTACATTTTTGCAATTAAGACTTCCGCATTTTTAATAAGATAAGGGAAATAAGCAGCAATAAGCATTGAATTGTCCAGATCGCTGTTATTTCCATCCGTAATTATTCTCTGATGGAAATACTCCTCAAGATTAAGGGATTCATTTTCAGTTGAATATCCATCTTTTTTCAGCTCTTTGCCAAGCTGCTCGACTCCAAAGAACCTATTGTTGCAGATATACTGAACAGAAAGATTATCTGATAACACATAGTACTTTTTGCATTTTTTTGTTCTTTCAATTGCAAGAGTAACCTTCATGTCGGTGTTGGTATATGAGATAACGAAAGTTTCCAGTTCTTTTCCGTCCAGAAGAAATGGATTATCAGCTACCTCAATCTTATAGTCCCCAAGTGTAGAAAAAGTCTTACCTTCAGCAACAGGTTTCCCGGCAAATGATGCAAAAAACACTGTTACAATAAGTACAGCTGTTAAAAAGATTCTTTTCATGGCTGAAATAATTTATTTATAAAAAAAATAAAACTGTCCGTAAATATCTTTTAATATCAATTATCCTTTTCTTTTCAATATATAGACGATGGAAGTTCGTGAATGTTGCAAATATTTTTGTTAATGTTTTGTTAATGTTTAGTCAGATTTTCCTTAATTTCCGGATCACTGTGAGAATATTTTCATAACTTGCACAGGTTATAGTATTATGATGATTTCTAAACTGAAATATCGTTTCATGATGCAACGTCTTGGCAGGAGGCTTTATCACTGCCTTATGTTCTATAACCGTTAATTACCTCTTTAATTCTGATCTCCCGGAATTATACCTGATTCTCCTGTATACTTTTGTTATTTAATTGTCTTTCATTATGAAAGGACTTATTTTCAGCGTTGAACGATATTCCATACACGATGGCCCTGGCATAAGGGTGACATTCTTCATGAAGGGATGCCCTCTTTCATGCTGGTGGTGCCACAATCCTGAAGGTATATCGCCATTACCTGAAACAGTATTGTTGACCAATAAAGTGGGAGAGCTGGAATTTACTGTGAACGAAGATGCAGGCAAATTTTACAGTGTAGACAACATACTTGAAATTCTTGAAAGAGAAAGGATATTCTTCCGGCATTCAGGTGGCGGGGTGACCTTCTCAGGAGGAGAACCGATGATGCAGTTTGATTTTCTGCTTGAAGCTCTGAAAGCATGTAAGGCAAATGGTTATCATACGGCTGTTGATACCTCGGGTTATTCTTCTGCAGAGAATTTTAAAGCGGTTATTCCTTTCACTGACCTGTTTCTTTTCGATATTAAACATCTTGATGACCCTACTCATTTATTATATACAGGAGTTTCCAACAGAAGTATTATTGATAATTTCAGGATCATTATTGAAAGCGGACGGGAACTTATTGTAAGAATACCGGTTGTACCACGGTTTAATGATGACATGGATCACTTAAGCAGATTAAAACAGTTTATTATACAGAATAAACGAATGAACCTGACAAAGATAAACCTTCTTCCATTTCATAAAATCGGGTCTTCAAAGTACAGGAAATTCAATATCCCTTACAAAATGGATGATGTCCAGCAACCATCAGCACAAAAGATGAAGGAACTTAAAGAGTTCTTTACGGATATTGGTGTGAAAATTAAGATTGGCGGATAGAATTACCAGCAACTTAAATTAATTAATAATATGATAATATCTGACAGAGTTAAAAGACTACGGGAGCAATCTCTGAATACAAAAGAAAAGATCAGTTCTGAACGGGCTTTGCTGATAACTCAGTTTTATAGAAGCGATGAAGCCCGTGAGATCTCAGCTCCAGTCAGAAGGGCAAAAGCATTCGAATATCTTCTGAAAAACAAGAAGATATGTATAAACGGCGGAGAGTTGATTGTTGGAGAAAGAGGCCCGGGTGCGAAAGAGACACCCACTTACCCTGAAATCTGTCTTCATTCCTTACAGGACCTGGAAATACTTAATTCCAGGGAAAAAGTTACATTCATCGTTGATGAGGAGGAGAAAAGAGTCTATGAAAACGATATCATACCTTTCTGGAAAGGTAAGAGTAACCGCGACAGGATAATGGGGCTGATGACACCCGAATGGCTGAATGCTTACAATGCCGGCGTTTTTACTGAGTTCCAGGAGCAGAGAGCACCCGGCCATACTGTACTGGGTTACAAAATGTTCAGGACAGGCTTTATTCAGTTGAAGGCGGAGATAAGTGAATCTATTTCAAAGCTTGATTATTATAATGATAGAAAAGCTCTTGAAAAGTTTGAAGAGCTTAAGGCAATGGATATTGCCTGCAATGCTATGATAATGTATGCAAACAGGCATGCGGATGAACTGGAAAGGATTGCCTCAGCTGAAAAAAATAACTCCCGGAAAGAGGAATTGATCAAAATGGCTGCTGTTTGCCGGAAAGTACCAGCCAATCCTCCGGAAACAGTTCATGAAATGCTTCAGCATTACTGGTTCATTCATCTCGGCGTAATTACTGAACTCAACCCCTGGGACTCGTTTAATCCTGGCAGGCTCGATCAGCATCTGTATCCGGTTTATATAAAAGAAATTAAAAAGGGTACTCTTTCGCCGCAACAGCTGTATGACCTTTTTGGTTGTTTCTGGGTGAAGTTCAATAATCATCCTTCACCTCCCAAGATGGGGGTAACTGCAAGTGAAAGCAATACTTATACCGATTTCTGCCTTATCAATCTGGGAGGTGTAAAAACCGATGGTACTGATGCAGTTAATGAGATGACATATATTCTCCTTGATGTAATAAAGGAGATGCGGATCTTGCAGCCAAGTTCAATGGTACAAATAAGCAAAAAGAGTCCGGACAGGTTCATTCATAAAGCTCTCGATATAATAAAAACCGGTTTTGGCCAGCCTTCCTGTTTTAACACCGAGGCAATAATACAGGAGCTGTTACGACAAGGTAAAAGCATTGAGGATGCCCGCAATGGCGGCGCTTCAGGTTGTGTTGAAACAGGAGCTTTCGGGACTGAATCATACTGGTTGTCAGGTTATTTTAACCTTCCAAAAGTTCTTGAACTTACTTTAAACAACGGATTTGATAAGCGTACTGACAGGCAGATTGGAATCCAAACCGGTTATGCCCATGAATATAAAACATTTGATGATCTGCTGGATGCTTTTAAACTACAGGTTAACTATCTGATCGATATTAAGATAAGAGGTAATAATATTATAGAGAAAACATTTGGCAACTGGCTTCCTGTACCTTTCCTTTCATTATTGATCGAGGATTGTATTTCTAACGGTACAGACTACAATTGCGGAGGAGCCAGGTATAATACAACATATATTCAGGGAGTGGGTCTTGGCAGTATAACCGATATGCTTACGTCGCTACGTTATAATATCTATGATGAGAAGAATTTAACATGGGACGAGATGGGTAAGGCTCTTGCTGCAGATTTTAAAGGGTATGAACAGATACAGCACGATTTGATCTATAAAACACCAAAATACGGCAATGATGATGATTATGCCGATCAGCACTCTGTTGCTGTCTTTGAAATTTTCTATGATGCAGTAAACGGACGACCAACTTCAAGGGGTGGTGTCCACCGGATTAATATGCTGCCTACCACCTCACATATATATTTCGGAAGTGTTATTGGAGCTTCACCTGATGGCCGCAAGGCCGGCAAACCTCTTTCTGAGGGCATATCGCCTGTTCAGGGAGCAGATAAACAGGGACCAACTTCAGTCATCAGGTCAGTATCAAAGATTGATCACCTTCGTACAGGGGGTACTCTGCTTAACCAGAAGTTCTCACCTCAGTTTTTTGAAGATGAAGACAGTTACAGTTGCCTAACTGCACTGATGCGCAGCTATTTCAGTCTGGATGGTCATCATATCCAATTCAATGTTGTAAATGCGGCTACGTTGAAAGAAGCTCAGACACATCCTGAACAATACCGCGATCTGATTGTAAGGGTGGCCGGTTACAGCGACTACTTCAACGATCTGGGTGAAGATCTTCAGAATGAGATCATAAGCAGAACGGAGCACGGTGAGGTCATTTCTTCTTATCCCTCGTCTCATTGAATACTGCCGTGGCAGTAGCAACAACACTCGCTATATCTGTGAGGTTTGAAGGAAGAATCATTGTATTATTCTGATGGGCGAGCTTACCAAACTCATTAAGGTACTGTTCAGCAACCCTCAGGTTAACTGCATTAAGCCCATTCTCTTCGGAAATAGCTGCTGAAATAGCACGCAGACCATTTGCAGTTGCCTTTGCAACCTGCTCAATCTCGGAAGCGCGTCCGGTGGCTTCATTGATGCGTTTCTGCATTTCACCTTCCGACTTTCTGATAAGCTCCTGTTTATCGCCATCTGCAACATTTATTTTTGCCTGTTTTGTTCCTTCTGACTCTGCAATAGTGGCTCTTTTCTCCCTCTCTGCCCTCATCTGTTTTTCCATTGCATCTTTGATGCTCTGGGGCGGGGAGATATTCTTAACTTCATAACGTGTTACTTTTATGCCCCACGGATCACTGGCTTTATCCACTGCATCCACAATCGACAGGTTTATTGTTTCACGTTCTTCAAAAGTCTTGTCAAGTTCAAGCTTGCCAATTACACTCCTCATAGTGGTCTGTGCAATCTGGATTGAAGCAAACCGGTAATTATCAATCCCATATGAAGCCTTCTGCGGATCCAGTACCTGAAGATAGAGGATACCATCAACCTCAACTGCAATATTATCTTTTGTTATGCACGTCTGAGGAGCAACATCTATTGCCTGTTCCTTAAGAGTATGTTTGTATCTTACTTTATCAATAAAAGGGATAAGTATCTGAAAACCAGCTGCATAAGTTGACTTGTACTTGCCAAGTCTCTCAACGATTATTGCTGTTCTCTGGGGAACAACCCTGATCATCGTAATAATGAGGATAAAACCAAGAATGATTATTCCTACAAGAATTAAAGTTGTACTTGATCCTTCCATTTTTATTATTTTTTGGGTTTAACAATTAATTTGACATTTTCTTTCTCAACAATTATAACTGTCTGGCCTTCGCTGATACCTGAATCAGACTCAGCCTGCCATGTCGTGCCTTTAAATTCAACTCTTCCTTTCTTGTCCGGACCAATATCTGTCACAGCAAGAGCTTCCCTGCCTGTAAACTCATCTTCAACTCCTTCTGATAGATTATCCTTACTGTAGAAGAATTTTTTCTGTAACATTTTTCTTAAGGCTAATAACGAAAGGACTGATGTAATACCGAATATAATAAACTGCATATTTATTCCGGGATTCGCAATCAGACATAGAAGAGCAGTGACCCATGCACCCACTCCAAAGAAAAAGATAACAAAACCGGGAACAAGCAACTCCAGGAAAAACAGAACAAGCCCGAAAATAAACCATATTACTTCAGGCTTTGAAATAATGGATTTAATCATGGTGATTGTTTTAAAAAATTAGTGAGTTTTTTTTGAACCAGGTAAAGATAAAATAAA
>Ga0315546_1000115_pt1 | contig 60424 bp, 53 predicted proteins | sample SalMarSW160170MG_FD_203833 | JGI IMG/M metagenome (GOLD analysis project Ga0315546, IMG submission 203833) | Salt marsh sediment microbial communities from the Plum Island Ecosystem LTER, Massachusetts, United States - Salt Marsh Sediment SW1601-170 ...
GGGTCTACACCTTTTTATTATTTTTTTGCAATCCTTCTCTTGTTACTTGTCTTATTATTAACTAAAGAAAGTATTATTAATATACAATATTTTTCTTCTAACTACCCCACTAAAGTTTACACTAACTACCCACTAAAGTTTACACTAACTACTTTTTTGATGAGTCATTCGATTAATTGACATATAATAAATATAACGGTAAAATGAATTTAATTATAATACTTAAAAATAAAAATAATATTTTGCCTTGCTGTTTATATTTATATTTCTAAAATTGAAACTTAGTGATAAATTTTTAAAAATGAGTAAATATAATTATAATGTTTATGAATATTAATAAAAAAATTAAATCTACAATTGTGCTCAGTTACCCAAAACCAAAATACATAATGAATAAAATATCAGGACGTGAATTGCTCGACTCATCTGGAATAATATTTTATCAGATAGAAAAGAAAATAGGAAAAGCAAATTTTACAAAATTAGTGGATAAAGCCGTTGATGAGACTATACAAGACCAAGAAGAAGCAGGAATAGATATCATCACAGATGGAGAACAACGGAGAGGACATTATATATATTATACTTTAAGACATTTAACAGGATTTAACTTTGAAAATATGTATGAAAAACCTGTTAAAAAAATTATTAAAGGTAAATTACAAGAAGCCTATAAAATGCTTGTCCCAAGGGTGATATCTTCTATTAAATATAATGGCCCATTTCTTATTGAGAATTTTAAATATATTTATACTAGAACAAAAAAGGATATAAAAATTGGATTTCCTGGACCTTCAACTGTAGTGGATGCGGTAAAAAACGAATTTTATAAATCTGATAAGGAACTCGCCCTTAATTATGCAAAAGCTGTAAAACAAGAAGTAATAGCACTAAGAAATGCAGGGTGTCAGATTATTCAATTTGATGATCCAGGATTGTTAAGAAATCCTATAAGAACACAGGAATGGGGAATCGAACTTTTAGATAAATGTTTTGAAGGAATAGAAGGGATCACGACTATAGTTCATGTATGTAGATCTTATTCTAATAAAAAACTTGAAAAACTAGGAATTGTTTATAAATCAGATGAAAGCTATTATCCTCATTTATTGGACCTACTACAAAAATCAAAAATAGATCAGATCTCCATCGAGGGAAAACAAGAAAATTTAAATCCTGCTGTATTAAAACATCTTGGACAAAAAATAGTTATTCTAGGTTGTCTGGATGTAGGCTCTGAGAAAGTAGAAACTGTAGAGGAAATTGTAAATCAAGGAAAAGCTGCTTTAGAATATATTAAACCAGAACAATTGATATTAGGTCCAGATTGTGGCTTATTACAGATTAGTCGAAAAGCAGCAAAAGCAAAACTTTCTAATTTAGCTAAAGCTGCTGAGATTTTAAATAAAATCTTATAATAAAAGTTATTAAAGATTATGTTTAACAGGAGAATATATTTTTCGCATATATTCTGATTTTTGGATTAAACTATTTACTTGCTTATTTTGTCCTCTTCTATTTTCAAGGCTTTTACTATATCTAAAACTTTCCAACCTTTCTCCAACGCTAATAAAATTAAATCCATTTTTTCATAAGAGATTTTGAGTAGAACTATTGAGGTTTATAGTTATAAAATGTTTTTTTAATTATTGACCCCTTATTTTTTTTGAAAAGAGTGCCTTTGTTTCCTTAAGAATATCAGGATTAAAATCAAGATATTTATCGTGATAGTACTCAAGTATGACTATTCCCTGATAATCCTTGAGGATTTCGAGAACTTCCTTAAATGGAATAGTACCCCAACCTGGTGGAAGGTTAAGGTCTCCTCTGCCTAAATTGAGCCTGTTGGTGTAACTTGAAACACGATAGAGATTAAAGTTTTCCAGTCTCATTTTTTCAAATCGTCCGAAGTTATCGCTTAGATGAATATGGCTTACCATACTTGCTGCTCTCTCAATGCTCTCAAGAAAGTTTTCCCCAAAGTAAGGTTCAGAGAGAAAAGCATGACCCACATCCAAAACTAAAATAATATCTGGTTCATTTATCCCTTTTACAAAATCTACAACTTTGGAAAGTTTATCTATCTCAATATTCTCTATCCCAATTTTAAGTTTCCATTTTTTAGCATACTCAAGTCCTTTTAGAATAGCTTCTCGGAAAAGAAATTCTTTAGCTGGGTCATCACTTTCTTTTTCGAAATGACAGACAAGTAACTCTGCTCCAATAATTCCTGCAAACTCAATACTTGACTTGAATGATTTTAGTTGAAATTCCCTGTCTTCATTATCTCTTAAATCAACTCCATTATGAATATGTGCAGTTCGCTTAAATCCATAACGGCCAAGAAGTTGAAGTAGTTTATCTATTCTTTTGGGTATAATTTTACCTCCGCTAATTGTATCTACTACATCTGCTGAAACTTCGAGATATTCAAAGCCAGCCTCTTTAAGATAGCTAAGTTGATCTTCAAGTCTTGAGAAATTTCCCTCTGTCCTGCGTGTATTTACACCAAATCCCTTTATTTTCATTCCGTAAAAATATCTCCTTATTTAATTTCTCCAATAAATCCCATATACATTTTATTATACCATTCCCTTGCCACCCATTATGGGGGCTTTCATCAGTGCTTTCTGGAGGAAAACAAAGAGGAATAATGGCGGCAACATATAAAAAAGCGATATTGCTGCAATTACTCCATAATCTACTACCTCAGTTGCAAGAAGACCTTGAACTAAAGTTGAAAGTAATGGCACTGTTCCGGGAAGCAAGGTATAAACATAAATAAAATCATGCCATGCAAACAAAAAACCCCATATAAATAGTGCTCCTATACCAGGCTTGATTAATGGAAGAAATATCTTATACCACACCTGAAATCGAGTGCAGCCATCTATCATAGCAGATCTTTCAATATCCCAGGGCACTGTATCAAAAAATCCCTTTGCCATCCAAACTCCTAAAGGTATTTCCAGTGAAGCCCTTGCTAACGCAACGCCAGGGATTTTATATAAGAGCTTTGTATAGAGTAACAAGAAAAAAATAGCTATTAAAAGAATCTGGCCACTAACAGCATGGAGTATTAACTGCATCGATAAGAAAAAAGTCTTTCCGCGAAATTCGATCCTGGACAAAGCATACCCTGTCAATGTACAAACAACTGTTACTGCAAGGCCTGATATGGAAGCAAAAAGAATAGTATTTAAAAAAATACTCCATATCCTCGTTTTCTCTAAACCCCATGGAATCGTACTCCACAGGAAACTAAAGTTAGAGAAACTTAATTTTTGAGGAATGATGCCGAGTGATATCCCTTTACTAAAAGCTTGCGCAAAGAAAGCAATGTACATTATCAGAAATGGGATAGCGATTAGAGAAAGTATTATATAAATTATCCATTTATCAAATATTCTTTTCATACTTCTATCCTTGAGCGTTCGATCATTCTTCTCATACCAAAGATTTTCAGTAGAACCACGAGAAGGATCAAGTTAATTATCACGAGTATCACCATTATACTGCTTCCGTAACCATATTGATAATTTTTAAATGCACTATTATACCCATAAAGTGCCCACACTTCAGTAGCATGATATGGTCCCCCTCCAGTAATCAGGAAAATATAAACATATGAGTTTATGAAGGACATTAAATGCCATGCTGTCATAGTCATAATTGGCCATTTCAATAGAGGAATTATAATGAATCTCGATGTTTGCCAGAAAGAAGCTCCATCGATCTCTGCTGCCCAGGTATAGTCCTTAGGGATAGATGCAATTGCAGAGGTAAAGATAAGCGTAGCCAATGAAATACCCAAAAATCCATTGGCACATATCACAATAAGCATGGGAGATTCAATAAACCAATGGATTGGTGAGACACCAAAACCTTCTAAAATTGAGTTAAAAACTCCATAGCGTGTTCCCTCAAAACTCCACATCCAGAGAAAACCCCAGACTACTGGCGGAACTAATCTGGGAAAGAAAAATATAGCTCTAAAAATTAGACTTGCCGTCCGATTAATTCTCATAGTAAGTAAAGATATAAAAAGTGCCCCAATAATAGTTAAGGGAAGTGCGCTGATAATATAAATAATGGTATTCTTAATAATTCTTGGTATTAATGGATCTTTGAGAGTAAATAGCTTTAAAAAGTTTGTTAAACCCACAAAACGCCAGCTAAATACCTGATCCATATTAGTAAAAGCGATAGTGAAGACCAGCACAACCGGAATAAAGTAGAAAAATGATATAAGAAGGGCACTGGGAGATAAAAAGAACCAATGGGAATGGAATTTTAAGGAATTTTTTCTCATTTACTTTCCTTCCTCAACTCATAATATAAGTACAAATTAAGTTCAATTAATTTATGAGGATAAGCAATTTCCAAAAATAAGAGAGGGCATTCAAAGCCCTCTCTTATTCTGCTCATTTCATCATTTTATAATTTCCACATTCTGTATAGTAGTGGCAAAGGCTTTCAAGTCATCGACAGCTTGAGCTGGTGTAATTATACCAGCCTCGACACCTATAAGTGCCTCAAATGCGCGACTTATATAATCCCAAAAGTCCGGATGTACTGGAACAGGTTGAATAGTCAGTGCAGAGGTAGCAGTTCTTTGAATATATTCGTTATCTTTAATCAATGGATTTTCTAAGGCTGATCCCCTGTAAGGTGGTCGCAAAGTATGTGCAGAATGTATTGCACAGGCATCTGGTGAAGTTGCATACATTATCAATAAAGCTGCAATGTCTGGATATTTGCATTGGCTGGTTATCATATATGGAGCAAATTCATGGACTGATATTGGCTTACCGTCCTTTACGGAAGGTGGAAAAGGAAGAAAGCCAAGGTCGTTCTCTAAAGCCTCATCTGTTAAACCATACTTTTCCTTCCACTCTCCTGGTGTTCCGACATGTGATGCCAAAGTACAGAATGTCTTACCTTCAACAAAGGTAGCATGTATAATCATCCATGCCGGTGGTTCAAGTGGAATTACTCCTTTTTTAACCATATCATCATGCCATTGGTAATATTTAAACAGCGCTGGTTCGTCAAGCATTAAGTTACCTGTTTCTGGATTATAACATTTTGTACCAAACTCGAGTAGAGTTGCATAGAAACCTGCTCCTTTACTCGGTCTATGGAGAATGCCATATTCAACCAAACCTGCATCCACTGCCTTTTTAGCTAACCCTGCCAGCTTATCCAGTGTAGTTCTACCGTCTGGTGGTAGCATTTTTAGTATTTCATCATCATTATATCCCAATTTTCTCAATACATCCTTCCTGTACCATACTCCTGCAGGACATATATCATTAGGTACTCCCCAGATTTTGCCCTTCCAGGTTACACCTTCCCATAAGTTGCTGTAGAAATCGTAATAATTGAGATCCCACCACATATTAATATATTTATCTACTGGAATAATAAAACCGCCGTCTGCAAGTTTAGGGTCCCACCGTAAATTGGTAATATCAGGAGCATTACCAGCTTTGAAATCCATATAGAACTTATCAGCAAACGGACCCCATTTCAATGCTGAAAACTCCACAGATACTTTTACTCTCACTGGTGAACCCATGCTTTCTAACATCTGGTTAAGCTCGTGAGCTGCTAATTCTATATTTTCTGCCTTCTTTACTCCTACGGGACCTGGGCCAATAATATTTGCTTTTAACTCGTAAACTTTTTCCTCCCCAGCTGTTGCGCCTACAATAGAAACAATAGAGATGAGCAAAGAGACAATTATAACTGTTATTCCTATCCTTATTAATTTTATTAAATAACTTCTATTCATTTTAAAAATACCTCCTCTTAATTTTAATTAAGAAACTCACTTCCCTCCTTTTTTCTTTCTACCCCAGATTAGATATATTGCTATTACTACAATTACAATTCCTATAATCCAATACCATATGCTCTCCATGCTATTTCACCTCCTTTTCATGGATTTTTAAGTGTTCACTTCCTTGATGTCACTTCTATCAACTAAGCATTTATTATTACTCACTCTACCAAATCAAGATTATATTGGTTTTAAGTAACCTTTTCATTCAACTTTCCACTTTTAAAGGTAATGAGGTGAGTTAATGTGTATATAGTCTTTGTATGAAAATATTATTTATTACTCTTTGCTATAAAATTATTTGACATAATTTTTAAAAATCTTGCTTTATTTTAAAAATTATCTAAACTTCTTTTAAGTAAATATATCTCTCAACTTTATATTATCTACTTTCTTTTTTAATAGTCAACTTAATTTATAAAATTTTGCCACTAATGGCTCTTAATTAGTTTCTTCTGGTTAATTTCACCTACAGAGCAATGAAAAATATTATTTCTTTTTATAAAAAATTAATATTCTTCTGATATTTTCTGCATTCATCAAAAAAGCAATAATAAACAAAATTAAAGATGGTTGATTTATTAAAGTCCCTACAAATATAATAACTATTCGAACATCACGGCCTATTCTAAAGTAATGTTTTCCGGGAGTAAGATTTTTTTTCATCAATCCATCATATTTATCAGCAGTGTAGCTATTCATAAAAGCACCAATGATAGCCAAAAATCCTATAAATAGATATAATAAATTTCCTCCTAAAAAATATACATAATAAGTTAAACCAAAAAGAAGAAATGCGTCTGCATAACGGTCTAAGACCGCATCATACCACCCTCCAAACTCGGATGTTTGAAACTTTAAGCGGGCAATCTCTCCATCGCAGCCATCAATGATAGAGGATATTTGTGCTAATATTCCGCCGATTAGCAAATTAGCATATCCCCCAAAAAAGAAAAAAAGAGCACCCACCATAGAAAAGATAAAAGAAAATAAAGAAATCTGATTAGGGGTAATACTTTTTTTTAAGAGATATCTTGAAATTCTAATGGAGATTGGACGGTTTAGATATCTGGATACAGGACCATCAGACACTTTTTTTAAATTAGCTAAAAGAATACTTTCTGCCTTCTTAAATGCGTTTTCATCATCTACATCAATCCAATATTTCCCTTTAATGTCAAATGCTCTTGCCTTTTTCTGTTTGGCTAATATTTTTATTCCCGCTGAAAGACTGGTATCACCATTGTCTGAGCTTTCTTCTAAAGCCTCAAATATTGCCGGTGAACAAAGAAATATTCCGGTATCATAAGCATTATATTCCTTAATATTCTTTCCAATATTTACAATTCTTCCTTTATCATCAACTAAAACTTTGGTAACATCATCAATATCGACAATTTTGTTCTTAAGGTTATAATCTACTGCCAGTATAATTTCTCCATAAACAATCTTCTCTTGAAGCAATTCTGCCAATATAGATTCATTAAAGATATGGTCACTCATCAATAGAATAAAATTTTCATTTATTTCCTTTTTTGTCGCAAGAACAGAAAGTCCATTTTCTTTTTCCCATTGGTTATTTATAAGATGGGTTATTTTTAAGTCTCTGTTCTGGGCAAATTGGTCAAGGTGGTTTCTTAGTTTTTCTCCATTATAGCCAGTTACTATGTAGAAATCGGTAATACCTGCTCCCTTAGCATTTAATATTACTCGTTCGATAAGGGGCAATTCTAAAAGGGGGACGAGTGGTTTAGAGTCACCCCTGTGGGATAATCTACTTCCTTCTCCTGCAGCAATTATCAGACCTTTCATTTCTAATCATCTCTTTTTTATAAAGATACTAAAATAAAATAGTACAATTTTATTTTTTCTCCCTTTTTTTTCACTTAAAGATCAATTCCCATCAAAGAAGCCCTTTTAATAAGTCTGTCAAAATCAGATATCCCAGCTGTCCCTTTTTCCTCTACTGCAAAAGAAGCAACATAATTAGCGAAACGCGATGATTTTATGGGGTCACCAGTTTTATGATATTCTATTAAAAAAGCAGCAGCAAATACATCGCCTGCACCAGTTGGGTCTACTTCCTTAGCTTTAAAAGCAGGAAAAACAATTTTTTGACCTTGCCAATATAAAACTGAACCTTTAGCTCCTCGTGTGACAATTACTATTTTTATTGAGGATACATATTTTTCTAATACTTCCGGAAAATCTGAAATATCTTCTTCACTAAATATTAAAACATCTACTTTAGATAAAATCTTATTATTTGGTATCCAGCATTTAGGATAAACTTGTCCTTTTTTATCCCATTTTCTCATTAATCCTTGAGGAGTTAATCCAACTAAATTATCTTGAAAAAAATCAAATATAGCTTCATCAACTTCATTTGCTATGGGACAAATATGAACTATTTTTGCTTTATTCCATTGTTCAGGGATTTGATCTATCTTTATTTTATTTGCTATCTGATTAATAACCTGTTTCCTCTTGCCTTGATGATAAGAATTACAAAATGTAGTAGTATGATCAGATAAAGAGCTAACCATATTAATTCCTCTTAATAAACCATTACAAGAAAAGTCTGGACCTCTACTGGTAATTATTCCGCTCGATAAACCAAGGTTATAAGCAGTAAGAGAAGAATAGACCGCTGAACCACCGATTAATTTTTTTTCAGGATAAATATCATAGGTTACATGTCCTATAGAAATAAATTTTGGAGACTTCATTATTCATTCCCCCCTATTTAACTAATTCTTTTTTCAGTTTTCCCTCTTCCTTTTTGACTTTATTGCTTCTTACTCTTCTATGTTCTTTTTCGTTTTTTCAAGAATTTTATTACCTTTTCTAATCCTCTTTTCACTTTAATTGTTTCGTTTAATCTCTCTTCTGTTTTTATCAATTGAGACTGTAAAAATTTAATCATCTTATCTAATTCGTTGCCATCTACTTTTTTAAAAATATTTCCCTCCACAATCCCATCTATTTCTTCCATTTCTTTCACTTCTCTTAAGGAAAAACCGGCTTTTTTTAATTGTCTAATTCTTTCTACTAATTTTACTTTATCGTTTTGATATAATCTAAAACCTCCTTGGGTTTTTTTAAAAGGTTTTAGAAGTCCTTTTTCCTCATAATGCTTAATTGTTCGTGGAGTAACCTTTGTTTTTTTTGCTAATTCTCCTATCTGAATAAAATTTTCTACTTTTTTATTTTTACTCTCCATAAAAAATATCTCCTTTGAAATATTTAATAAATCCTAAATAAAAATACCTATCTATTATATATCATACTTGTACGTATAGGTCAAATTTAATTTAACATTTAGGAGATTGCTTTTCCGCTTTAGTCTTTGCTATAATAACTGGAAAAAGAAAATAAGATTATTTGATTATTAACTTTATAATATTGGAGATGATAAGATGAAAAATGCTGATAAGTTATATGATATTGCCTTCCTGGGGCATTATACTAAAGATACAATTGTATCTGCTTCTGGAATTAGAATTGTTGATGGTGGAGCCTTCAACTATGGTGCTAATGTAGCAGTAAGAATGGGTCTTAAAGTAGCTGCAATTACCCGTCTGGCAAAAGAAGATTTTCGTGTTGTAGAAAAACTAAAAGACTTAGATGTTGATGTATTCGCACATATCTCCCCTCAGTCTACATGTCTACGCCTGGAATATCCTACTTCCAATGTTGATGAACGGATCATATATGTTACCAGTTCAGCAGGTCCATTCACTCCGGCTGAAGTAGAAAAAATTCAAGCCAAGACAATTGTAATAGGTGCATCTATGCGTGGTGAAATTAGTTTGCAAGTTATAGAGGAACTGGCAAAAAAGGAAACTATTCTTGCCGCTGATGTGCAGAGTTTTCTTCGGGTAAATGATAATGGCAAATTGGTGCCTAAAGAATGGCCTGAAAAACAATCAATACTTTTTCGTTTAGATATAGTAAAAACCGATGCTGTAGAAGCGGAAATGTTAACCGGTACCTCTGATATTCGAGAGGCTGCCCGAAAAATCACCGACTTAGGTCCCCGCGAAGTTGTAATCACTCACCGCAATGGTCTATTAGTTTTTGCTAATGGCCAATTCTATGAAGAAGGTTTCTTTTCTAAAAAACTTATTGGAAGAAGCGGTCGGGGAGACACCTGTATTGCTTCCTATGTAGCCAAACGATTAAATGCATCTCCTCAAGAAGCAACTATCTGGGCAGCAGCAGTAACCGGTCTGAAGATGGAAGCAGAGGGTCCTTTCCAACAAACAATAAAAGAAGTTGATAATCTTATCCAGAGTAGATATAGAAATTCAAATTAAGTTATTAATTTATATCTTTAAACAGATTTTAGGTCCGGATAAATCATATTAAAACAAAGAACCATTCTTATTTTTTAATCTCCTCATAGGGTATAATATGTAAACTCTTTTCCTTGAAAGTGACAGTCACTTCGTCTCCTTTGGAAAAAATCTTGTGTTCCTGGGGATTAGTAATTTCTACAGTAAGTGGACTTTTAGCTATTTCGATTTCGTACACCATACGTGAACCAAGGTAAATTATCTGACGCACTATACCAGTAAGAGTGTTCGACTTTTTTGGCTCCAGTTCTACTGACTCAGGTCGAATAAGTAAAAATACTTTCTCACCTTCCGAGAAGGAATCCTTTAATGTAAAAACCTTAAACTTTTTGCCTCTTATATCAAGCTCAACTTCATTTTTAGATATCATAGATACCACTCGACCTTCTAAGAAGTTTGCCTTCCCAATAAAATCAGCCACAAAATAGTTAACTGGATGAGCATAGATTTCCTGAGGTGTGCCTATTTGCTGAATTTTACCTGCATTCATAATAACCACCCGATCGGAAAGGGTCATCGCCTCTTCTTGATCATGGGTAACATAGACAGAGGTTATACCAAGCCTCTGTTGTAACCTACGGATCTCTAATCGAGTAGATACCCGTAACTTGGCATCAAGGTTGGATAGAGGTTCATCAAGCAGTAGTATTTTTGGCTCCATTACTAAAGAACGGGCAAGACTAACCCGTTGCTGCTGACCTCCTGAAAGATGGGCAGGTGAACGTTCACTTAGTCCTTCCAGACCTACAAGATGGATGATTTTCTCTGTTTTTTTACGGATATTTTGTGCTGATTCTCGATGTATCTTTAATCCATAGGAAATATTTTCAAATACTGTCATATGAGGAAAGAGAGCATAGTTCTGAAATACCATTGTCGTTGGTCTCTGGTTGGGGGGTGTCATACTTACCTCTTTCCCATCAATAAAAATCTTACCGGAAGTGGGAATCTCAAAACCAGCGATCATTCTAAGCGCCGTGGTTTTTCCACAGCCAGATGGACCCAGAAGAGTAAATAACTCTCCTTCTTTTACTTTAAGGTTTACATTATTTACAGCCACAATAGTATCTTTTCCGCTACCAAAAATCTTGACAAGATTTTCAAGAATAAGATAATCCTGTTTCATAATATATCCTTTCATTTACCTTTGTATTTAGCCAACAATATCTACAGCCCTCATTCCCTTGCCAATCCTATTTACTACCAATTGGATAATTCCTAAGGCTGCCATTACAATCAAAATAAGTAGTAGACTCATAGCTGCTGCTTGAGCGTACTGAGCATTATCTACAAAACCCAATACAGCAACGGTGATCAAGTTCCATTTACCAGAAACTACAAAAATTACTGCACTAATAGCGGTCATCGCCTTCACAAAACTATAGGCCAGACCTGAGAAAAAGGCTGGGGCTATCATGGGCAGAGTAATTCTACGGAAAGTAGTATTACTATCTGCACCGAGATCGGTAGAAGCTTCTTCAATAGAAGGGTCAATCTGCTGAAGAGCAGCAATTCCAGAGCGTATTCCCACTGGCATATTTCTGAATATAAGAAGAGTTATAACAATCCAGGCTGTTCCTGTAAGCACAGAAGGAAATAAAATTGATTTCTGGTTAAAAGCCAGGATATAACCTATTCCTACTACTGTCCCGGGAACAGCAAAAGTCAACATAGAAACAAATTCCATCAGACCACGGCCTATAAATTTTTTCCTTACAATAAGGAAAGCAAGGAACATACCTAAAAGCCCGGTTATAGGTGTAGCTACAGTAGAAAGGGTTAAAGAATCAATCAGATAGTCTTTTCCTACCTGAAACATTTCTACATAATTCTTTAAGGTAAGGGTTGCATTAACCCCCCAGAGAGTTTGGAAAGAACCATAGACTAACATTCCGTAAAAGAGAAAAACAATTCCTGTAAACAAGACACAACAAGTATAAACTGGTGCTTTAATATACCATTCCAGTCTTTTTATCGTTGCACCTGTTGGCTTTCCAGTCACTGTAACGTACGATTTTCTGGACACCCAATACTTCTGGAGAAAAAAGGCTGTTAATGTTGGTAACAAAAGAAGAATTGCCAGGGTTGAGCCCCTGGGTAGATCATACATACCAGTAATTTGTAAAAAAGCCTGCACTGAGAGAACCCGGAAATCTCCAGAAATAACCATAGGATTCCCGAAATCAGCCATAGACTGGATAAACACCAAAAGCCAGGCACTAGCAATACCAGGAGTAGCCAGGGGCAAAGTTATAGTAGAAAACACTTTTGCCCTCGAAGCTCCTAAATCCATAGAGGCTTCTTCAAGTGCTGGATCAATAGCTTGAAGAATTCCATAGAGAACTAAAAAAGCTGTAGGGCTATAAGCAATGGTTTCTACAAGTATTAATCCTCCCAGTCCATATATTGAATATTTACCAATAATTTTAATCAAAATAGGCGTAAGACTCCCCGCTCTTCCAAAAAGAAGAATAGCTGCCAGAGCAACTACAAAGGGAGGAGAAATAATGGGAAATATTGCGGTCAATCGGAAGAAATTCTTAAAAGGTAAAGTAGTTCTGGTAAGGGCATAAGCAAAAATAAATCCTACGATAGTTCCTATAGTAGCTGTACATATGCCTAAAATCATACTATTTAAGAAAGGTTGAAAATAATACCTTTTAGAGAAAATAGCTAAATAGTTAGAAAAATCTAACTGTTTATTAATAATCAAACTGTTTTTGAAAACCTGAAATAAGGGAAACGTCACAAAAGTCAATAAGAAATAGAATATTGCAAGTATAGATATAAATAGTAAGGGTTCCTTCCATATTAATCGTAAGTTGCCTATGATTTCCTGAATTTTTCTGTTTGTTTTGGTCATACTAAACCTCGAATACTTCTACTATAATATAATAATCCCTGCTATTAAAATAATCAACTAATAGTAGGGATTATTATAAATATTAATTTTAGCTTGCTAACAAACTTTAATTATTTTCCTATTCTATCTCTCCAGGCTGTGACCCATTCATCTTTACTCTCTCCAGCCAAAATCATGTTATAATCGATTAATTTAATCTTATCCAGAGTAATTGCGCCTTCTGCAACAGTTGCTGCAGGATTAACGGGTAGACGGTTCCATTTTTGGAAGAGATCTTGAGCTTTTTTGGTATAACACCAGTCGATAAATTGTTTACCTAATTCAGGCTCAGGTCCACCTTTTATTAAGGAGAGTCCACCGACTTCATAACCAGTTCCCTCTAAGGGGAAAGACATAACCACAGGATAGCCTCTATTTATACCCTTGGCAAGAATGTCGTGAGAAAAAGCAATTCCCACCGCTTCTTCACCTAATCCCACCATAGCTATACAGGCAGTTCCTGATTTAGTGTACTGGTGAATGCTATGTTTATCAAATTCTTCCCACCAGTCGAGAGTTTTCTCAAGCCCAATCATTTGTACGAGGGTGGCATAAGTAGTATAAGCAGTACCTGAAGTATAAGGATAAGCCATGGCAATATTTTTTTCAAAAGCAGGATTTAAAAGATGAGACCAAGAAGTTGGAGCTTCTACGCCATGTTCTTCCAAGAAGTTCTTATTGGAGACAAACCCAATCGCACCGGTATAGAATCCTGTCCAAGCCCAGTCTTTGGCATGGAATAGTTCTGGTAGTTCGAAATCTGTGTTAGGTTTATAAGGTTCGAGCAGCCCTTTTGATGCTGCATTTATATGAGATGTATTGGAACCAGCATGCCAAACACTTGCTTGTGGATTTGCAGCTTCTGCTTCTATCCGGGCCAGAATCTCACCAGATGACAATCTCACCCATTCTACATCAATTCCGGTTTCTTTCTCAAATTCATCAATATAATATTTAGCCTCTTCTGTATCATGTGCGGTATAAAGGTGAAGAACCTTCTTTTGTGCCAGACCTGTTGTAAAAACAATACATACTATAACTATAGCAAGCAAAAATATGAAAGTTAATCTTTTCATAATAAAAAACCTCCTCATTTAATTTTTATTAGGTAATTAAACGTAAACTTAGTTAATTTTAAATCCTCTTTTTAAATACCTATTTTATAAATACTACATTTATCACCAAAATCCTTCTTTTTAAAAAAATTTTTTAAAAAAAATAAGGTAGAGAGTATTTTATAAAATAAGAAGTCTCCCCTGGGGATTAAATTTAGCATACAACGCTTTTCTTATCTCCTGTTTTTCCCTATAGGATCTTATGTGGTCATAACCATTTTCCTGCCAAGGAGGAGAGGTAAGTAGTGCTTTATTAAATGCCTCTAAAAGTTTATCTTCAAATTTTCCTTTATATTCTCTCTTTATAAATCGTTGAAATGCATCAGGAAAATTATCCCAGGCTTCCTGTTCTTGACCAGGTGGAGTAGGATAAAAAAGTCCCTTATTTATCTTAACCGCTTTTAAATCACCTCCTCCATCACCAATCATTAACACCTGTTCGTCTTCATACTTACCTGCCTTTTTAGCTACTTCGATATGGTGTCCCTTTGAACCCATTTCCTGGCCAGCAATAATCTGAACATATTGAGCAATTCCCTGATCTTCCCAGTAATTTGCTAAATCTGCATATGGAGTTTTAGAAACAATTAATATATCCACATATTGAGACATTAATTTTAAACATTCTTTAACTTTGTCAAAGGGAGGAATCTTGGCAGAAATATGAGGAAAAGTTCTGTTTACTGCTTCACTCCAACCTAAAAGTTTATATAAAGACAAATCAAGAGGATTTTGATTTAAATATTCCTCCAAACTTGGATTACCTAATCCTAATTTATTCTCTTTTGTATAGGCAATATATTCGTTTAGGGGTTTTATATTAGGTAATTTTATATGCCTTTCCTGTAAAACTTGTTGAACATCTTTTCTGCTTTGAAGAGCAGTAAGAGTAAGTTGAATGGCAATAAACCTATTACAGCCTCTATCCACAGAAAATAGATTATAGTATTCAGCAACTTCTCTAAAATAAGACTCAATCCCCCACAACTGATAAAATTCCATAAATTGGGGGTGAAAGATTAACATCTGTTTTCCATTCATATTATCAGTAACACAGCCATCGGTATCGATAGCTACCAAAAAATCCTTGGTTCTACGAAAATTTCTTAATTGTTGTTCCGAATCTTCTTTTATCTGCTTTTCTGTAAGTCTAGGCAAGGCCATTCTTTCTCCTCTTTTCTTTAAATTATAGCATATAGCGGGTAGCATTTAGCGTATAGAATAAATTATTTATCAAACTAAAAACTTACAGCGAAAAATTAAAAACCATAATTCAAAATTCAAAACTTTTTCAGATAATGTATTGTTTTTTATGTAGGGGGCGGATTTATCAGCCCCGGGTTATTTAATAGACAGGCGAGACGCCTGTCCTACGATTAGCGGGCTCGATAAATCGAGCCCCTACTTCTGGCACCTGGACTTCTTTTTTACGAAATACGATTCACGAGATACGAGATACGAATTTTACTTTCTATACTCCACTGGTATATATTCTTCACATTTTTTGGGAACATATATTTTTCTAAATTTTGCAAATTCAGGAAGCGGACCTCCGATTAAAGGCAAAGCCCAATTTATAAATTCATCAGTTACATCTACTCTATTGGAAGCAATCCATTTTTTAGGGAATTCCCTTTCTGAATTAGCTACAGTATCTAAAAGTATTTTATCATAATTTACTTTATAAGGTAAATCAGGATTTCTTACAATGGTCGACATAAAACCATTTTCCCCCGATAAAGCAATTTTGGCGGCATATACTCCCACCTGATAGGCCTCATCCCTATCAATTTCAGATACATAGGCAATCTCTCTCCTCTGACGAGTACCCGGCCTTTCCGAGCGAGCTATTCCTTTACCTATTAATCTACTTTGCGCTCTTCCCTGACTATCTTTCCTGTCTATTCCGTTAAGGTAATTAGTAAGTACCTGTTCTACAGTTTTCTCAGAAGCGCTGAATTGAGCATGTCCAAAGCTATCTCGCAGTATTCCCAAATCCCCTACATTTACTCCTTCTCCTATAACCACAATACATCTTTTCTGTTTTTTTAATTTTTCATTAACTTTTTCGCTAATAAATTCTAAATTACTCTGATAATCATCTTTGGATAGAGATTCAGGAAGAATCATTAATAAAGGAATTTCTCTTTTGGGATCAGCCAACCGTGCTGCAGCGGGAATAAAACCAATTTTTCTCCCCATTACGCCGATTACTAAAACAGGATCACTGGTATAACTCGCTTTATTCTCTTCATTTGCTTCCAGTATATTAATAGCTAAATTCCGGGCTACACTCCCATACCCCGGGTCATGATCACATACTGCGAATGTTCCATCAGTTTGCAATGGTCCTCCTACATCATTATCAATGGTTTTGGGGATACCGGTACAAATCAGTTCTAAATTTTCTTTTTGGGCTAATTTATTTATTTTGTTAGCTGTATCCATGGAGTCTCCGCCTCCGCAATAAAAGAAATATTCCACATTATGTTTTTTAAAGACCTCGACAATACGGATTAAATCCTCATCATTTTTTATTTTATACCTACAACTACCTATTGTTCCCGCAGATGGAGTTTCTGCTAATAAGGCTATTTGCTGGGGCTCCTGAGAAGAGATGTCTATTAATTCTTCTTTTAAAACCCCAAGAATACCCATCCTCGCTCCATATATTTTATCAACTTTTTTAAAGGAAATTAATTCGTCAATCACTCCTCTGATACTATTATTTATTACCGAGGTGGGGCCGCCTGATTGTGCGATAACTACATTTTTCATTTGTTTAACTTCCTACTTTTATAATTTATTACATCGATTATAAGAAGATTGCTCAGATTAAATTTGGAATCTCTCGATATTTTATTTTATTTTGTAAAGATATTTTCCTCCATTTTGTATCCAAAGTTTTTCTGGACCAATAAAATCTTCTTTACGAATTGAATCAGGATTACGATAACCCAATCCGACTGATTTACAAACTTCTTGAGGAATTCCGGTAGTCAAAGTAACTTTAAAGTCAAATTCTTCTTTCCAGGAATTAACATCAAAACTTCCCGCCCCTCTTACATTTATAACATGAGCAGCTATATTTTTACTAAAATCGGGATTTAATTTCAAATATTTTTTTACATAATCTTTGCAATGATATCCTATCTGTCTTAAGGCAAAGTCCATCTCTATGCGAGAATGAAAACAATTAATATGAGGTGCATAAATAATAATCTCCCCACCTGGAGCCATAACTCCAGGACTCTGCAGTTTATAAGAACCTTTCCCGGCAGTCCAAATCTCATCATAACTTTTATCAATAACCTGGACAGCACACTCAAGAGGTTTATCTATATAAACTACATGGAGTTGAGAGCTCGCTTTTGCTGCTTGTTTATAGGCCTCGATAAAACCATCGAACCCCACACCTATGTATAGACCTTTTGGTATTACCTGATGTTCTTTTTCTTCAAAGATCATATTAAATAAGAGGACTGGCACTTTTATTTTATTAAAAACATAAGAAGAACCTTTATTTATAACTTCTCGTGCAGAATTATTGACAGTGCCAATAATCTGGGGGATTCCTACAAGCACCGCTGCCCAGTGGAATAAATCTATCACCTCTGGTCCGGAGATACCCGGTAAAAACACCTTTAAACCTCCCGCATAACCAGCGGCTTCATGGGGCAAGGTTCCACTTAAGGCAATAATCAAATCATAATCTTCTGTAACCAGCTTGTTTACCACTACCGGAATAGATTGTGACAACTCGCCTTTAGTCATTTTTTCTACAAAAGAAGCAGAAATCTCACCTACAGTCACCAGTTGTTGAGGGTCGTTATATTCATGATTATAAAAATGAGTAAAATTAATCTGGTTGGAAAGTCCTAACTTAACCCGAATTCCCTTCTCCGTCATTGCTCGGTGAGTACCACCGGCGTTTAAAGAATCAATTTGAGTCATTCCTTTATTTTTTAGCTCTTGATATATAAGGGGAATTAATTTATCGGTAAAGTCTGTCCGGGTATAATCAGGATGAATTAAAAGAACTTTTTTTACCGAAGAAATATTTTTCAGACTTTCTTTTACGATTTCTTTTAACTGTTCTTTAGTTAATTCTCCCTGGAGATTTTCAATGGATAGCACATTAATCCTCCCTCTTTAAATATAGTAATGAGTGATGAGTGATGAGTAACAAATAACAAGAAATAAGGAAAAATTGTATTTAAAATTACTTTTTTAAATAATATATTAATCCATTTATCAATTTTTGTACAAATTTAAGGTCCTCTAATAAAGTATCTAAATTATTTAAATATTCTAACCTGCTTGCAATAATAATTTGCGTCTCGAGTTCAGATAATGATCCTAAGGCTATGTATAAAAATTGAATAAATTCTTTTTTAGAGTTTCTTGCAGCACCTTCAGCAATATTTGAAGGAATAGAAACCGCTGCTCTTCTTATTTGATTTGTTAAACCATAAAGTTCTTTGTTTGGAAAAGACTCAGTAATTTTATAAATATTACTGACCAAATCTATACTTTTTTTCCAAACTTCCAAATCTTTATGATTCCTTATTTCTTTGCTCATTGCTACTCACTCCCTGCTTCTTATTCTTGGTCGTTTCTTTACTGCTTATTACTGGTCACTTATTACTCATCACTCATCACTTACTCAGTCCATTCCTCTTCCGGTCGTCCGGGTAGCATCCATTCAGTATGAAACTCTCTCATTTTTCCATCTGGTGTAGTTATTACTTCCGGATCATCTAATCCTTTGAGTTTAAAGTAACCATGGGCTCCAAAATAATCTCGTTGTAGGGCTGATATCTGGGCAGAAATCATTACCGGACTGACCAGTTGAAGAATATAATCAAAAGCATTATCCATAGCCGGAGCAGGTACTTTTACCCAATGAGCAATCTCGATAAAGTTGGCTAATTTGTTAAGATATTGTTTAACCACTTCAGCGAATCGAGGAGCAGTTAAAAGATTGGGTATTTCTGGATTTTTTTCGTAGGCCTTGGTAACTTCATCTAAAAACTGAGCCCGAATTATACACCCACTTCGCCATCCCTTAACAATTTCTCCTAAATTAAGGTCCCATTTATATTCCTTGGAAGCAGCCTGTAATAAAGCCATACCCTGGGCGTAAGAAGAAATCTTAGCCAGATACAGGGCATCATGGGCAATTTCGATAAACCGTTCTTTTTCTCCCACATATTTTTCCTTGAAAGTTGATAATCTTTTAGATACTTTCAGTCTCAAATCTTTATCTTGAGACATCTCTCGTGAGAAAACCGCAGCAGTAATAGTAGGAATAGGGACTAACAATTCCAAAGCGCTTTCTACTGTCCAGGTTCCTGTCCCTTTCATTCTGGTAATATCAGCTGTTCGGTCAACCAGATACTCGCCAGTTTTTTTATCTTTTTCTTTCATACTTTCTCCAGTAATTTCTACTAAATATGATCGCAGGACGTCGTTTTCACTATTCCATTCGGTCATAATATGGGCAATTTCTTCCGAACTCATATTCAAAGCATTTTTAAATACCCAAACACATTCTCCAATTAATTGCATATCCCCATATTCGATACCATTATGTGCCATCTTAACAAAATGGCCAGCTCCATCTGGACCAATATAGGATACACAAGGAACACCATCGTAGGCTTTGGCCGCAATCTTTTTGAATATATCTTCTACCAGAGCATAAGCTTCTTTCTGTCCGCCAGGCATTATAGCCGGCCCTTTTAAGGCTCCTTCTTCTCCTCCAGAAATGCCTGTTCCGATAAATAATAATCCTAAATCATTTAACTCTTTATTGCGTCTTATCGTATCTTTGAAAAAAGAATTTCCAGCATCAATAATTAAATCTCCTTTATCTAATAAGGGAATAAGTTTTTCTATAAAGCTATCTACAGCTTTACCTGCCTTTACAAGTAGTATTATTTTTCGAGGAGTTTCTAAAGAATTTACAAATTCCTCTAAAGAATAGGTAGGTAATATATTTTTTCCTTTAGCCATTTCTTCGGTATATTTTTCAGTCTTACTACTTGTTCTATTAAATACTGCTACCTTATAACCTTTGCTTTCTATATTTAAAACTAAATTTTGTCCCATAGGACCCAAGCCAATTAATCCAATATTTTGTTTTTTCATTTACATTCCTCCTTATTTAGTCGTTAGTGTAAAAAAATAGGTTTATAGTTTTTCGTTTTTAGTTTTTAGATAAAGATAATCAGTTTTCAGTTATCAGTAGCATCACGGCGTTGCCGTGATGAACAGAGAAGACACGGCACGCCGTGTCTCTACCAAGCGCAATACGCAATACGCGATACGCGATACGAATTAGACTCCCGAAAACGCACTAAATCCTCCGTCTACAGGAACAATGATTCCGGTTACAAATTTTGAGGCATCAGAGGCCAACCAAACACACGCTCCGATTAAATCTTCCGGGTCACCAAATTTATCCATAGGAGTGTGAGCGATTATAGTTTTGCCTCTGGGTGTCAAGCTGCCATCCTCATTAGTAAGTAAAAAACGATTTTGGGCAGTAAGAAAAAATCCCGGAGCAATTGCATTGACTCGCAAGTTTTTATTATATTCTTGGGCAAAATGGACTGCCAACCATTGGGTAAAATTACTTACCGCTGCCTTGGCAGCTGAATAGCCGGGAATTCTGGTAAGTGGACGAAAGGCGTTCATAGAAGAAATATTAATAATAGAACCCCCTTCTTTATTTTCCACCATAATTTTCCCGAAAACCTGGGAAGGAAGTATAGCTCCTCCAAAAAGATTAAGTCCAACCACCTTCTCTAAAGCGGAAAGAGGAAGGTCAAAAAATTTTAATTCTTCTGAGGTAGTCGCCCCTTTTGTATTGCCTCCGGCGGCATTAAGTAAGATATCAACCCTGCCAAAATCTTTCATTATTTCATCTCGACAGATCTTAATCTTTTTAATATCCATCACATCTAAATAATAACCTTTAGCTTCTATCCCTTCTGATTTTAATTCTTGGGCAACTTCATCGGCATTTACAATATCACATAGGGCTATCTTAGCTCCCGCTTTACCCAACCCTCGGGCAATAGCAGAACCTAAAATCCCAGCACCTCCGGTAATTACCGCTATTTTGCCTTCAAGGCTAAACATCTTCAAATTTTCCTCCATTTATTTTTCCTCCTTGAGTTGTAGGGGCGTATTGCAATACGCCCCTACTCTATTCGTTATCTGTTCTTTAATATTCGATATATGAGATACTATCTATCTTATCTCTCATTCTGGCTTCTGGCTTCTGGCTTCTGAATACTTCCTACCTAAATATTTATTTATTTAAAAGCTCCAAATGTTTCCTAATATGATTAGAAAGTTCCCGATAATGGTCTTCTTCATACTCAAATAATATTTTGTAGATTCTATCTTTAAAGATATATTTTCCTTCATCATCCTTTGCTCTTAGAATAGAACCATAAGTTATATGGATAAGCTGTCGAGAGTCATTCTGTTTGAAAAAATTTACCAATTCATCATCTGCAATTGTATCTATATCGGGTATACGAGAAAGGTCAGTAGTTAAATTATAAGATGCTCTATCTTTTGCAAAATTCTCCAAAGCAAATCGATGAATCTCTCGATAAAGAGACGGGTCTTTCATGGCAACCACTTTTACTTCCTCTAACCAGCTGGTCCCGGCAGTTTTTATATGGCAAAGACCGTCTGTCTCCTGAGAAAAAATAGGATAAACAGAAAACTTATCACTTCCGGTGTGAAGAGAAAGTTTGTATCCTCCGATATTTTTTGCGATAGCTGCGTGTAAAGAAAATTCCCTGGCAAATTCCTTTACATTACCTATATATTCTATTCCTTTTTGCCAATCTCCCAAGAAATGAAGAGCGATATTCTGAAAATCTACTCCCCTTCTTTGTAGTTCCAAAACAATAAATAAATGCGCTAAAGGAGATGTAACTGTGGGAGTTTCATCTACAGATATTTCTAAATCAAAATTATTTTTTTTATAATCCTTTAAAAATTTATAACATTTCACCACATGATTTAAGGCTTCAGAATAAGTAAGTATAATTTCTTTCAATGATTCTTCATCGAATATTAATTCTTGCTCACCGATTTTATACTTCTTATTTAAATATAAATTTTCTAATTCTTTACCATTAGAAATCTGTTTATAAAGTTGTTCTAATTCTTGTTTGCTTAACCTTTCAATATCATTTCTTATAAAATCAGAAGGATCTAAAGTAAACATGGTGAAGCCGCAATCTGCTGCTTCTTTTAACTCCTTAATTTCTTTTACATGATCTGCATCAGCCCCAAAAGGACCAATGTAACCTGCCTCAAAACAACCCCAAATTGCATCATCTAAAACTTTTTGCCAATTTCTTTCCATTCTGGACATCTCTCTAACTGATTGCTGAGCTAAAATGGGGAAAATATCTTTTCCTTTAAAGGCCTGAAGATGAGCAGGAGTAGCTATTCCTAAACGGTCTCCGGTACCAAAAGATGGTTTAAGACCACAAAAAGAAGGATTGAGATGGGGGAATATTTCTCGTAGTAGAGTAAGATTATTATGGTTTAAACTACATATCTTGATGATCAATTCATTCTGGTTTACTTCTTTTTCTTCTAAAACGCTACCTTCAAATTTTTGCGCAACAGCATCTACAGCAAATACTACAAGATACTTTTTCTTTTTATCTTTTACCATAAAAAAATAATTTTCTTTCTCTAACTTTTTTATAGAAGAAGTGTAAACAATATACCTATCCCAATAATATTTATTAAAATACTTTAAAATTCCCTGCTTATTCATTAATTTCTCCTTTTAAATTGAATAACCGCATTTGATTTTCACACATCAACGCTTTTGTTGTTCTAACCCCTCCATTATAGGACATCTGTCCGCTCGAAACAAGATTTCCTACAGCTTTGCATATTATTCTATCAAAAACCTCAAATCTACTTCCTTCCGACAAAATCTTCCTTCCATCACAGACTGGACCACCACTTGAAGTAAGTAAAGAAGAGTTTGCAGTATGCAACAAATATTGTTCCATAATATAAGGATTATCATTATGCCACCAAGGGAAACCAGAATGAACGTTAGGAAAAGCTCTTTCTAACATCACATTAGTATGGGCAAATATCTGGTTCATTGGATACAATATTAAATGACTTTGATTTTTATCTTCTCCACTAAAAAATCTCGTTAACAAAGGTTGTAAGTTTTCAATAATATTTACATTTTCTGTTGAAATATCACCTCCTACATCAGTCCCCCAATTTTTAAATAAATATTCATTAGCATTTCTGATTGCTCCATAATGGATTTGGGTAACCATACCTTTTTCTTGATTCATAGCACAGAATTGATGCATCATATAAGAAATAAATTCTTTAGTCTCTGGTGATCTGAGACTAAATTTTTCTCCCTTATTACAAGCTTGTTGGAAAATTTCCTCAGCTCTTTTCTGACTAATTGTTAAACCATAAGGCTCCAACAAACCATGATCACTTGCCTTTGCTCCCCTTTCGGCAAAATAAGTATGTCTTATTCTTAAAGCTTCCACAAGACCTTTAAGAGTTGTTTCTTGTCCAGTTAATTGACAGATTTTTTCCACATTCGATTTCCATTTATCAATAAAGATATTACAATAAGCATCAGGTCTAAAAGTAGGCAAAAAATTTATACCTTCTATGTTATTAGCCATTTTGTGATAGTATAAATCATCTACTGGATCATCGGTCGTACAGATAATCCTCGCTCTAACTCTTTTAAGTATTGCCTGGGGCAACATGTCCTTTTGTTTTAAACAATCATTTGCTTTTTTCCATACTCTATCTGCGGTCTCTGCACTCAATAATTCCTCGATTCCAAACATCCTCTTTAAATCCAAATGCATCCATTGATGAACATGATTGCCCTCAAAATAAGGAAAAACTGCACATAAGGCTACCCACTTATCATAATCTGAAATCTTAGGATCTCTGGCTAAAGCCTGAGAGAAACCGGGGAGCTTTGCTGCCAATTGAATAATATAATGATCGCAATTTTTATATTCTTCTCTTGTCTCAAGAACTTCAGCCCTCCAAATATTGGGAAAAGGCTTATTTTCTACAATTTGTCTTAAATTATGGTGTGTATGAGTATCAACAATTCCAACTTTTTTTCTAAATGGGACGGCAATATCGTGATATAATTTTATGCTTTCCGAGGTATCTAATAACCAATTCTTACCTAAAAAATTGTCTTTATCGCTCATAATAATCTCCTTTGGAAGGACTTATAAATACTTTTTTATCACATTTTATTTTTGTATAACCTTTATTTTTTAGTAAATTAACCTAATATTTAAAGAATTTTAAAGAAGGGTGTAGAATGCCCTTAATATACTTACAAATGCACTTACTAAAACTTTTTACTAATCTTAAATATTTTAGCGAAATTTTAAGATAAAGTAAAATTTTCTCTAAACATTGTATAAGTAAATCAATCTAAGGGAGAATTTTTCTATAAAAACTGCGGGAATTTCTATAGGCTCTTATACTTAGAACGAAGAATCGAGCGGTATCTCAACTTCCTCCCCTTTACGCTCTGCTGAAAGGTAGGCAGCATAAAGAACGCTTACTGTATCACTTGCTGCCAACATTCCGGACTTAGGTTCCCGATTAGTAGCAATTGCCTCCATAAAGTCTTAAATCTCCTGAGGATAGCCAAACATCCAGTTTTCATCTGGTGAAGGGTTAGACCAACCTTGTTTGGTTCCGATTTTCTCCATCACATAAACATCTGCCAACTGTTCCTCTTGTGGATTGTAAAGTTCCATTGCATTAGTAGGACTCAGGTTGCAACGAGTCCTATGATGATTATTGGCAAAGATTTCAAGCCAGTTGTGCACACCTCCCATCACCAATTCTGAAGCAAAAATATCAGCAATCATCCCATCATCAAAAATTACGTGAATATTACCGTAATCCTCGATATCCTCATAATCGGTTCTTAGAAAACCTTTATCGATAAATCTTGGGTTTCGGGTTATCTTATGAGTTCGAGCACTAACTGCTTTCGGACGAATTGCCTTGCCATTACGAGCAATTCCTTCTACCTGTTTCAGATAAAGTATAGCTGATAAAGGATGACAACTCTTACCTATATACCAGTTACCCGCTGATAGGCGGTATAATGAAACTCAGCAGCAAAACGACTACCAACAATTCCAACACGAATGGGACTTTCCATAATTACAAACCTCTCCTGTTTAAAATAAATAATAAAAAATAAATATGAAGTTCTTAAAAATAAGTTTGCCTATACCTCGACCTGTACCAGTAACTATAGCTACTTTATTTACTAAATTCATCTATCTACTGGAATTTATTATAGCTTTGAGGGACATATTCTTTCTCCTTAAAAATAATAATATTCTGATCATTAAGCCAGTAATTTTGTCTATTTAACCCCACTAAATAAATTTTTCTCTAGTTTCCACCTCCTTCTTTTCCTCTTTTTGCGATTTTTCTTTATATCCCAATCTTTTAGATATTTTTTCGCTTGTCTCTATAAGAACTTTTTTTAGATTATTTTGTACATTTTTATCTATCCTGAAAATAGGGCTTGAAATACTAATAGCAGCTATAACTTTTCCTTGATGATTCCTGATGGGGGCAGCTACACAGCGAACATCCTTTTCGTTTTCTTCTCTATCTAAGGCAAAACCCTGTTCTCTTACTTTACCAAGTTCTTTTTCTAATTCCCTTTTATCAGTGATGGTCTTCTCGGTAAGGCGAGGAAGTTCTCTATCTTCTAAGATTTTTTCTCTTTCTTCTTCTGACATATAGGCTAATAGTATTTTCCCCAATGCCGTACAGTGAAGAGGAGCTCTTTTCCCTACGTAAGAGATCATTCTTATTGTTTGAGAAGACTCCTCTTTGGCTAAATACATAACTTCTCCCTCTTCCAGAACTCCTAAATGGACAGTTTCGTTACACTGATTTACTAGCTCTTTTAGATAAGGAGTAGCCTCTCTTGCCAGGTCCATTTGGTGAAGTTTAGCCATGCCTAATTCTATAACTTTTAGACCTAGCTGGTATCTCTGATTATTGGGTTCTTGCTCCACATATCCCCAATGTTTTAAAGTATCTAATATACGGTGAGTGGTGCTGGGATAGAGTCCTAATTTTTCACTGATTTCAGTCATGCTCATAGCAGAACCCTGTCGAAGCATGGTCTCGAGAATGGAGAGGGATTTATCTAAAACTTTTATAGGGTAATTGGGACGTATTTTTTCCATATTGTATCTCCTTATTTATTTCTATATTGTAGAATTTTTTTTTATTTACAATTCAATTTACATTATATAAAAGGCATTCTAATCTTGTCAAATTTTTACTTACCATGAATTTGTGTCAAAAAATCATTATAAATTTTCTTGCTTAAAAAAATTATACGAAACAATTTTACTGCTAAAGAATATATATCAAATGATGTTTTATTTATCATATGATTAAAAAATCAAAGTCTTTTTAAATGGAAACCTCCATCCACATTAATTATTTCGCCGGTAGAAAAATCTAATTTCCCTGAACAACAAACAGATACTGCTTTTGCTACATCCTCAGGATATCCCCATCGCTTAATTGGAGTAATACCACTATCAATCAGTTTGTCGTATTTATTTTTAACACTTTTTGTCATATCTGTATAAATTATTCCTGGTCTGATTTCATAAACGTTAATCCTGTATTCGGAGAGGCGGTCAGCAAAAAGCTTAGTTATCATGCTAACCCCGGCCTTAGAGATACAATATTCTCCCCTTGATGGTGATGATGTATAAGAGGATAGGGACCCAATATTGACGATTTTAGGTTTAAAATCGGAATTCTCCTCCATCTGCTGGACCATTATATTCGCAACAGCCTGAGTTAAAAAGAAAGTCCCTTTGAGATTGATATCTAGTACAAAATCGAAGCTCTCCTCGTTTGTTTCCAGAATATCCATTCTTACCCTGGGGGCAACCCCAGCATTATTTATTAAAAAATCAATCCTCCCGTACTCTTTCATAACCTGCTTACAGAAGTTGTCGTGATCTTTACTCTGAGCAAGATCTCCCTGAAAATAAAGTACTGGTTGGCATTCTTTTTTAAGCTCTTTCATGTTTTCCTCAACTTTTTCTGGCTCCAAAATATCAAATATAGCAATAGCACAGCCATCCCTTGCCAGCTGCAGAGCAATACTATACCCAATTCCTCGAGCAGCTCCTGTAACAACAGCAACCTTCTGCTCAATCATATCTCCTCCACACTCCTTTAATAGAATTTAATAATATGCTTACTTATACTTTAAAAAGGGTTCTCCTTTTTCCCGTTCCCTTAAACAACTGCTTTTATTTGTATTTGTTCAGACTCATTTATTTATTTTTTGACACTGCTGATACCTCTTTATACACATTGGTATAGAGGTCAACATCACGAACAACACAGCCTGTTTTTGAACCCCAAACCATTAGCTGGGAACATCTACTACAGGTAATACAGCACTTCTTATCCTTCATTTGACCTTTTTCTAAAAGATCGCGGGCAAAATCTGGATAAGCAAAAGCTTGTCGACCGAATCCAGCTAAGGAATGATGGCCTTTTTCAACATTTGCTGCAGCAGCAGCTCCTCCAAATTGGCGTAACCAACTATAACCTGTTCCTATTATTGGCAAATCAGGCACCTCTTCTTGGATCTGATGGGCAAATTTAAACATTCTTTCTACTCCCTTTAGAGGAGGTTCTGGTTCGGGACAACCTTCTTTTATGGGCCGATCATAAGGTCGATTTACATGAGGATTAAAATAAGGTATACCAGCAGTTGCATTAATTAAAGATAAACCTAAATCATCCAATTCTTTTACTAATCTTTTGGGCTCACTTAAATTAACCTCCCATTCACCGCTATTATTATTTTTGCTAATACCCCAATTATTTTCCGAAAAAATTACATTAGAAATATTCAAACGAGTGGTAATAATTAGCTGAGGTACTTCTTGTTTAATTAATTCTATAGTCTCTTTTAAAAATCTCGTCCTGTTTTGGTAAGAGCCTCCGTATTCTCCCTTTCTGGTTTTAGCCCCTAATAATTCCAATATCAGGTAACCATGGCATGATTTAATATCTACCGCATCAAAACCCGCCTTATAAGCTAGTTTCGCAGATTTTACAAATTTTTCCTGAATATATTTTAACTGTCCATCTTCTAGTAAAGGATAATTATCATCAATATTTACTACTTTATCCAAGGCAGAGTGGTGAACTGCAATTAAAGGTTTTCGTACCCCTTCAGGTTTACTAAACCTCCCGGAATGGTTTAATTGTAAAACACAAAAAGGCTCATGATGTGCCCCGTATTCTTGCATAGCTCTATCTTTGGTCATCCTTAATAATTCAGCAAAGGCTGGTTCTGTAAACTCATTTAATAAAAGTTGATGTGGATTAGAGCGGGCTTCAGGTAAAATAGCAGTTGCTTCAAACCAGATTAAGCCAGCTCCTCCTTGGGCAAACCGTTTATATCTTCTAAAAGTTAATTCTCCCGGACTACCTTGCTCATCACTGTCACATCCCTCCATAGGCTGAATAGCTAATCTGTTAGGAATTCGGTGATTATTTATTATCAAACTTTGATTTAAGACCTCCGTGCTCTCTGAAAAATCAAGCTCAATATTATCCTGATGAACTTCTTTCTGCAATTCTTCGAGGCTATGGTAATTAAATTTTTTACTCACTATTTCTCTCTTTCAATAAATTTCTTTATTTATATAGGACTTCCATACTTTTTCGAACCAAAATTTATCCTGGGGAATTTCTCTCACGGGAATCCAATTTATTTTCTGAGTTCTTTCCCTATATTGATATTCTAAAATAAATTTTCGCCATTTCACTAACTCAGGTCGATATTTCCATTGCTTATTTAATTTTTCACTTATAAATTCTCCTTGCTTATCTAAAACTAAATAAGAACCTCGGCTCCCCCCGCCTCCCTCCAGGTAGGCCTCTATGCTCTTTAATACTGCTACTTGGGTTAAGCACAACTGCCTATTCTGGAAAAATTCTACTATTTCTGCCTTATCATTTAAACTTATTTCCCCTGAATTTAAGTGCTTATATTGAGTCTGGGCTTCTTTTAAGGACCTTTTAATATCTTGTAAGTTCCTGATATGAGCGGCATATTTAGTCATTCTTTCTTGAAATTCCCTACGGAAAGAAGACATATCTTGCCCTGATTTATGTACACCCTGCAAGGCTTTTTGGGTTAATTCTAATTTGGAGGCTATCTGTAATTTAGTTTGATCTAAAAAATCTTTCTTATTTAAAGTAAAATCAAAATATTTTTGAGAGATAAATTCCGCTGCTCGCAAACCTCCTACTTGTCCAGAATTTAAAGCAGAACCACCGGGACGATGAACTCCATGGCTACCATTTACCTCTCCTATGGGAAATAAATGTTTAATATTGGATTCCCACCAAATATTACCGACTAAACCTCCATTATTATGCTGGGCACAAACAGCTATTTCTAAAGGTTCTTTACTTAGGTCAATCCCATGCTGTCGGTAAATATTCACTGCTAAAGGATTCATCTGTTTTAAACGATCAAAAGGAGTATCTAAAAGTGCTTCTCCTTTTTTTAAATAAGTATGAGCTTCGGCATCTAAATTATTTAGATTAAACTCTTCTAATTTCTGGTTTGCCGTAGGATTTTTTCTAAAATCAAGAAAAACTCGACGTCCTTTAATAATATTTTCCTGATACACTAAAATATCGATTAAAGAGGAACCGTAATTTTTTATTTTCTCTACAGCAAATGGCCACTGATACCCCTTGAGAAATATTGCAGTAGCTAACTTTCCCATGGTGGGAAAATATTCATTTAAAAATTCCTTTTCGTCTGAACCATCTAATTTAGTACTAATGTAACAAGGAATAGCCTGCTGATAAGTACCGGATAAATTCCAACGAAATTTAGTAGAGGCAATACCATACTGCCATTCAGTCAAATTTACCGCCCTTGCCCCCACCTCCAAAGCGATACCTGTGCTACCTAAATGTTTTTCCGGATAAACTGAAGTTTTATATAAACCACCGGGACCGCCAGTTCCCATTACAATATTCTCTGCTTGGAAAATAACTAAAGAGGATAGCCCAGTAGAAGCTAACTTTTTATTAATAGCTATTGCCCCCACTACTCTTTTTTCCGCTCCTTTTCCGTTGGTTAGAAGAGAAATTACTTCGTATTTATCCAGGATAGGGATTTTTTCCTTTTGCACTTGTATTAATAATTTTTTAAACATTTGTTGAGATGTCCAGGGACCGGCTGAGGTAGCTCGTTGTTTTGGATCATAATCAGTTTTATATCCTACATATCCACCATAAACATTATGAGGGAAGGGAACACCAATCTCTACTAAGTGAAAAAATTCTTGGGGGGAAAGAGCAGCTTCCACTAAAGCAATATCTCCATGCATAGAGCCACCCGAAAATAGAGTTTGGGCCATGGCGTAGACTGAATCTCTTTCTTGGCCAAAAAGAGAAAGTTTATAATAAGTTTGCTTATCCGATCCAGAATTGTTAGAAGTACCTCCTCCTAAACATTCAGTAACGATTACTATATCTTTAAGGCCAAAATTATGCAGATGAAGGGCACAATTTAAGGAAGCAGCTCCTGAACCAATAATTAAAGTATGACAGCGATAGAAAGGAAGGGTTATTCCCTGGATAGAAATATATTTCTTTTTCATTTTACCAACTTTTCATAATTTTAATTTTTTAAAAATTAAATATTCTTTTACATTTTCCAACATTTTTATAAATAAATCTCTAGCATCACTAATGTCTAATCTCATTATCTGGGGATCATTTAAAAATACTCTAAATGCTAATTCCTTATCTTTGGTCAAAACAGCTTTCAATAGCGTTTCTTGATTTAAAACATGAGTAATAATTAAGTTTAGTAATTCTTCTGGTAGTTTCCCAGCTATTACCGGTTCAATTCTATCCCTTCTAAATACAGCATTTGTTTCCACAATAACTTTATCGGGCAAATTATTTATTTGCCCGATGTTAGGAATATTTACATTAGTAATTAAATCGCCTAAACCTAACAGAGCTTTAATTTGTTTAACATTTTCTTCACCTGAAGGTTTTAATTCAAATTCTTCCTCACCATTAACAAGTCTTCTACTCTTCTCCTTTAACTCTTTTTTATGCTCTATCCTCCAGTCTACTGGGGTAAGGCTGAATTTCCATCTTTTTACGGTTTCTGGATCCTTTAGATACCATGTGCCCGGTACAAACTCGGCCAGATGCCTATCTCCTGCAGCAGCTATTAATCCAAAACGTCTAAAAAGGTCAAATTTTACAAGTTCAGCCGAAGAAAAATAATCATTCATCCAATATCCCTTTTCTGATTGCTCATAACCATCTTCATAATATTTATCTACAAATTCTGAATACAATGGTATTAAATTAATACCCTTATATGAAGCTCTATTAATCCAGGTAAAATGATTTATACCTAGTATATTTACTTTAATTTCTTCTCTGCTAATCCCATTTATTCCCCGCATCTCTTTTAACATCATAGTTAGAAGTTTTTGTGTCCCAAATACTTCATGACAGCATCCAAAGGCTTTTATCTCTGGAAATACCTTATAAAGAGTTCTAACCAGGACAGACATAGGATTAGTATAATTAATAATCCATGCTTCAGGGCAATATTCCTTAATAGCCCTGGCAAATTCTATAAACATAGGTATAGCTCTTAATGCCCTGACAATGCCACCAGGACCAACGGTATCTCCAACTGATTGATAAATACCATATTTCTCTGGTAAATGAACATCACTCTTCATTTCCTGAAATGTCCCAGGGAGTATAGATATAAAAACAATATCAGCCTTTAAAATTGCCTCTTTTAGACTTTTAACTGCTTTATATTTCCACTTTCCTTTAACTTCATTTCTTTTTAAAAGTTTATTACCAATAATTTCATTGGCATACGCAGCTTCATAGTTAATATCAAATAATTTTATAGTACCTGAAAGGCTCTCTTCTAATGCCAGATCACTCATAATTCCCCAGGCCCATCCCATTGAACCTCCACCAATATATGCAATATTTATATTCTCTACTTTATCTTTAATATATTTCATTTTTAATTAATCTTCCTTTAATTATAATCTAATATAACCCTAATCGCAGCTGCCTCATTCATCTCTCTAACCTGTTTTGCAGCTTCATCAACAGTCATCATTCTAAATGCTACCTTTTGATGAATCTTTGCATAAGAATCCAGTACTTCATTTTGATATTTTGGGAATGGCGGTGAAATTTTACTTGTTTATATAAGATGTTATACTTTTTTATTTAATTTTTCCTAATCTTTATTGAAATATATAATCCTCTGCTCATCAGCAGATTGTCGGGCTTTTAAACATGAATCAGTAATGTAAAAAGCATCTTCAGCACTAACCAGACAGCTACCTCTGCCCCTTATTTGCTTAACAAAATCCAGAAAGATTTGCCCTCCAGCAGAGGGTACAGGTAGTTCCTGAAGCCCCTGGCAGTCTTTATTAATAATAAAAACCTTATTGTTGGCCACTTCTATTATTCCTTTCGTACCGACTACCCGAAGCCGGTCATCACTATGACCAAGTGCCGTTTTCGGACGGAGATAATCTATAGATACCATTCCGTAAACTTCATTGGTCATTTTAAACTGGCAGACAGCTGTGACTTCTAGCTCCCCATGATTACGATTATACTTTTTAGAATGATGAGCAACAACCGATTCAAATTTTTCACCACTAAACCAGTAAAGCCAATCAATGGCATGACTACCAACCCAGGGTATTGTCCCTCCATATGTATCACGTTTCTGATAATGAGTTCCACGTGAACCAAGCTTATATGATTTCTGAGCTAATAGAAGACGAATCGTACCCACAGCCCCTTCCAGCACCTTCTCCCGGGCAATATAAAACCAGGGGTAATACCTTGTACCAAACATTACAGCCAGATTTACACCGGCTTTTTTATAAACGTTTTTAATCTGCTCTAATTCTTCAAAGGTGGTAGCAATAGGTTTTTCTACAAAAACATTTATAGACCTTTCTAATGCTTCCACTGTAACCCGGGCATGATCTCCAAAGTAACAAGCAATTGCTGCAATATCCGGTTTTACAACCCTTAACATTTCCCGGTAATTATCATATAACGGAATATCATAATCAAATTCCTTATTTAGTTTGTTATGAAAATCCTTTATTTCCTCTCCTTTTGAACCCCTGGCAATTCCAGCTATTCTTATTGACAAATCCTTTTTTATTCCTTCTAAAACATAACCGGTATGGCCGGTATCACCAATAATGCAAACTCTTATTGTTTCCCTGTCATCTTCCAACATAGTCAAACCTCTTACAAATTGTCTTTTTAAACTCTATTTCACTATAGGAATGAAGCCCTTTTGAACATTCATTAACATAACTAAATTCATATTTTTTATAGCTTACTTGACACTATCCTACCGGTACGAGACCAGGATATACCTAATTCATGAGGTAATTTCCAGCTACCATAACAATATTCCATATCATATTTTAAACCCTCTACATAGATAGCAACCTTTTCTCCGTTTTTACTTACCGGTTTAATTAGATTATCCGGAAAATTTGTAATCTCAGGAGCCGATTCCTGTATTTTATTTATACAGATAACCTGAGCAAGAGAAGCCTGAGGACCGCAAACCGTTTTCCCGCCCTCACTAACAGTATTAAGAGTAGACCATAATTTACTATCCTTATTTTTGAAGGGGTCACCATATATCTTTTTTTCTCCATTATTGAATATGGCAATAATCTCTTTATTATCTGAATTCTGGTTATAAATAACAGAAGCCTTTTCAAATTCAAAGTAAAACTTTGGCCCTACTCTTTCTTCGACAGCATGGGTTGCATAAAAGAAGAGTTCTACATTTTCCGTAGTCATTACTCTGACAAAAGCAGTATCATAGTTTTCAATCTTATTAGCACGGTATAGTTCTGCCAGTACCAGAGCCGGATGTGTACTTTGATTAATTTCTTTTCCTAATAGATAAAACATATTATGCAGAAAGTGGGATGTTGCATTACTGGCCACACTATCCAGTACCCAGTTTCCTGCACTATCCTGCTTCCGGCCTGCCCAGCTATTTCTATTATAATAAGCAAAATCCCTGGGCCACAGTACCAGTGTTTTTAACCGTTTAGGCTTCCCAAATTTACCTGATATTATATCATGTTTTAGCTCCTGAATAGCTTCACTAAAAGACCACTGGTAACCTATAGCAACAATTTTGTTTTTACTTTTCTCAATCTTAATTATTTCCTTTGCATCTTCAATTGTAGCACATAAAGGTTTTTCACATAAGACATGAGAGTCCCTATTTAGTGAATAACAAATTTGTTCGGTATGATATTGGATAGGGGTAGAAATAATAGCCAGGTCAACATTGCCCTTGCTATAAAATTCTTCCATGGAAGAAAAAATAGGGATGTTTAATTCCTTTAACTCGTGCAATCTCTGGCAGCCTTCTGGATAGGGGTCTACAGCTCCTGCAATCTTAAAGTTGCATACTCCTTTGTTATCCAGTAAAGACCGGACATAAAAATTTCCATAACCACCAATACCGATTAACACAATGGTAATAGGTTTCATCGACTAAACCCCCTAATTTAAGCAATTTCATAAACATAATGATTGCTTCAATCATATCTACAGGAATAATTATAATTCTTCCACTGTCAAATGAATTATTTATATTTCCTGGAAACAAGAGTAAGTTGTCTTAACGGCCATATTCTTTTAGCCAAAATCAATACCCTTATTCCCGGAACCTCTCAAATAAAGAAAATTATCATTTTGTTTTGACTGTTTATTGCTGAATATATAAGCTTGGTCAATCTCTTCTAAAACAATAACCGGATTACTATTCCCACAATTTTCAACCTCACATCCCGTAAATTCTATATTTTTACCCTTTATCATTTCAAAAGCAGGTCCTTCATGCCCACCAATCTTTATATTATTAAATTTTATATTCCTGAAATTATTACAATAAAAACCCTGATGGTTAATGGGTTTTAAATGACTTATCATGGCTGGAATGGCAGGCGCTGAATCCTCTGCAAGATTAACTGATACATTATCAAAGGTAATATCTTCTACAGGCATTTCAGGAAGTCCGTATATAAAGGCAGCAGTAGCAATTATACCCCTGGCTGTAATATTGCTAAAATGTATTCTTCTGATAACCGGAGTCCCTTCATTTACCGGGTATTCATTCTTATCCCAGACTATTTTATCCTTACCACCCTCTCCACAATAATAATACAAATTAATGATAAAGGGACAGATAACCCTTTTCATAACTATATTATTTACTCTGATGTCTTCAACAACACCACCCCGACCCCTTCTGGACTTTATTCTTATTCCCCGATCAGTTCCTTCAAAAACACAATTGGATATTACAACATTTCTTATATCACCACTCGTCTCGCTTCCGATAACAACACCTCCATGGCCGTGGACCATAGTACAGTTACTAATAGTAATATTTTCGCAAGGTATTAAATTATTACACTGCTCTGTACCGGATTTAATGGCAATACAATCATCCCCTACATCTATATGACAATCGGATATATGGACATTCTTACAAGAACTCGGGTTGATACCATCAGTATTGGGTGAGATAGCAGGATTTTCGATAGTAACTTTATTTACTACCACATTACGACAATTAATAGGATTAATAGTCCAACTTGGGGAATTAATCAGTTTTATACCCTCAATTAATACATTATTGCAGTTTAAAAACCCAATAAAACGGGGGCGATGATACTTTAACTCTTTTTTATTAAAGAGGTTCCACCAGTATTCACCCTGACCATCCAGAATACCCCGGCCGATAATAGTGATATTTTCCAGCCCTTGACCATTTATCATAGGGGCATATACCTCCTGCTCCAGACCTTCCCATCTATCAATAATTACATTATAATGCTCTATATTTTGTACAAATTTAACCCTGGCTCCTGCTTCCAGGTAAATGGTAATATTGCTTTTCAGTTGAATTGGCCCGGTAAGAAAGATGCCTGCCGGAATATAGATAGTCCCACCTCCGGCTTGAGAGCACTCACGAATTACTGCAGCAAACACATCACTATTCAGAGTTTTATCATCAGCCACAGCGCCATAATCATTTATATTATAAATGCCTTTAATCATCTTCATCTTTTCCTTCCTATTTTTTAAAAAATTCTTGTAATGAAGCTCCCCGCCCTTACGGACGGGGATTTACCGCTGGAATTTTAAAGAATAGTCTCTATTAATTCTAATACCATTTCTAATACCATTTTCATTAGATCATCATAATTAAGTTGTTTACCCGATTTGTTTTCAGAATGAGTTCCATTAAAAAAATAATTAGAATCTGAACTTAAATCGGCTGGATAATTATCTTTTGCAGTGCTTTCTTGTTGGTACGAATAAAATCCATCAATTGTAAAATCTGGGGTTATATTTGAATATGTTGTAAAGACTAAATTTCCACTATCATTATTAAATGAGATGTTGTTTTCAGCTATAACACCAGGATTACTATTGCTTGTGAAACCAATCGCACCATTACCAAAAGCTATACTGTTTCTAATAATATGAGGTACATGAATACCTTCTCCACCAAGTTTAAATCCATTTTTGTCACCACTACCTACAGTACCATCTGTTAAGAAACCATTATTAAATGAGATGTTATCATCTAAAATAACTGCTCCTATTGCACCAGTACCTGCTTTAGTGTATAAATCCCAACCATCATCAATATTGTTATGAGAAATATTACCTCTGAACACATTACCTACACCTGATGTAAGTTTTGCAGCAAATCCATCAGCATTATTCTCAGATGGGTCACGGTTATCAAATGAAATGTTGTGTAAAATAAGGTTATTTGATGGCCATTTTGACTTATCGTTTTCAGTTATGTCTGTACGGCTTATTTGTAGACCTGTGTCACCATTTTCAAAGAATCTACAACGTTCAATAATGTTATAACTTCCGCCTACAACAAAACCTTTAGTATTGCCTGCTGTACGAGTAAAATCAATACCTTTTACATGCCAGTAATTACCACTAAGGATAACACCTTCTGTTCTTTTATCAAAGTCAAAAACAGGTTTTGCACCTTCACCTGCAACGAGGTATTTCATTGCATCTACTCTACCATCATTGTATTTTCTAATTTCAATATTTGAATTACGTACATAATGTCCATTAAGTACAATGATCTTTTGACCTTCTTTTACAAAGTCAATAGCTGTATCAATGTCAAGAGGATTTTCCTCTGAACCGTTCCCCTCACTTGTACCTGCTGGTGATACATAGATATCTCCACCTTCAACAAATGTTTTCATAGTTACTGTGTAGTTATTAACTATCTTATCGTAAGATGTTAAATATTGTGTATCCTCTGGTAAGAATGTTATACTAAAACCATTATCGCTGTTTGCACCAATTGTTGTAGGTATAACAAGAATTTTTCCTGCTTCAACTTCTACCTCTTGAGCAATAACTTCTTGATCTTGTTTAACTGTAACAGTTCCTTTTACATTAGATCTAACCATCAAATCATACTCTGTCTTTGAAACTTTATCGAGAGATAAAAATTCAAATTCAGGTGTAACTGCTTCTACTGGAGGCTCAATTTGCGGAGCATCTGTTTTTGCTGCTGTTACATTAAATTTTATATTGCTTACTTCAATCGTTGCAATACGAGCAGTATAGAAACCTACATATATCTTGGAGTCTTGAACATTTAATATTTCTGGTTCAAAGAATATGACTTCTTCTCCATCATTAAGTTGTCCTGTGAACCCACTATTTGTTTTAGCAAGTCTAAGTCTGTAATCTGCAGCAGGATATGTATTCTTTGTTACAGGTTTTTCATCTTTTAACATAATGCTTTGGATGCCTTGACTACCTGCACCGTCAGAAGATTCTATACCTGTTCTAATGAATACTTGAGTTCCATTAGGATTTGTTGTGCGGCCACTATAGCCACCAATAGCTACTATATTAGAAGCGAATACACTGGAATCACCATGCTTATTGGTTGCATCTCTTGCCATAATTCCAAAGGATTCCTGACCATCATGGGGTTTCTTTGCATACTCAACAACCTTTATATCTGCAGATAATACAAAATTATCTTTTGCGGCATCAATTTCAGTATAGTAGAAAGAGATACCGTCGTGGTCTCCAGTAACTTTACCGCCACCTTCTAAAGCTTGAAGCCAAATGGTTCCATCTTCTCTTTCTTCACAGAAATTTTTACTACTTGATGAAGATTGACCAAAAAATCTAAAGTTCCATTCAAATTCAGTTTGTTCTCTTACTGTTACTTTATAAACAATAGGGTCTATACTAGTATCATTAGGAACAATTACGATATCATATGTTCCAACTTCTGATCCATTAAAAGCTGATGAATCAACTGTATAATCATTCTTATTTAGAACTTCTTTGTCAAGATTATCATAAACTTTTGAAACTTCTAATCCAGCAACACCAAAAGCTTCACCTGTATAATAAGTCGTTTTAGAATAGTTTGTTATTTCAATACCTACAAACTCTTTTTCTTTAACTGTAAGAGTTAATACGGCCGTTTTGCCTTTATGTGAAATAATGACTTCTTTTTCACTTGGGTTAGTTGTATCTAGAGCAGATACTGTGTATTCATCTTTCATGAGTCTTGCTTCATTACCATCACTGTAACTTGCATATACGATCATACCATCAAGGTCTAATTCATCGCCTAAATAATAGAGTGTTACTTTTGGTAATTTTATAATTTCTAAGCCAGTAATAACAGCATCACTAACCTCTACGTCAAATGCTATAGACGTTTCAGGTGTTTCTGTTGATGTTACTGTAACAGATTTTGTTCCTGAAGTATCAAAAACATAATCAGATACATCTTCTCCTGAGATAGATAAAGTATATAGCTCACTTGTAAGCTCTTCAGCTTTATATCCATCATTATAGTCCGCTATTACAACAAGACCTTCTGGATCGAATTGATCACCTATATAATAATCCGATTTTGCCGGGAAATATTTAATTTCCAAACCTGTACAAGTTAAAGAATTAATTGTAAGATCAATAGTTTTAGTTACTCCGTTAAAATTAATTGATATTGTATTGATTCCTGCTTCATTGCTATCAAAACCAGTCACTATATAATCTTCCTCTGAAAGAACTACTTCACTGCCATCAGAATATACAGCTGCAACTTCTATACCTGTTAAATCTAAGCTTTCTTCAAGTAGATATTCTATTTTCATCAAACTTGTATCCATTTTCAATTCACTTACTTTTCTTGCATTAACTTTAATATCAAAGTCACTGAAAACAACTGTCGTATTTCTTACAGCATAAAGACCTGCATAGAGCTTATCGCCTTCAAAAACAAAGTTTTCAAGTACAACAGGTTCTTCATTTCCAAAAGTTAATATAAAAATATTTCCAGATTTTTTGATACTAAGATCATAGACACTTCCAGGACCAGGTACGACTTCATTTATCATATCACCTTGTTTTACTAATCCTGATTCAGTTCTGTTAAATGATATTTGGGGCATATCTTTCTTTACATTGATAGGTCCTACAGCAAGAGAATTCCCAAAGGTATCCTTGTTATATTCATTTATCAATACCTCATCTCGAAGCATTAAGCCGAAAGATACTTGATTATTAATTTCAAAGGATTCAACAGTGGCTGTTGCTGACATTTCAAAATTCAAATCAGCAGGTAATTCCTTGAAATAATAAGCTAATCCTTCTGTACTACTAGCAATCTTACCTCTGTTATTAGAAACTCTCATGGTAACAGTTCCATCTTCATTTTCTGTGATTTCATAGTTTTCTTCGGTGATTTTGTCATTTCCACCAACATCGCCAAAGAAACTATCTTCCCAATCACCAGTAGCGGTAGCCAAAAATTGCTTTTCAGCAGCAAACCCAAAACTAAACATTACCATTACTAAACTAATTGCTAATATTAAAATTAATATTGTCTTGCTTTTTAACATTAATAATCTCTCCTTTTATTTTTTAAAATAAAATTTTACATACTAACTAAAAGCAAATATTTTAGTAGGCTTACAACTCACCTCCCCCCAATTTTTTATCTCTTTTCGTTCAGCAAATTTATGCTAAGTATTTTTTTCTACATATTTACTTTTTGTGTTAAAATAACCTAAAAAAAGTAAATAACAAGCAAATCTTATCAACATTTCACTCTTTTTTTCTCGCATAATTTTATAATCTTTGTCTTTTTCATGATCATAACCCGTTAAGTGTAATAAGCCATGAATTAATAATACCGTTAATTCTTTTTCCATGCTATGATTTAAGGTATCTGCCTGCCTTTGAGCAATCTCTATAGAGATAATTATATCTCCTAAAAGCTTATCGTTTTCTACCTCAGGGGATTTGATAGCTCCTTAGAGAAAGAGCACAAGTCCCTCCCTCTCCAGCCAGGAGAAGTCTATAATGGAACCTGTTAATCTACAAATTATCCTTTCATACCGGAAGTAACTACCCCTTCAACTAAGTATTTCTGGAAGAAAAGGAAAATCAAAAATAGCGGAATTATAGATAATGTAGACATAGCAAACATAGCACTCCAGTTAGTTATTGTACCGGGGTCAGAGAATAAGTGCAAGGCTACAGAAACAGGATATTTTGCAGGTGTCTGGAGATAAAGTAATGGAGTCATAAACTCATTCCAGCTCCAGTAAAAAGAAAATATTGTTCCTGTTATTAGTACCGGCTTTAAATTAGGCAACAATATCCTGAAAAAAATACCAAAATACCCACAACCATCTATTCGAGCTGCTTCATCTAATTCTTTCGGTATACCCCTGATAAATTGAACTATTAAAAAAATAAAAAAAGGAAGAGGGAAAAACCCTGGTAATATTATTGGTAAATAGGTATCCATCCATCCTATTTGGTTAAACATTATATACTGAGGTATCCTTAATATTTGAGCAGGTAATAACAGTGTTATAACCATTATTGAAAAACAAATTTTATTACCAGTAAATTTAATCCTCGCAAAACCATAAGCTGTAATTGCTGCCAGTGAAACCTGACCTAATGTGGATATACTAGAGATAACAAATGAATTCCTAAAATATCTCGCAAATGTTTCATCTCCTCCAAACCCTCTCCAGCCATCAGCATAATTCCCGAAATTAAAGTAATCTGGAATTAATGTGGAAGTTAAGGCATTTCCCGAAGATTTAAAAGAACCTATTACCATCCATAATAAAGGATAAAGCATAATTACACCAAAGAAAAATACAATTGTATGAAAAACAATACCACCTAATCTTTTTCTATTTCTAGCTGAAATGCTTAAATTCATCAGTTACAATTCCCCCTTTGTTTCATAATAAACCCAGCGGTTAGATGTTTTGAATATAATGAATGTTATTATGGCTATTACTATCAGTAATATCCAGCCCAGGGCAGATGCATAACCAAATCGGTGATATCGTATACCCTCTCTAAACAAATAGAGTGCATAGACCTCTGTTTTACTCATAGGGCCACCCCCGGTAATGATATAGGCCCGTGTAAAAATTAGAAATAATCTGATGATCTGCATAATTAAATTAAAGAATATCACAGGTGTCAGCATCGGTAGAGTTATCCTGTAAAATTTGTGCCACCAACCAGCCCCATCAATCGAAGCTGATTCGTAAAGACTAACTGGTATCGCTTTTAACCCTGCCAGAAAAATGATCATTGGAGAACCAAATTGCCAAACAGCCAATGCAATAAGGGTTAAAAGTGCTGTGTTGGGATTGCCTATCCAGGAAAAGCGCTGTTCCATTAATCCAGAAGCCATTAAAATATTATTTAAAGCACCATAATAACCGAATAACTCTCGCCAGATTACTGCTATGGCCACACTGCCTCCTAAGATAGAAGGTATATAGTAAACAGCCCGATAAAAATCGATCATTTTACTGGCCTTATAAAACAATAAAGCTAAAACTAGGGCAAATACCAGTCTTAGAGGAATACTTGCCGCTACATACATCAATGTAACTTTGAGTGAGTTTAAAAATTTTGGATCATTTTTTATTATTTCAATATAATTTTGTAGACCAATCCATACCGGAGGAGAAAATAAATTATAGTTAGTAAGAGAATAATATAATGACAAAATCATGGGATAAGCCATAAAGGCTAGAAATCCAATAATCCAGGGGCTAATAAATAGATATCCTGCTAAATTATCTTTTAATAACTTTTTCCTTTTATGGCTAAAAAATGCTTTAACCTGTAACAACAAAACCACTTACCTGTCCTTTCAGTTTTGATCATCCCCCTTACATGTAGTATCCTATGGGTTAACAGAATATATTCTGTTAACCCATAGGTAATATGCAACACCTTATCTTTTATTGATTTTCTAATAACTCGGTAGCTTTAGCTCTAAATTCTGCTGCAGCTTCTTCTAAAGTTTCAACCTTGTAAAGAGCTTTATATAGCACCTCGCTAAATATTGCAACAATTTCCTTATGTGGCGCTGGTTGTGGAGGACCAAGCGGGGAGGAATGTTCAGCTGCCAGGTCAAGATATTCAAATACTACTTTATCGTTTCCACTTAAGGTCGGTTTTAATGCTTCTTTTACGGCAGTAGAGACCGGGATACCTCTCTCTGTTCCAAGTATCTTAGCAGCTTCGATATCATTAAACCAGAAATTCAGAAATTTAAGGACTGCATCAACTTTATCAGTCTTTTTATTTACGGCCCACATCTGCGAAGGTTTAATAAATAGCCCTTCCTGAACCTGGTCTTTACCTTTAGGATATGTTGTAATTGCCAGTTGTTTTCCTGCTGAATTACTTAAAGCAGCCAGCTGATTACTCCAGTGATTTGAGTTGAGGGCAGCCTTCTGAGTGCAGACGCCAGAACTTTCAACCTTTTTTGTTACTTCCTGTCTTATGGAAGGAGGTAGGAATAAACCATCTTCAATACCTTTCATATCCATGCCAACAAATTCTACATATAGATTATCATCATCATATCCAAGGCCGGTCCCATCTTCATTATATAATTCTAAACCATGCTGCCTCAAGAAGACCATAAATCCTACAGCTGTCTCCATAGCAGCTAAGGTATCTGATGCGAATATACCTAGCTTTTCTTTTACAGTCTTACAGATTTTAAAATAATCTTCCCAGGTCCAATTAGGATCAATTTCCTTAATGCCTGCTTTTGCAAGTAATTCTGAATCATAAATAAAACCTGCCGCATTTACTCCTAAAGGTATGCCAGCTAACACGCCTTTAATTCTTTCCGTTTCACGTAGAACTTTAGGGACATCTTTAACATTTAATTCTCCACTCTCTACATAAGGTGTTAAATCAAGTAAAACATCATTATTAACATACTCTGTTACATATTTACGGACATGCTGAACTATATCAGCCATGTTTCCTCCTGCTATCTGGACATCAATCTTATCCCAATAACCATCCCAACTTGTGAATTCAGGTTTAACATCAATGTCAGGATATTTTTCCTCAAACAATTTAATAACCTGTTGTGTTCTTTCATGTCTGGTTTGTGAACCCCACCACATAACTCTCAAGGTAGTCTTCCCAGCATAACCGGACAATGATAAAGATATTATCAAGGCAAACACAACAAATACTGTCAAAAAAATTTGTTTTTTCATTTTAATTCTCCTTTTTTAATTTGAAGTAATGTCAAAAATCCTTCTATTTATATCGTCAAATCCCTGTTATTTTAAGGATTTGTCATAAAAAATATGATCACCCCCTTTCAACCAAAAAACATCTTCGGCTAAATTACTTCAACATACTCAAGCTTTCATAATCCTCCCCTTCTTTTATCACCCCCAAAAGTAATATTTTGCTGATTACATCAGCAATTTATGATATCTTACTTAACTTTTTATTTTATATTACGGAAGTTAATTCTATTTTAAATCCATCACCTACCCGAATTACCTTGTCATTTAGAAATTAAAAGTGAACTCTTAAAAATAACCTAAAAACTTCCCTTTACACTTAATTAAATTTTATCTATTTTTTCACCTGGATCTTTTAGATATCTTTTTACTCATCTCGATAAGAGCTTCTTTTAGATAATTTTGTTTATCAATATCTACCCGATAAGCAGGGCCAGAGATACTAATAGCCGCTATTATCTTTCCTTGAAAATTCCTAATAGGGGCAGCTATACATTGAACATCTTTTTCATTTTCTCCTCTATCTAAAGCAAAGCCTTGTTTTTTTACTTTATTAAGTTCTTTTTCTAATTCCTCTTTATCAGTTATGGTCTTCTCCGTAAGGTGAGGAAGTTCTCTTTTGCCTAATATTTTCTTTCTTTCTCCTTCTGGGAGATAGGCTAACAGCACCTTACCCAAAGCAGTACAGTGAAGGGGGTTCTTTTACCCACGTAAGAGCACATCCTTATTGTTTGAGAAGGCTCCTCTTTGGCTAAATAAAGAACCTCTTCTTCCAGGACCCCTAAATGAACAGTTTCGTTACACTGATTTACTAGTTCTTTTAGATAAGGAGTAGCCTCTCTTGCCAGGTCCATTTGGTGAAGTTTGGCCATACCTAATTCTAATGCCTTCAGACCTAGTTGGTATTTCTGAGTATGGAAATCTTTTTCTACATAACCCCAGTGTTTTAGGGTATCTAATATACGGTGAGTGGTGCTGGGATAGAGTCCTAATTTTTCACTGATTTCAGTCATATTTATAGCAGAACCTTCGTGGAGTAGTATCTCAAGAATGGAAAAGGATTTATTTAAAACCTTTATGGTGTAATTAGGTTCTGTTTTTTTATCTTTTCTCCTTTAGTTTATTTCTATAATATAGAAATATATTCTATATATTACGCTTATATTATACACAATAAATTTTAATTATGTCAATCGTAACAACTGGATTTGTCCAAAAAACTTAAAAGCTCAATCTATTTAAGTTTAGAAATAATCTTACCTTTGTACTCTGCCTGATGTTGCTCCTCCAGCTAAGTTTTTTACTTCCTCAACTGAAAGCAAAGGTAAATCACCAGGGATGGAGTGCATGAGACAAGAGGCTGCTACCGCAAATTCAAGGGCTTCTTTATCATTATCTAATTTATTGAAACCATAAATCAACCCTGCGGCAAAAGTATCTCCCGCTCCTACCCTATCTACAATGTCGTAAATTTCATACTTTTTTGAAATAAGAAACTCTTCCCGATTATTAAGCACTGCTGACCATCCGTTGTAGTTTGCAGAATGACTTTCTCTTAAGGTTATGGCAATTTTTTTGATATTAGAATATAAGCCAAGAACTTTGTCAGTCAATTCTCTATACTTTTCTGCTTGAAGTCTTCCTGACTCAACATCTACACCCACTTTAACACCAAGAGACTCTTGGCAGTCTTCTTCGTTTCCTATAACAATATCAATATACTTAACTAATTCACCCATTACCCCTGGGGCAGACTTTCCATGCTCCCATAACTTTTTTCTAAAGTTAAGATCACATGAAATGTTAATGCCTTTTTCTCTAGCTTTTTTTACTGCTTCTAAAGAAAGCTCAGAGGCCGAAAGGGAAATGGCTGGAGTAATACCAGTAATATGAAACCAACTCGCCCCATCAAATACCTTGTCCCAACTAATATCGCCAGAACTCGCCTCAGCAATAGCTGAATGAGAACGATCGTATATAACCTTGGAGGGTCTCTGATTAGCTCCGGCCTCCAAAAAATAGATACCCAACCTGTTTCCTTTTCTCACAATAAGCGAAGTATCTACACCCTGTCTTCTCAGCTCTTTAACACAAGCATCGCCAATTGGGTTATTAGGAATTACAGAAACATAGGCAACATTCAAGCCAAACCTGGCCAGTCCAACGGCTACATTTGCCTCTCCCCCTCCAAAGGTAGCTTCTAAAAGAGGACTCTGAAAAAATCTTTCCCAATTTGGTGGTTTAAGCCGTAACATTATTTCACCAAAAGTAATATATTTTTTCACTTTTCCTTCCTTTTTAAAAATTATTTTTGCAAAAGATGAATAGCAAATCCTGATACTTCCCTGTCTATATAGATTGCTTTAAGCTTACCTTCCTTTTCTTTAGCAGTATCGAGACAGGTTGAAATTCCTTTCATTTTTAGGTAGGCTATTGCCCTATAAATATCGTTAGTAGCTATAGCAATATGTCCATGCCTCCCTAAATATTGGTTCTTCATAATTTCAAATCCTGAACCAGCAAAAATAGAACTCGTTCCCTCTTTTATAGGAAAATAAAAAAGATTTGAAAGTAGATTTGCAGAATTAAGAGCTTTATTTTTACTTTCCTCATTTATTCCAAGATGGGCAAACTCAAAACCGAGCATTATAGAAACCGCTTCCTTGGTAAGTCTGGTAATCTCATCAAAATTGCCTGAAGAGATGAGTTCAGGCTTTACCATCCAACTACCGCCACAAGCAAGAACTTTATTATCGGATAGGTAAGAACATAAGTTATTTTGATTAATCCCTCCTGTGGGAATAAATTTTATCCCAGTATAAGGTGCTGACATAGATTTTAGCAGTGGCAATCCCCCTGATGCTTCAGCAGGAAAATATTTTACTACCTCAATTCCTCTCTCCAGAGCCATTTCAATTTGGGTAGGGTTATTTATGCCAGGAGTTATCGGAATGCTGTTTTCTATACAATAATCTACTACTCTTGGATTAAAACCTGGTGAAACAATAAATTTAGCACCGGCAGAAACTGCCTTTTTTGCCTGTTCAATTGTTAATACGGTCCCTGCTCCAACTAAAAGGTTAGGGAGTTCTCTGGTCAGAGTTTTGATTGACTCTTCTGCAGCAGAAGTTCTGAAAGTAATTTCAGTAATAGGGAGATCGCCCTCAATCAGTGCTCTTCCTAAAGGAAGCGCGTCTTCAGCTTTTTCGATTTTAACCACCGGGACAATTCCCAGCTCACCGATTTTTTCAAGGGTTTCATTCATCTAAATAATCTCCTTTTTAAAGACATACTATGTATTACTGCAATCTTGATCATTAAGATTGGGTATAATGAATTTATGTTTTATATCGGTCAGAAATTACTTTTTCTTTTATTTATAACTAAAATCCTTTTATTGATTTTCGGTTATTTCTTTCTACAATTTACCATTATATCCTAATCTTTTAGATATCTTTTTACTTGTCTCGATAAGAGCTTCTTTTAGATTATTTTGTGCATTTTTGTCTATCCTGAAAATAGGGCTTGAAATACTAATGGCAGCTATTACTTCCCCTTGATAATTCCTAATGGGAGCAGCCACACAGCAAACATCCTTTTCGTTTTCTTCTCTATCTAAGGCAAAACCCTGTTCTCTTACTTTGCTAAGTTCTTTTTCTAATTCCCTTTTATCAGTGATGGTATTCTCGGTAAGGCGAGGAAGCACTTTTTCCCCTAATATTCTCTTTCTTTCTTCCGCTGAAAGATAAGTTAATAGCACCTTCCCTAAAGCAGTACAGTGAAGGGGGGCTCTTTTACCCACGTAAGAGATCATCCTTATAGTTTGAGAAGACTCCTCTTTAGCTAAGTAAAGAACTTCTCCTTCTTCCAAAACTCCTAAATGAACAGTTTCATTACACTGATTTACTAACTCTTTTAAATAGGGGGTGGCCTCTCTTACCAGGTCCATTTGGTGAAGTTTGGCCATACCTAATTCTAATGCCTTCAGACCTAATTGGTATTTCTGGGTATGGGGATCTTGTTCTACATAACCCCAGTGTTTTAAGGTATCTAATATACGGTGAATAGTACTGGGGTAGATTTCTAATCTTTCACTAATTTCAGTCATATTCATAGCGGAACCTTGTTGAAGTAAAATTTCAAGAATAGAGAGGGATTTATTTAAAACTTTTATAGGGTATTTAGGGGTTTTTTTCATCTTGTTTTCCTTACTGCTTTTCTACATTATAGAAACAGTTTCTATTTTTATTCTATTTTTATTATACAAGATGAATTATAGTTTTGTCAACTTTTTATAGCAAGATTATATTAAAACATTTTTCGAGAGATAAATTATGCAGGGTTTTAAAATACTAAAAACAACAGTATGCACTTAAACACAAAAAATAATTTTTTTGTGTTTAAGTGCTAAGAATTAATTGATATTCTTATTTTTAAAACTATTTTTATTATAAAAAGCAATTACCTAATATTCAATTTATCTAATGTTTTAGCAGTAAGGCGGGCACAACTATCCGGGTCTGGAAAAGGGAGTATCTCGGCAGAGACATAACCCTGGTAACCTATCTTTTTCAAAGTTTGGACTATTTTGGCAAAATCCAGATGACCACAGCCGGGTGCCCAACGGTTACTGTCTGCAAAGTGGACATGGGTAATATAATCTTTTGCATGAATAATACTATTATAAATAGAAACTTCTTCTATATTCATATGAAAAGTATCTGCCAATAACCCTAAATTTGATGCTCCTACCCGCTTAATAAATTCAATCCCCTCATTAAGGGTATTAATAAAATTACTTTCATATCTATTTACCGGTTCTAAGGTAAGCCCTATATTGTATTCTTTTGCAAATTCTGTACATTTTCTTAAACAATCAATTGTCCATTCTTCGGCTTCTGTCCTGTTTACACCTTCCTCAATATTCCCTCTTATTAGTCCGATAATTACCTGGGCATCAAAATGGGAAGCAAATATTATCTGGTCTTTTATTCTTTCTACCGCTATCCTTCTAATTGTTTCATCTGGATCAGAAAAACTTAAACCCTCTTCTCCGTAAGCTTGGCCGGTGCCTATAGCCGGGACTTCTAAATTATTTTCTTTTATTATGTTGATAACATCATCTACTTTTAAATCTTTAGGATTTCTAACCGCTAATTCTGCACCATCAAAACCTAATTTGGCGACTTCTTTAATACTTTTTTCAAAATCCTCTTTAAAGGCTAAAGCAGAAAATTTAGTAGGCTGAATAGAAACTACTATACTTTTTTTCATTGTTTTATACTCCCATTATAATTAAAACTAATAAAACCAAATAACCCGGGGCGGATGAATCCGCCCCCTACACAAAAAACAATACATTATACTGTCTCTAACGATTATTCACTATAGACTGTTTATTTGCCCGATATATGGTAATTCAAAGACAGATTTCCAGCCTTTGCTCATAGGTTCTTTTAAGAAAGGTTCCATCTCTTTTGGGTCACGTAAGCTAATTTTTTCAACAGGTGGTAATTTGCCTGCCGGATAAGTCTCCATAATCTCATCATGAACCAAAGTTAAGTATCTGAGTATAGCGGCAATAGGACGTTTTGCTTTTTCAGCACTCGCTCGAGTAGGACAGCCTACTACTCCTTCCGGAACAGCCGATCTTTCAATTGCAGATTGACCTTCCCCCTGTTGCCAGCCTTGAGGTCGATGATAAGGGTCAACAGAGGTATCAAAATGACCTCCCGGCAACAATGAATCACCCTCTGTGTCTACAGCATACTTCATATCTATCATATCAGGAAAGAGTAATTTGGCAACAGAAGCCTCTGCTTCATCAGCATGAATGAAGTCAGTGGTAAGGCTATCTTCTCTATCAATAGGAATGAAGAATTCTCTGATAGAGCGATGCCAGTCGATTACCCGATAGATACCCGGTAATTGGTAGCGTTTACAGAATTCCTGTATGGCTGATTCTAATATCCATAATTGTCCATGATTATTAACCCACATCTGCTTACGGAAACCATCATTCCAAAGTCCGTACATCACGTTAATCATAGTCTCCCGAACTACATCCTCGGGCATAATAATAGTACCGGCCATTCCACAATGATGATAAGGATGTCCCCCATAATTTAGAGGAGGTAGAGCCAGACTGCAACCTACTCCATCTCTATTTTTTATATAACGGCGTACTCCTTCACAAATTTGAGTGACCATAAAAGTATCCAGTCCGGTATTAGCGTAATCACCATGACATTCGGTACACCCTACCGGGACAAAGACAAAATCATTTTTTCGCCTGTTTTCTATAACATGCATGCGGGGAGTAGTCTGAATATAACTACCCGCCTTCCCTAATTCAGAAGGGGAAGGAACTTCGTATTCTTTAAGTATCCCTTCAATTTTACTCATCGGTGCATCAAATAATTCTTTTTTTAATCTGCCTACCTGACTATTTTCAAAAACTATCTGAGGATAATCGGTAGTTAACCATTTTTCATTTTTTTTATCAGACATTTTATTATCTCCTTTTCCTTAATTTATTTAAACTCACAGGTAATTTTACATTCCGTTCTATCGGTTCGTAAAAGAACTATATTTTCCGGAACTTTATCTAAAGTTACCTTTTTGGTAATCAATGGAGTCATATCCATTCCGGAAGCCATTGAACTGATAACTCGGGGGAAAGTTCCGTGGCCGGAATGACCCTGGGAACCTACAATAGAAGCTCTTCTTACCTGGAAAACTTCTCCGGTTACCGGAATCTTCTTATCTGAACGGGCGACAATTACTACTGTACTATTAATCATTTTACCTTCCCAGATAGATTGTTCGATATCTGCCCAGACCTTATCAGGTAAACCGGTTGCTTCTAAATACAATTTAGCTCCCAAGCCACCGGTTATATCTAACACTCTCTCAGTAAAGTTTTCTTTAAGAGGATTGATGATATGATCTGCACCCATTAATTTGCCTAATTTTGCTCTTGGTTCAGAAGGCTCAGAAAGAATTACATTGGAGGCTCCGGCTTTTTTCATTATAGCTACTGCTGCAAGACCGATAGGTCCTCCACCTAAAATTACCGCATTATCTCCGGGTCTTATTCCTCCCCCTCGCTCTATTACCGCATTATAAGCTACTGAAGTAGGTTCAACTACACTACCAGCCAGGAATAAGTCATCACCTTTATAAACTCTCTTTAGTTCCTCCAGGCTCCAAATGTAGCGAGAATCAACTTTGACATACTCTGCAAAGGCACCATCGCAACTAAAACCAAGCTCTTGCAATTTCTCACAGTGATTAGGGTAACCATCGGCACAGGGGCGGCAAGAAGCACACCAAAACATTTCTTCTGCAGTCACTGCCTCTCCTTCTTCGAATTTCTTCCCCGTTCTCTTATTAATGGCCTGTTTACCTGCTTCCACTACAATTCCTGAAAACTCATGACCTAAGGTCGTCGGAAAAGCAGTAAGCCCCGGATACCAGATATAACCATTATCATCTGGTTGAGCCATATGTACATCACTACCACATATTCCGCAGGCTTTAACTTTAATTAAAACCTCTGTAGGTCCAATTTTGGGAACATCTTTCTCCACTATTTTAAGTTCCGGATTTTTCCAAACCTTACTTCCCAAATAAGTAAGTTTCCCGTCAATATCTTTTGCTCCTAACTTAAAATCTGGCTTAGGCTGCCAATCAGCATATAAAGTTACGGTTTTCATTTTTTGTTTCTCCTTTTTTAATTTAAATTTAAAATTTACTTTTTTTATTTTCTGTTTATCTTTTTGCAAGATTCTCTGATGATTAATTTAGATTCTAACACTTCTTTTCTTTGATTAAATTCGCCCTCCTCTATTATCTTTATTAACATCTTTACTGCCAATGCCCCCATCTCCAGCATTGGCTGACGAATAGTAGTTAAAGGGGGATAGACAAAAGATGCTAATTTAATGTCATTAAAACCTACTACTGAAAAATCTTCTGGAATATGATATTTCCTCTTCTGAATAGCCTGCATTGCTCCTAAAGCCAGTAAATCATTGGCAGCAAATATAGCAGTAGGTGGTTCAGCTAATTTTAAAAATCTTTTCATAACCTGATAGCCACCTTTTATTTTAAAATCACCTTCTCCTACTAATTCGTCACTATATTCAATTTCATATTTTTTTAAAGCTAATTTATAGCCTTTTAATCTATTAAGTGCTGATCTTGTCTTAAGCGGACCAGTGATATGGGCAATTCGACGATGACCAATCTTAATTAAATATTCAGTAGCCATAATTCCACCTTCTACATCATCAACGATTATACAATTTTTATTTAATTTTTCAATATTTCGGGAAACTAATATATAGGGAAATTTTTTCTTCTCTAATTCTAAGATACTTTTGTCTTTAATATGAGCCGTCCCTAAAATTAAACCATCAACTCTTTTTCCCTTTAATATCTCCAGATAAATTCTTTCCTTTTTTAACTTGTCATCAGTGTTGCACAATATTATGTTAAATCCATTTGTATTAGCCGCATCTTCCACTCCTCGAGCTATCTCCGCAAAAAAAGGATTGGTAATATCAGGAATTAACATCCCCAGGGTATAAGTTCTTTTTGTCTTTAATCCCCGAGCAATAGCATTGGGAGTATAGCCTAATTTATTAATTATTAGAAGAACTTTCTCTTTGGTTTTTTCACTAATTCGAGAATCATTGTTTATTACCCGGGAAACTGTGGAGGGATGAACCCCCGCTAATTTTGCCACATCCTTAATAGTAGTATTCATAATTTATCTTTACTTCCCTTTTTTCTCTCTAATTTTTATTTACTTATTTTTACAAAGCTACCCTTAGTTAGAGATTCTTTAGCTGCGTATCCCATCTGAACAGAAATTTTTCCATCAAATCCACCTACTGACGGTTCTTTATCTTCTCTAATACAATTAATAAATTCTTTCATTTCAGCTAAATAAGCTTCTTGATATCGTTCTATGAAAAAATAAAGAGGTTTATCACTTATGGTATCCTTAGCGCTATTAACAATTACTTCCGTTAGCTTTGGATTCCCTACCATTACGCAACCTTCTGAGCCAAAAATTTCTACCCGTTGGTCATATCCATAAACAGCTTTACGACTGTTATCTATGGTCCCCCAGGCACCACCTTCGTATTTCAAAGTAACTATAGCGGTATCAATATCTCCTGCCTCTCCAATAGCCGGGTCAACCAAGCAATTGCCTGCCGCCATCAATTCAACCACCTCTTGACCTAAAAGGAAACGAGCCATATCAAAATCATGGATCATCATATCTAAAAAGATTCCCCCGGATACTTTAACATAACTAATCGGTGGTGGTTCGGGATCCCTGCTGGTTATTCGCACCAGGTGAGGTGTACCGATTGTGCCTTTTACCACCAGATCTCTTGCCTTTTTAAAGCTGGGGTCAAATCGTCGATTAAATCCAACCTGTAGTTTTACCTCTGCTTTTTTGACCTCAGTTATAGCTTGGTCAATTTTACCAACTTCTAAAGCAATAGGTTTTTCACAAAAGATGTGCTTCCCTGCTTGGGCTGCTTCGGAAATTATCTGAGCATGGGTATCAGTAGATGAACAGATTACTACTGCATCAATGTCGTCATTTTCCAATAAAACTCGATAATCTTTTTCGGCAATCGGTATTTCTAATTGGGATGCAACTTCCCTGGCGCTCTTTTCAAATATATCAGCAACCGCTAACACCATTGTCCCGGGAATCTGATATTTCAAATTGCGAGTATGTAATCTTCCAATTCGACCAACCCCAATTACACCTATATTAACTTTTTCCATAATTTATATTTCCTTTCTTATTATTTTTAAATCAATAAGTGATTACATAGATTATATTAGACTGCACAGGTTAAGTTTTATCCCTTATTAAAAATCCGTGTAATCCCCTTATTAATCTGAGCAATCATTTATAACATATTTTTTAAAAATCAATCGAATGAATCCATTTATAAAGTTTTTCATAAGTAAAACTTTTTTCTTTTACAAAAAACTCAAATCCTACAAATCCTGAATATACTTTAGAGAGTTCTTTAAGAATAAATTTGAATTCAAGTTCTCCAATCCAGGGCTCACATCTATAAGGAACATTTGCAACATGAACATATCCTATAAATTGGTGATACTTCTGTAAAGTATCTAATATATTCCCCTCCATAATTTGCATATGATATATATCGTAAAGTATTTTAAGATGCTCAGAATTAACTGATTGAATTAATTTTAACACTTCCATCATTCTCTAATACATCTGACAGTAATATGATACGTTTACATTTCAATTTTTTTGCTACATTTATAGAAGCATTTACTTCTTGAATAATCTTTTCTTTGCTGTCCAGGGTTAAAGATGATACTCTGTTCCCGCTAAAATTCGTAACTTTCAAACCGCTATTTATGATTAGCTTAAAATCTTTATCGCGCCAATCCCAGAATTCAATGTAACTAAATCCCGCCTGTTTTATTCTCTCTAATTTTTCTTTTAAACCATCTTCAGGATATATAGAATCTACACACAATGAAAATTGCATTTTTTATCTTCCCTTAACGAAACTATTATTTTTTAATTCCAAAACATACGATCAAGCATGTTTTTTATTACCCACTATTATTATGCAACCTTTTAAATAATCATAAATTTTCATACAACAGTTATCTTTTATTTAATTTTAGAACTTAAGTGTATTACTTTTATCAATATACTAATCCAATTAATGAGTTGCATTTACTTTTTTATTAATTTACCTTTTTATTAAGATTAAGAATATACTTTTAGGACAAATTATTTAAGCAGTTATAACTTCAATTCCCAGTATATCACCAAAATCTTTTATCTTTTCAATATAATCTCCATATACCCAAGCAAAATGATGCCCAAATTCAAGTTCTTTTTTAAAAAAGTCTTTAACATCATTTACTTGATAATAAACTCCTGTAGCACATCCTATAGTATCTAACCCTGCTCCAGCAATAATTTCTCCTTTAACGGCTAACATTTTTTTACCTGTTGGATGAAATCTCAAAAGTGTAATTATTTCTCCTTTATCTCTATTAAAATCGTACCTTATAGTAGCACCCCAACCACTATGAGTAAATGATTGAATTTTGTATGGCATAATTTCTTTATCAATTCCTTTCATTTTTCTTGTTGGAACCGCATGCCATGTTGATACAATATTTTCCTTGCCTTTTATTTCTTTTACAATTTCTAAGCCCGATGGCGTAGATTGATCCGTTTTAAATTCATGTGCTAATGGATGAGTGTTACCCATATGAGGAGCTTTTTTGGTAAGATTAATAAGCACATTTATTGCCATTAATACACTTATATCAGCTTCACAAGAAGAAGGAATCCCTTCTTCTTTTAATAAAGAATGTGCTAAACAAAATGTGTATTTTTCTTTATTGAGACGTTTAGTTCTACATATTTCAAAACATGGAAGTGTAAATGCATTACATTCATACTTTTCAAGCATCTTTTTTACTGTTACATAAAAATTTACCGAATTAAATATATACTTACTATCCATATAATTTTTTTCAGCATTTAAGATCAATTCATTAGTAATTTTTTTAGCTTCATCCAATTCTTCTTTATTAAGATTTTGAACCTCATCTAATATTTCTTCTGCATTAATAAATACAAAATGAACTCCTAAATCATTCTTTAAATCCTCAAGATTAGTAATTGTACTTAAAACTCCTTTTGAAATTATATCATCTTTTAATACAACCAATACTTTCGTATTATTAATTGCTTTTTTGCTCCTTAATAATTCTAGATATCTATTAGCATCATCATGATCTATAAAACCATAAGCTTCTAATCCTTTTGATCTCAATGCTGCTGTTGCATCAGTACTAACACAACATCCAATAATTCCTACTGCTTTTTTAATTTTTGTAGAAATTTCACTTGCTGGAAATTGATGTAAAACACCATCAAGAAGAAAAATATCAGTTTCTATAACATCTTTCATTAATTTATTTAATTCTTTTTCGTGAAAAATAAATTCATCTGTCCATGTTAAGTATGATGGTTCAAGCATATTAATTTCTCTTGAATATGTTGTCTCTAATGTTTCTTTAAAATTATTAAACTTTTCTTCTCCAATTTTAATATCAAATTCTTTAGTTAATTTTTCTCCAGAACCAGTTCTACATGGGCCTTCATAAGCTTCTTGATGAATAAGATGCAAATAAACTGGTTTAACATTTAATTTAATATCAATTCCTTTTTTAATGCTCATTATAATACTCCTACTTTTAAATTTATTTTTTTCTTCTGGTAATGACAAAATTCATTTTTTTTAACCTCCTGCATATATCAAATTTCAGTCGATATGCTTCCCTCTTTTCCTTTAAACAACTAATCTTGCTTTACCAGCCATTCCTTCATGTCAATCTCGCCTAATATCTGAAAAGGATCGACTATCCTTACCAATTCATCCTTTAAACCCAAGGACTGCCTTAATTTAGCGTAAGTGCTTGCTTGAATTCCAGTCACCAAAGTTGAACCTAAATCAAGAGGAATACGGTCAGTTTCTTGATGGTCAATGGCTTTTCTTACCCTTTCTCGAGAATTCATTGGTACATCTCCTAAAAATATGAGGTAAATTAGAAACCTTTACTCTAATTTTCAAGTTTTTAATGTCTTTAACATCTTTCCGGTAGCTATTATCTCTATAATATCTTCCGGACTGGCATCTTTTTTATAAACCTCTCCTATTTTTATCCCCTTATCTAACATCACAAATCTTTCTGCGACAGGATAAACATGATATACATTATGAGTGATAAAAATAACTGAAACTCCCGACTCACTTACTTTTTCTACCTGTCTAAGCACTTCCCTTGTTTCTCTAACTGATAAAGCCGCTAAAGGCTCATCAAGGATAAGGAGTTTGACTTTAAAATGCATAGCTCTTCCTATGGATATTGCCTGTCTCTCTCCTCCGGATAAAATCGATACAAATTCATTTGGTGACCTTACCCTTACACCTAACCCCGTAACAGCCTTTTCGCATTCTTCGTTCATCTTTTTTCTATCAAGTAGATGTATCGGCCCAATTTTTCTGGTTGGTTCTCTTCCTAAGAAAAAGTTCCTGGAGATACTCATTATATCTACCAAAGATAGTGCTTGATGAACTGTTTCAATCCCCATTGCTCGCGCAACTTTTGGGGATGAAAAGCTTACTTGCTCGCCCTCAAAGAAGATTTTACCTCCATCTGGTGGAAAAACACCGGCAAGGACTTTTATAAGAGTAGATTTACCTGCCCCATTATCTCCTAACAGCCCTAAAATTTCTCCCTGTCGAATCTCAAGGTTTACTTTTTTTAAGGCCTGGACTGCTCTAAAATTCTTTTCTATATCTACCATTTTTGCTAATAAGGTAACTTCTTGCATAAATTATGACCCTCCTTCATCTTATGTCATTGCGAGCTTCGATTTATCGAAGCGTGGCAATCTCGTCGAGATTGCTTTGTCCCGCCACACATTTACATCTCTAAACGTCTAAGCTTAAGGTTGATTGTTGCGGCTATGATTAAAATTGCTCCTACGAATGCTTGGTACCAATAGGCAGGTGCCCCTATCATTACCAAGCCAGTCCTCATCATACCCATAAGGAATGCTCCAAAAAATACTCCAATGATTGTTCCATAACCTCCAGTTAAGAAAGTTCCTCCGATAACCGCTGAGGCAATTGCTTCCAATTCCATTCCTGTTCCAAATGAAGCGTTAGCTAGATTAAACCTACTAATTACGATACAACCTGATAATGAGGCCATTAGAGATGATAACATAAAATTTGTTACCTTTACTTTATTTACATTTACTCCCATTGCCCTTGCTACTTCTTTATTCCCACCAGTTGCAAATACCCAATTCCCATAACGTGTATTAGTAAGGACAAGTGAGAACAGCAGAGTGAGTAAGAAGAACCAGATATGAGAAGGTCGAAAACCGTGACCTATATATCGGGTTAACAAGGTAGGCATAATGGCATCACTTGAATAACTAACCGACTCACCTCCGGTAACAGCTAAAAGTGAACCTCTTAAAAACAACATCATACCCAAAGTTGCTATAAATGAAGGGATATGAGCTCGTAGGGTTATCATTCCATTACAAAAGCCGATAAAAGCTGCAATAGCCAATGTAATAATGAAGGCTAATGGCGAATTAAAGCTATTTGATAAGGTTACAAACAAAAAACCTGATAATGCATAAACACTGCTAACCGAGAGGTCAAATTCTCCAGCGATCATTAAAAAAGCTACGCCGATGGCCATAATTCCTAATTCTGATACTATAGTAAGTATCCCGGTAAAATTACGTAAGGTTAAAAATTTTGATGAAAAAATAGAAAAAATTGTAAATAATATCAGGAAAGCAAGTATCACTCCAAATTCAGGCCACCTACGTATCTGAGAAAAACTTAAAACTTGTCTTCTGGTTTCAATTCCTATCTTATTTGTTGTTTCTTTCATTAATTCCTCCTAATAGCTATTTTATAAAATATTGGGTGGTGCTATTTCTCAGACACCACCCAACATCTAATTATCGCCTTTTCCGGTTAAGATTTACCTGTATCCTTCTTTAGCTAAATCCTCTAAGGAAGGAATATCATCTGCAGTAATGACTGCTGGTCCTGTTGACACTGGAGCTGGGGGAGGAATATATCCATATTTTGCACTTAAATAGGCAAATACTACTCCGAGGTAACCCTGCAAGTATTGCTGCTGATCCATAGTAAACATTACCTTCCCTTCCTGGATATATTCGAGTATCTTGGGAGAAATATCCATTTGGGCAATCTTTACATCTACTCCTACTTTTATCCCATCTGCTTCTAAACGTGGGATAATCGTCTCTGTACGAAGAGTGTTTGAGCAGAAAATTGCATCAGTTTCTGGATATGTTCTTAAATATGCAGCTACCACCTCGGCTCCTTTAACTGCATCCTCGGTAATATCCAGAGATTCTACAATCACACCTTTTGCTTTCAGAGTATCTATATAACCTCTTCCTCTTGCTTCGATGTTAGTAGCTCCTGGATGATGGTTTGCGAATATTGCACGTTTAGGAGTAAATCTCTCTAATGTCTCCTGAGCTGCCTTAACTCCAATAAAGTAGCTATCTTCACCAACATAAGTTAAGACAGGTATCCTGTCTTCGGGGTCTCTAAGGTCTGGTGCATTAATCGCTACTACTGGTAGTCCTTTAGCAATCTCTGCTCGAAGGGATTCATCCATAGCCGGTGGTGCAGTCAAGGTACAGACTAAAGCATCGGGTTCGCTTGCCAAGGCTGCTTCTATATAGGCTATAAACTCTTCAAGTTTAAATACTGCAGGTCCAGTATAAATTACTTCTAAATCCTCATATAGATCACCTGCGTCGAGTGCTCCCTTCTCGCAAACTTTCCAGAATGGGTCAGCAATTCCACCGTGGACTACTACATAAATTTTGTATTCTTTTTCTGCTGCAAAAGAAGATAGGAAGATGCTCGAAAACAAGAAGATCACGATAAATATAAACAAACCAGTTTTTAAACTACTTTTCATTTTTACCTCCTAAAAAATTTTTAAATTTTAAAAACACTTAGGTAAAATTTTCTTCTTATATCTCACCTCCTCTTGTTGGTTCCCTGCTGTTTAATGGAAAATCTCTTTTTTTATGGTATGGTTACAGGGAGTTTTTTGATTTTTCAAGAAGCTAATTTTAGTAATTTTATTAGTAGAAAAGCTGTGCTAATTAATAATCTGAAAATGTATTGTATGTATATTTTTAGGTATAATCTAACCGGTTCTTTAATATTTACGCGAACGTTTGCATTATATTTAAATAACTTTTTTAAACTTATTTTTTACTTTAACTTAACCGAAAGTTTCTTGGCTTAATATCCAGGCTTTTTATATTTCACTTCATTTGCCGAAAAATTATAAGTCCAAAGAAAAAATGTAGAAAACTTAAAAGGCAATTATAATTATGCAGTCGGTTGCAGGTAATTTTATTTTACAACAAGTCAATCCTTCTTGTCAAAGATTTTTTTATAATTTTTTATGATAAAATTCACTTTGCTGCATTTAAAACAAATAAATAGGTGTCCGTCCCTATTTATAAAGAAAAACTTTAGTATAATGTCCCCACCATATACGAAGTTGAGACTTCATATTTCTATCACTTTACCTACTCCCCCTCCAACATACTTCTTAGGATATAGTAATTCTATTTTTGACTTAAATTGAGTACAATGAGTGGGACAGATGAATTCCAAATCCTT
>Ga0315546_1000122_pt1 | contig 59292 bp, 61 predicted proteins | sample SalMarSW160170MG_FD_203833 | JGI IMG/M metagenome (GOLD analysis project Ga0315546, IMG submission 203833) | Salt marsh sediment microbial communities from the Plum Island Ecosystem LTER, Massachusetts, United States - Salt Marsh Sediment SW1601-170 ...
CGCCAGACAGTGGAGGAAGGACGGATCGCCTGGCTTCTGCCGGGGCCGCTTTCGCTCCACCCGCGGGATCTGGTCGGCGGGTGGTATTACTACCCGCTCTGTCATGTGGCCGATCAGCTCATCGGCCATGACGAACACGGGGATTCGCCAGCGGTCGGCGGTGTTGAAGGCCTTGATCACGTGGTCAAAGGCCTCCTGGGGCGAGGAGGGGGAGTAGGCGACGATCTCGTAGTCGCCGTGGGAGCCCCACTTGCACTGCATCATCTCGCCCTGCCCCACCGCGGTGGGAAGGCCGGTGGAGGGAGAGCCTCGCTGTATGTTGACGACCACACAGGGGGCCTCCATCATGGCCGCCATCCCTATGTTCTCCATCATCAGGGAGAAACCAGGGCCGGATGTGGCAGTCATCGCCCTAGCCCCGGCCAGGGAAGCTCCCACCAGGGCGGACATGCTGGCCAGTTCGTCCTCCATCTGGAGGAAAATGGCCCCCACCGCTGGCATGCGGCGGGACAGTCTCTCAGGCGTCTCCGTGGAGGGGGTAATAGGGTAGCCGGCAAACAAATCGCAGCCGGCGGCCATGGCTCCTTCGGCACAGGCGTGGTCGCCCAGCATGAAATGGCTGCCGGTTAGCACACGCTCTTCGGCACTCATTCGGCGGTCTCCTCTTCGATGATCTCCTCGGTGTAAATAGCGAACTCGGGGCAGAGGATGGAGCAGAACTGGCAGGCAATGCATTCGTCTTCCTTGCCCTCGGCTACGACGGGATAGTGGTACCCTTTAGCGTTCATTTCAGTGGTTTCTACAAGGACATCTCGGGGGCAGAAATCGATGCAGAACCTGCAACCTTTGCAGCGCTCAGGGATTATGAATACCTGCCCCCGCGGGATACGCACCGCTGTGCGATCCAGCGGTTGCCTCAGGAGGGCTTCCGCCATTTTGGCACCTCCGCAGAAAGCGAGCCCCTCCGGCGAGAAGCACACTCGCCGGGCTTGGTCCTATTTAGCTTGGTCGCCGTTCAGCAAGCTGGCAAAGGTGACACTGCTCAGCTTAGCCACACCCAAGAGCAGTACCTCTTGCCCCACCTTATACACGGGGCAGGAGGACTCGAGGCCACACTCGTCCGGAGCCAACAGACAGCGATCCATCCTCACGGGCCCGTCGACGGCCTCGATCACGTCCAGAAGGGTAATCTGGTCCGGCGAGCAAGCCAGACCGAGGCAGCCCAAGCGGCCTCGTCTGTTCTCCAGGATGCCCGTCCTGCCCAGACGCTGGGAGATTCTGCCCACGTAGGATGGTGAAAGACGCTGGCGGTGGGCGATCTCCTTGATCCGTGCCTCCCGATGGATAGACAGATCCAGCACTACCCTTATGGCATAATCGGCTTGCCGGCTCACACGCACGTTCTTCTCGTTCGAAGAAAAGTTTAAAACCGCACCATGTTTAATCTTAAACTAATGCTAAGGTATGGCTCAACCCCTACAGTTGTTGTAATACCCTAAAATCAGTGGCTGGAAAACGCCATTTTGCAATGATGGCTTCCGGTACGGCTGAGTAGACCGTCTCTTGCTCTTGCCGCCCTGGCGCATTCCTAGCATAGTCAGCAATCCGTGATTCAGCAATCGCAAAGAAGTACCCACCGCTGGGTGGATCCTCAGAGGGCTTGAAGAAGGGAAGCCATGTTTCGGGCTTCCCTGGGCAGCCCCATCCACACCTGACAGAGGGTATCAACTAGTCCGAGTATACAATGACCGCTCTTACGGTCAACACGCAGGTAGGCCAACCACAACGACTGCTTTGCCTGATGGGCATTGCGCCCTGTATCCTAGGTCCATCATTGTCTGACAATTCTGCGCTGCGGGCGTCGAAGAGGGAGAGCCTTGATTCAGGCTAACGGCAGAGCTTCGCAGCCTGAAGACATATGGGTGGCCAGCACCTGCGGCATGTGTTCCAGCCAGTGCTCCATCCGCGTCCATCGGCTGGACGGTGTCGTCAGCATGGTTGAGGGCAACCCCAACAGCCCCCTGGGGATGGGCCGCCTCTGTCCCGGCGGCCCGGCCGGCATCCAGCTCCTGTACGATCCCTATCGTGTGAACTATCCACTGAAGCGCACCAACCCGGAGAAGGGTATCGGCGTTGATCCCCGCTGGCAGGAGATCAGTTGGGAGGAGGCCCTGAACATCATCGTCGAGAAGCTGAGGAAGGTGAGACCGGAGGACCCCCGTGGGCTCTTCCTCTGCGGAACGTCCGTCTCCCCGTCGACCCTGACGTTCGCTCTGGGCGTGTTCATGCCTGCCTTCGGCAGCCCCAACGGCTTCATCTGCGATGACCAGCACTGGGGCAATGCTCAACACGTCATGGCGCGCAGGCTCCACGCCTCCGGCGCCACTAACCCCGACGTCGCCTATTGCGACTATCTGCTCATCTTCGGCTGTGAGGCGGACTTGGCTGACTACTACGCCTTCACCACCATGGCCCAGAAGATGGCCGACGCCCGTGTGCGGGGGATGAAGGTGGTGGCGGTGGCCCCCTACATGGGCCCGGCGGCGGAGAAGGCCGACGAGTGGCTGCCCATCCGGCCGGGCAGCGAGGGTGCCCTGGCTTGCGCCTTCCTGAACCTTCTGCTCAACGAGTATAGCCTCTACGACGCCGGATACATCCGCCGCCACACCGACGGCCCGTACCTGGCGGGGCCAGACGGCTGCTACGCCCGCGACCAAGCCTCCGGTAAGCCGCTGGTCTGGGACGCCGCCGATGGCAAGGCCAAGACCTTCGACGAGGGCGTACGGGATGCGGCCATCGATGGCAGCTACGCCGTCGACGGCAGGGAGTGCAAGCCCGTCTTTCAGCTCCTGAGGGAGCGGGTCAGCAAGTGGACGCCCGAAGCCGCCTCGGAAGTGACCACCGTTCCCCCAGAGACGATTCGCCGAGTGGCCCGCGAGTTTGGGGAGGCGGCCCGGATCGGCAGCACTATCGTCATCGAGGGGCAGGAGCTGCCTCATCGGCCGGCGGCCGCCACCTACTTCGGGGGGGCTTGCGGCCACGACAACGCCTGGCTCACCTGCCTGGCCATCGAGCTGCTGAACGAGGTGGTGGGCGCCAGCGACGTGCCTGGTGGCCTTCTGGGCGGCAATCCGCTGTCATACGGCCATCCCCAGATGGAGATGCCTCGCTGGGCGCCCCAAGCCGATGGCGACGGCCTCCTCCTGCCCAGCGAGCCCCAGGAGGTGATGGCCGGCAAGCCTGTCCAGTCTGCCCCGCTCCAGAACTGGGGGGACTCTATCGGCTGGCCGATCATCACCTGCCTGACACCCCTCACGGCGGCCGTCCGCGACAGCTCCGCCTGCGACTATCAGCCCGAGGTGCTCATCAACTGCGGCTCCAACCTGCTGATGGGCCTGGCCAACCCTGAGGTGAGCTTTGAGGCTTTCAAGAACTGCTTCGTCATCTCCTTCAACCTCTTCTCCGACGAGACCGCCGAGGCTCTGGCCGACATTGTCCTCCCCGATGTCTGCTACCTGGAGCGGCTGGACCCCCTGCCCAACTGGCTGGGCCATGGCCTGTCGGTGGGCATGGGCGACTGGGCCTACCAGATCCGCCAGCCAGCAGTGGAGCCTCTCTACGAGCGCCGCCACTGCTGCGAGGTGCTGCTGGAGATCGGCCAGAGGGTGGGCTTCTCCGATCGGATGAATGTCAGGGCCAACCTCCTCTACGGCTTTGAGCCGCCCTACGCCCTGAATCCAGAGGAAGGATATTCCTGGCAGCAGATAGCTGACAGCGTCTACAAGAGCTGGTTCGGGCCAGAGCACGGGCTGGAGTGGTTCAAGGGGAACGGCGTCCTCACCTGGCCCAAGCGGTTGGAGGAGGCCTACTGGAAGCCCTTTAGCCGGGCTCGCGTACCCCTTTATCACCAGTGGGTCCCTCGCTTCGGCGAGCAGATCAGACAGATCGCTGAGGAGAGGGGAATGGGCGACATCGATACGTCCCGCTTCCTATCCCTGCCCGACTGGCGTCCTTGCCAGGCCTTCCAGCCCCAGCCGGGATACGACCTCCAGGCCATCTGCTACCGGGCGCCCTGGCACACCTTCCCCCAAGCGTACGAGAACCCCTGGCTGGAGGAGGTGTGCCGCAGCGAGCCCTACAGCTACTTCATCTGCATGAACTCGCGCACCGCCGGCGATAAGGGCATCAGCGATGGCGACCCGATCTGGCTGGAATCGACAGAGGGCCGCCGCCTGAAGGGCAGAGCGAGGCTGACCGAGGCCATTCACCCCCAGGCGGTGGCCATTGCTGGCAACGGCGGTCACTGGGCAGAGGGCATGCCCCTGGCTAGGGACAGGGGCGTCTTCTTCAACTCATTGCTGACCTTCGATCTGGAGCACATCGACCTGGTATCCCTGACCATCGACGGCGATGCCAGGGTGAAGGTCTACAAGGCCTAGAGGAGCAGCCCGTGCGATACGGCATGGTCATCGACCTCAAGAGGTGCATCGGTTGCCATGCCTGTCAGATAGCCTGCAAGGCGGAGAACGGCACCCGGCCCGGCACCCTATGGGCGCGGGTGCTCAAGCAGGAGCTGGGAACCTTTCCCAACGTGCGGCGGTTCTCCCTGCCCCTCCTCTGCATGCACTGTCGCCTGGCCCCCTGCGTGGAGGTCTGCCCCACAGGGGCGACCCAGAAGCGGGCCGATGGCATTGTGACCATCGACCCCGACAAGTGCGTGGGCTGCCGCTACTGCCTGATGGTCTGCCCCTACGGCTCTCGCTCCTACCAGGCCGAAGAGTGGACCTATTTCCCCGGCGATGGCGTCAACCCCTATGAGGCTATGGCCTACGCCAGGCATCCTACGGGCATCGTGGAGAAGTGCGACTTCTGCCTGAGCAGGGTGGAGAGGGGCTTGCAGCCGGCCTGCGTGGCCGCTTGTCCCGTCAAGGCCAGGACGTTCGGCGACCTGCACGACCGCCAGAGCGACGTCAGTCGCTTGATCGATGAGAGGGGCGCCTTCCGCCTGCGCGAGGAGGTGGGCACCTGCCCCTCGATCTTCTACTTGTCGCCCTAGAGGTGATGACGTGCCGTCGATAGATGCCCTCGACCAGCGCCTCCAGGACCTGACGCTGCCCTACCGTCCCCAGAGGGAGTGGATCGAGGGGCGAGGTCTGCTCGTCGTCATCGCTCACTTCTTTTCCGGCGTGGCGGCGGGCGTCTGGCTCTTCTCCCTTGCCCTGGACTACGACGCCGGCCTGATCATCAGCATCGTCGTGACGGCTGTGCTGGCGGGCGGTGCCCACCTGGCTTTTCTGGGTCGCTGGCAGCGCTTCTGGCGGATGATCCTCAGGCCCCACAGCTCCTGGATCAGCCGCGGCCTCCTGGGGATAGCCCTCTTCCTGGCGGGGGCCGTCCTGTACGTCCTGCCCGGGGTCAGGGATACCACCTTTGGTTCGGCGATGCTGGCGGTCTCCATCCTGGGGGTGGCCCTGATACTGGTGCACAAGGGATTCGTCTACCTTGTCTCCAAGGCCATCCCCTTCTGGAACATCTCCCTTCTGCCCTTCCTCTACATCGCCTATGCCCTTCGAGGTGGGGCGGCCCTGCTGCTGGTAGCAGCGGCTGCTGCCGGCGACGTGTTCGACATCGACCTCCTAGAGGCTATCAAGCTCTGGGTGGTGGTATCCAGCGCCGTGCTGCTCCTGCTGTACCTGGCGCTGGCCAACAACGCTGGCCCTGCCGCCAAGCGTTCGCTGCAGGAGCTGGTGGCGGGAAGGCTCTCGCCCGCCTTCTATGCTGGCACCATCTTCTTGGGGCTGGTGATCCCGATAGCCCTGGGGGCCATCGGCGCCACAACCGGCCTCTGGCGAGGGCTGCTTGCCTTCGTTGGCCTGTCCTCGCTGGCGGGCGACTTCTTCGTCCAGTACTGCATTGTCAAGGCGGGCATCTACCTGCCCATCGTCGGCGAGCTGCCGCCAGCTCGCTCCTACCGCGGCAGACCTCGCCTATTCTAGGCGGGGGTCCGCCGCTGCTGGCACCCTGAATCCGGGGGCATGACCCCGCTAGCGGGGAGGAGGTAGGCGATATGGGTCAGCTCTATCAGGGCATACCGCGGGGAGAGAGCCCCTGGTTCCCCATCATCAACCCGGAGCGGTGCGACGAAGCCGTCGCTGAGCCCTACGCCCGAATGGCGGAGGGGAAGCTCTTGTGTGTCCCCTGCTCTGGATATGAGCGGTAGCGAAGGCAGGGGGCGATGGCGGTGGGCAGACCCACGGCCAAGGGGTCGGCGGCCTCCCGGGCGGGTTCCCCCTGACCCTAGCTGGCCTTGACGCCCAGGTAGGCCTGGGCCATCTGGGCCAGCACTTGATCTGCCTCCTCCATGAAGGCCTGCACCACATCCTCTGCCTTATCGACTTTGTCGATGAGGCCCGAGATCTGGCCGGCGCACATGAAGCCGATCTCGGTGTCGCCGCGGGCGGTCGCCGCGTCCATCTTGTAACCGTCCACCATCACCTGGAAGGGGAAGGGCTTTATCTCATCCTCTCGTCCCTGCCAGTCCTCAACGTACTTGTTGCGGATAACCCGGCAGGTCTTGCCGGTGAACGCCTTGGTGATCACTGCGCCCTCCTCGTTGCCCTCGACGATCTTGTTCTTATAGTTGAGATGGCCAAAGGCCTCATGGGTGGCCACAAAGCGGGTGCCCACCCAGATGCCGCAGGCCCCCAAAGCGAGGGCGGCCACCAGGCCCCGGCCATCGCCGATGCCGCCCGCTGCCGCTACTGGCAGCGGCTTGACGGCATCCACCACCTGCGGCAGAAGGGCCAGGGTGCCTATTCGGCCGGTGTGGCCGCCACCCTCGTGCCCCTGGGCGATGACGATATCGGCGCCACCCTCGGCGCAGCGGCGGGCGTTGCGAACGTTGCCTACCACCGCTATCACCTTCATGCCGCGGCGGTGCATCTCGGCCGAGTAGGGGCCGGGGTTCCCCAGGCCCGAGGCGAACACGGGCACGCCCTCCTCGTACACTGCCTCCATCTGCTGCTCCAGGCCGGGCATCCCCTTCGCCAGGAGGAGGTCCACGCCAAAGGGCTTATCGGTCATATCCTTCGCCTTGCGGATCTCTTCGCGCAGTGCATCGGGCGCGAACATGGCCCCGCCTATCATGCCCAGGCCGCCGGCGTTGGACACAGCCGCCGCCAGTTCGGCCCGGGCCACGTCCGCCATACCGGCCTGAATAATGGGATATTCGATCCCCAGGATCTCCGTTAGGGCTGTCCGGAGCATCGTTACCTCCTTGTGCTCGCCTCTCTCTGCGGCGCTATCGCCATTAGCCTTCCTTCCTCCACCTGTATCTCTACCTTTTCGCCTGGGGCCAGAGGGAGGAACTCCCCATCGAGGTAGAAGGGCAGGGCCTCAGGGCTGGCCAGGGTTACTTTCTGGACGCGATAGCGATGGGCCTTGGCCAGGTTGTCCCCTTTGCCGCGGATGATCTGAAGTACATACCAGGGCCGCTGCCACGTTGGCACATCGCCCAGGATCAGCAGGTGCAGGAAACCGTCGTCGGGCCTGGCGCCGGGCATCAGCCAAAACCCGCCCTCCGTCTGGCAATTGCTCACGCTGGCCTGCAGGCTCTTGCCCCGGTAGATGAGCTCCCCGCCGGCTATCTCCACCTCGACCGGCTGGAAGCGCAGCAGTGCCCGCATCAGGGCCGGGATGTAGGTAATGGGCGAGCCGGCAGCCTTGTCGGCCTCGCCCTGGGCCAGGCTGGCGACGACGGCGCTCAGGCCCGCGCCGGCGGTGGTGGCGAAGTAGCGCCGCTCGTCGCCCCGTATCAGCAGCCCCAGGTCCACCCAGCGAGTATGCCTCCCTCTGGCAATGGCCAGGGCCCGATCCAGGTCGGTAGGGATACCCAGGCTAGCAGCGAAGTCGTTGCCCGTGCCCACCGGCAACACGCCCAGCGAGGTCTGGAAGCCGGAAGCGGCGATTCCGTTTATCACCTCGCCGACAGTGCCATCACCGCTCACCAGCGTAATCGCGGGGTGGCCGGCCGCTGCTGCCTCCCTCGCCAGTCGCTCGCAGTCGCCAGGGCCCCCGCTGATGGCCAGTATATCCCCCGGTGCGAGCACAGACTTGACCCGCTCAAGGGCTTTTCTGCCTCTGCCTCTGCCCGCCGCTGGGTTAACTAGGAAATACATCACGCGTTGGCGCTGGTTAGGTGAGCCCGAGGCTTTGGGCCACCTCGCCCAGGGAGACATCCAGGGCGTCTAAGACCTCGTCCACCTCCTCTGCCTTGATGATCAGAGGCGGCATGATCTGGAGGGTAGAGGGCCGCAGATGGGCGTAGACAGAGATCGCGCCGTGCTGACCCATGGCCCGGGCCATCAGGGGCCCGCACATGTCGTTGGCCATGTCCAGGCCGATCATCAGCCCTCGCTGGCGCACCTCGGAGACGATCCCGGGGTGCTTGTTCTGGAGGGCGGCCAGGCCCTGGGCGAAGCGCTGCCCCATCTCCTGCACGTGGGCCAGGAAGGCTGGCTCGCTGACCTGCTCCAGCATCGCCAGGCAGGTCACACAGCCCAGGTCGCCGCCGCCGCAGGTGGAGATATGGATGAAGGGGTCAGCATCGAAGAAGGCCTGGAGCTTGGGCCGATAGCAGGTGGCCGAAATGGGGTAGACGGCCGCGCTCATCCCCTTGCCCAGGAACATGATGTCGGGAACCACTTCGTACTCATCGATAGCCCACAGGCGGCCGGTGCGGCCCAGTCCCGCTTGCACCTCGTCGATGATCAACAGGACGCCTGTCTCGTCGCACAACTGGCGCACGCGGGGGAAGTAGTCTGGCGGTGGGATGAGCATTCCTCCCGTGGCCGGGATCGTTTCCATGATGACGGCGGCAGTTTCGCCATCGATGGCCTCTGCCAGGGCCTCGATATTGCCGAAGGGGACGCGCCTGAAGCCGGGGGCCAGCGGGCCGAACCCCTTGGAGAAGCCGTCGGTGGCCGCCAGGGCCAGGCCGGTGTGGCCGTGATAGCCCCCCACAGTGCAGATGATGCCAGCCTTACCGCTGTAGCCGCGGGCCAGCTTGATGGCTACGTCCGCTGCCTCGCCGCCGCCCACGCCAAACACGGTGTAGGTGATGTCGCCAGGCGTCAGCTCGGCCAGGCGTTTAGCCAGGGCCGCCCGATACTGACTGACCAGGAGGTGATCGCCGATGTCCAGGTAGTCAAGGGCCTGGCGCAGGGCAGCTATGATGCCCGGCGGCCGATGACCCAGGTTGAATACGCCACCCGCCGATCGACAGTCGATCCACGAACGCCTGCCGTCCAGATCCCACACCCGCACCCCCTCGCGGCGGCCGGGGACAACGTCGAACCCTATCTGCCGATAGGCCGCCACCTTGGAGGGCGACACGTAGCTGGCGAAGTCGTTGATCACAGATTCACTAGTGGGGTCAGTATCAGCCATGAACACCCCCCTTCCCGCCTGGCGCCTGGCAGGCGCTACATAAAGCGAACGTCACGAGTATACACCGAAGGCAGATAGGCGGCTAGTCTCCGTTCAGAGGCTGGCTGGCGGTCAGGCCCTTTGCTGGAGGATCATGCTCGCCACCGTTCGCCCGCCCATCATGCAGCCGGCGTAGCCGTGGCCGAATAGGGTATTCGCTCCCACCATCCAGAGGCCAGGCACCTCCGTCTGGTAGGGGACGCGCGCGGCCGTGGCCTGGTCGAGGGTATGTTCCAGGCCGTAGCTCGTACCGCCGCTGGACAGTGTGAACCGCTCCTGGGTAAGGGGGCTGGCGGACTCCTGCCAGACCACCCTGCGGATGAAGCCCGGCATCATCTCTTCCACCACCCTCAGCATCCTCTCCTCCATCTCCCGTTTGGCGGCTACGTAGGCCGGCGTGTGGCGGTACCCCGACCTCGTCGGGGCGCTCGCCGGGCTCTGGGACACGCCCCAGGCCTGGGGCTGGGCAGGAGCTATGCTCATGAGCTGGAGGTTGGTGTAGCCTTTGGGAGCGATATTCTCGCTCAGCGGGTCCTTGAGGGAGGCTATGGGTATGAGCACAGCCGGCCTATCGGGGAGACGGCCCTCGTAGCAGGCGGCGAACTGCTCTTCCACGCTGTAATCCGGAAACAGGGCCAGATGGGGGCTGGGCAGGCCCAGTTCGGAAGGATCGACCTCCATGGCCATGTAGATGATGAACAGGGGGAGAGCCATGCGGTAGCCCTTGATTCGCTGGGCAAGGGCGGGGCTGAGGTTCTCCTCGCCCACCATCTCCAGGAAGGTGCGCTTGGCATCGGCGTTGGACAGGACGATCGGCGCCCGCAGCTCCTCGCCGCTGGCCAGCTCTACGCCTACCGCCTTCCCGCCCTCCACAATGATCCGCTCGACCTTCGAGCGCAGGCGCACCTTACCGTCGCCGTCCTCGATGACCGATAGAAGGGCCTCTACCATGGCCCGGCCGCCGCCACGCACAAAGTAGGCGCCCCCTATGTAGTGGTCGACGACCATGGCGTGGGTGACCGCCGGGGCCTTGCTCGGAGGGGCGGCGTAGATACCACAAAGGTAACCCAGGACGTGCCGGAGAGGTTGACTTATCTCCAGGGCGTCGAATATCTCGCCCAGGGTGCATCGGCTCGCTGGCTTGCCCAGCAGCTCTTGCAGCGGCTGGCGCCCGGCGGCCGGTGCCCGACCGGCCGCCGTCATCATAAAGTCAACGTAACGGTCAATGGCTCGGGCCTCCTGGGGGAAGGTCTCTTGCAGGCGCTGGCGGTAGCGCTCCCATCCCACTGGCATGTGGAAGACCAGGTCGGGCAGGTGCAGGGTCTCGAAAGCGTCCTGGTTCAAGGGCACGAACTCCACCCGGTCGGCGACGCCGAGCTGCTCCAGAAGGGTGGAGAAGAACTCTCCTGGGCCGCATCTGCCGATGTAGTGGAAGCCGACGTCGAAGTCGAACATCTTCTTGCGGCGGAAGGTCATGGCATTGCCGCCAGGTAGGAAGTGCTTCTCGACAACGAGAGGGCGCAGGCCGCCCTTGGCCAGGAAGGCAGCGGCGGTCAGCCCCCCGATGCCTGACCCGATAACGATGGCGTCGTATTGCTCAGCCATGACTGCTTCCCCTTTCACCCACTGAGGCCTTGGGAAGTAGACGGCGGCAGGGGGCCATCACTTTCCCCGCCTGGGAGCGGGAAGCTCGCCCAGGGCCATGCGGACGAGTTCGATGATGTGATAATTGCCGAGGCCCCGCGCTTGCACATCCTGGGTCATGGTGGCCCGGCAGATGGGGCACAGGTAGCACATCGCTTCCGCTCCTGCCTCCTGGGCATCGTCCAGGTTGCGGGCGCGCAGGGCGGGCGCCGCTTCCGGCTTCAGGATGGTCACCGCCCCGGAGCAGCACAGCGCATTCTCCCGATCGTACTGCCGCTTGACCCGCTCCACGCCGATCCGCTCCAAGACGGCGTCTACTGCCTCCTCTTTGGCCGGAGATAGCCGCGAGGCGCAGGGTCGCTGGTACGCCACCCGGAGGTCGAGGGGCGTGATGTCTCCGCTGTGGGCGTCAAGATAATCGCGAAGATATTCCACAAAGTGGACAGGCCGGAAAGGCACCGTGATGCCCATCTGGGGCACTCTATCGACCAGCATGCTGTAGCAGTCGTCATGGACGAGGATGACCTCCTGGGCGCCGGTGGCGGCCAGGTTATCGACGAACTTTTGGGCATGGCGCTCGGTAACCGAGGGCGCACCCAGGTGGTCAAAGAGGATGTAGCAGAAGAAGTGCCGCCCCTTCACCACCGGAAGCCCCTCGAACAGCCGCCCCTCGAACAGGTCGGGGTCGCTGCCGCTGAAGACGCAGGCAGACAGGACCTGCCCTTTAGTCTCCGGCACCCTCACCTCCGTGGTGACGGCGAAGGTGGCCTCCTGGCTAGCGACCAGCTGCGGCGGCACCTTCAGGGAGTCGAACTGCTCCTGGCGCTCCATGATGAGGTCGAGCGGCCGGGCATCGGTGGGGCAGTACTCGTTGCAGGCGAAGCAGGTGATGCAGGCCGACAGGATGGGCGCCTCCCGCCCGGCGATCAGTTCTTCGATCTCGAAGGCGGCGCGCTCCTTGTCGTAGTCCACATAGAGGCAGCGCACGAAGCAGTCGCCACATCGGTCGCAACGACTTTCATCAAACATCTTTGAACCTCCCTTGGAAGCCTTCACGGCCGGACGGCAATGAGGCTTCTCTATACTATCCTGTCGGTACAAAGTTCGTCCAGGGTGGAGAGACGACCCGCCTGAAAGGCTCCACGCATTGGTCGTTTACCAGGGAAATACGTCACCGAGGCCACCCGCTGGCTATATAATGGCCGTACGTGGCAGAAGGAGGGTGACTCGATGGTGGAGATGACCGGCAAGCAGGCCTTGATGGAACAGTTGGTGGCTGAGGGCGTGGGGTACGTCTTCGGCAACCCTGGCACCAGCGAGCAGCCCTTCATGGACATCGTTCAGGACTACCCCCAGATTCAGTATATCCTTGCCCTCCAGGAAGCGACTGCCCTGGGTATGGCCGATGCCTATGCCTGGGCCTCTGGTCGGCCCGCCTTCGTCCAGCTGCACATCGCCCCCGGTCTGGGCAACGCTATGGGCATGCTCTACAACGCCTATTGCACGGGCACACCACTGGTGATCTACGCTGGCCAGTACGAAACCAGGGGGGTGATTCAGGAGGCCCTCCTGGCCGCCGACCTGGTGGGCATGGCGCGGCCCGTCACCAAGTGGAGCGTGGAGGTGCAGGACGCCGCCGACATCCCCACCGTGCTCCGGCGTGCCTTCAAGACCGCCGCCGAACCGCCTCGCGGGCCAGTGTTCATCTCCATCCCCCTGAACGTGATGGATCAAACCGCCGGGATGACCATCGCCCCAGCAACCTATCCCCGCTGGCGGGTGCGCCCCGACCCGCAGGCGGCGGCAGAGGCAGCAGACCTTCTGGCCGCCGCCCGGTCGCCGGTAATCGTCTGCGGCGACGGCGTAGCCCTGTCTGGCGCTCTGGAGCAGGCGGTTCAGCTAGCCGAACTTATTGGCGCTCAGGTATACAGCTCCTTCTCCGCCGAACTGACATTCCCCACTGATCACCCCCTCTATCAGGGCCTGGTGAATATCATCAGTGGGGCTGGCCTGCGCACGCAGTTGGCAGCGGCCGACGTGTTGCTCATCATAGGGGCACCTGCCTTCCGCGTTGTCTATTCCATGCCCGAACCACCCTTCCCCGCCCAGACCAAGATCGTCCAGATAGACGCCAACCCTTGGGAGCTGGCCAAGAACTGGCCGGCAACCCTGGCCATCGTTGCTGACCCTCAGATGGGCCTTCGCGATCTGCTTCAGATGTTGGCCTCGAGGCTCTCTGAGGCGGCCCGCCAGGGGGCTGCGGCTCGCCTTCGGGCCGCCCGCCAGCAAAAGGAACGGGCCCAGGAGTCCCTCGAGGCGGCCGCTCGCTCCACGCCAGACGCCGTACCTATAGCGGTACCTCGCCTTATGAAGGAGTTGGCTGACTGCCTGGAGCCGGGCACGGTCGTCTACGACGAGGCGGTCACCGCCTCCGTCCACCTTAGCCACTATCTGAAGTTCGACCAGCCCGGGACCTACTTCCGGGCGGCGGGTGGCGGCCTGGGCAGCGGCCTACCTGGTGCCCTGGGCGTCAAGCTGGCTCGGCCCGATACCCCTGTGCTGGCCGTAGTCGGCGACGGAGCCGCCCTCTACACCATCCAGGCCCTGTGGACCGCTGCCCACTATCGCATTCCCGTGACCTACGTCATCTGCAACAATCAGAGCTATCGCATCCTGAAGCTCAACATGCTCCAGTACCTCGGCGAAGCCATGGCCGGGCGCAAGTTCATTGGCATGGACTTGGTGGATCCCGTCCTCGACTTCGCCCAGATCGCCCAGGCCTTTGGCATCCGTGGCCAGCGGGTGGAGAGCTCGGAGGAACTCGGCCCCGCCCTGCGTTCGGCTTTGCGTTCGGGGGAGCCCTCTCTGGTGGACGTGGTCATCGAAGGTGGCTTAAGGCGGGGAATGCGTGGCCCACAGGCCGCGAGCGGGTGACGGTGCGCTCATTTGCCCCCTGCCTTTGCCAAGCCTTATCAGGCAGCTCACTGGTTGCCCCTAGGTACTACATCGACTAGACTAGCCCTGGCGGTTAGAGTCTGTACTTCACCGCTTGGCTTTGGCCGTTACTGTCTTAGGGAGGGAGAGATATGGATGCACAGGCGCTTGAGCGGGCAAAGGAACACTTCGCAAAGCTCATCGAGGAGCAAGCGGAGCGGATAGAGCGGATGAAGAAGGATGAGCAGTGGGTTGACTACGAGAAAGTCAAGCCCATCATCATCGGCGTATGCTTGGGAGACGGCATTGGCCCCTACATTTGCCAGCAAACCCAGAGAGTTCTCGAGTTCCTGCTCAAGCCAGAACTGGAAAGCGGAAAGGTGGTCTTTAAGACCATTGAGGGACTGACCATCGAGAATCGGGCCAAGCATAACAAGGCCATTCCCGACGATGTGCTGGAGGAGCTCAAGCAGTGCCACGTCATTCTCAAGGCGCCCACCACAACGCCGCGCGAGGGAGACCCCTGGCCCAACATCGAAAGCGCCAACGTGGCCATGCGGAAGGAGCTGGACCTGTTTGCCAACGTCAGGCCGGTGAAGGTTCCGGAGCACGGCATCGACTGGATGTTCTTCCGCGAAAACACCGAGGGCGCTTATGCCCTGGGAAGCAACGGCATCAACGTCACGGACGACCTGGCCATCGACTTCACGGTGACCACCGCCCAGGGTGCCGAGCGCATCATCCGCCTGGCCTTCGACTACGCCAAGAGGACCGGCATCAATAAGGTAACTGTGGTCACCAAGGCCAATGTCATCAAGACCTCAGACGGCAAATTCCTCGATACGGCTCGCGAAGTCGCCAAGGACTACCCCGAGGTTGAATGGGACGACTGGTACATCGACATCATGACTGCCAAGCTGGTAGACCCCAAGAGGCGGAGCCAGTTCCGCGTAATGGCGCTGCCCAACCTCTACGGCGACATCCTGACCGACGAGGCGGCGGAGTTCCAGGGTGGCGTAGGAACAGCCGGCAGCGCCAACATCGGCAAGCGCTATGGCATGTTCGAGGCCATCCACGGCAGTGCACCTCGCATGGTCAGAGAGGGCCGCGCTGACTATGCCGACCCCTGCAGCCTTATCCGGGCGGCGGCTATGATGCTGAACCACATCGGCTTCACCGACCACGGCAAGAAGCTGGAGATGGCCCTCGATATCTGCGGCAATTACGAGAAGAAGCTGGTAGTCACCGGCCGACCCACCGGCGCCAAGGGATCCGAGCTCGCTGACTATCTCATGGAGACCATCCAGGACCCCGAGCTGGAGAAGCGCTGGCAAAGCTACCAGCCCGAGGCTAAGGCGGCGTAGGAGCGCCTACCCACCGAGAACCGGAAAAACCTACGCGCCGAAGCACGACCGACGGGCGGCTGCGCTATCCACGCTGGTTCGTGGAAGCGGCCGCCCCAGCTTTTCAGAGCGCACGCGCACCGTCTTCCCCCGCGACCTCTTTCTCCATTACCATGTGTACCACAGCGGTTTTTCCCTCATGGTGCTGCTCATGAGCGGGGGCAAAAGGCTGGCAGGGTTGTCCCCAGGCAGATGGGAGGCAGAACGATGAGGCTACGCGATAGGACAGCGATCGTGACGGGCGCCTCCACCGGCATCGGTCGGGAGGCGGCGCGCCTGTTCGCCCGCGCCGGGGTCAACGTGGTGCTGGCGTCGCGGAACGCAGAGGCTCTGGCCCGAGTAGCCCAGGAGCTTCAGCCTTACCGTGGGCGCTCCCTGGCGGTTGCCACCGACGTAACGGACGGCCAGGCGGTGGAGGCGATGGTGAAGACGGCGGCCGAGGAGTTCGGCAGCGTCGATATCCTGCTGAACAACGCCGGTCTGGGCCTGTACGCCCGCCTCTCTGAGGGGAGCATGGAGAACATCCGCCGTCTGTTCGAGGTCAACGTCTTCGGTGCTCTCAACTGCATTCGAGCGGTGGCACCATACATGAAGCAGCAGCGCAGGGGCCAGATCATCAACGTCTCTTCGGTAGCGGGGAAAATAGCGGCGCCCTACGAAGGGGCCTACGCCGCCACCAAGTTCGCTCTTACCGCCATCTCCGATGCCCTGCGGCTGGAGCTTTTCGACCACGGCATCATGGTCATCACCGTGTACCCGGGGCCAATCGGGACGTCGTTCCGGGACAACGCCCTCAAGGAGATCGAGCCGCCCACGGCCTATCGGGCCTTGCGCCGCATACCGCCCGTGCGGGTGGCCGAGGCTATTGTCAAGGCGGCGCGTGACGAGCGGACGGAAGTGTATGTCACCTGGTTCGACCGATTAGCCGTGATCCTCAAGGGCATCTCGCCCCGCTTCATCGACTGGGGGATGCGCCGGTTCTACCTGCGGCGGCGGGGCCACGGCCCGGGCGACAAGCTGTAGCGTGGCGACTGAAGCCGTGTGAGACAGGCTCTTGCCAGGTGTCAGTCGCTCCGTGGCGGTTTGGCCCCGAGCACAAGCTCTACGACATCGCTGCCCCAGTCGAACGGTTTGGAAACGACGCGACTGCCCTCGTCCAGGTCGATGACAACCGAATTTTGCTGCCATACCGATGCCTCGTACTTGGCAGCTTCTTTCATCGAGTAGCCAAGTGTTAGTTGGGAATGCCGCTTCGGCGGAAGTTCAATTGGGGTCTGTTTGGTGAACACCGACTCTCCGTAACGACTTTCTTGCACTGGCCTCAACAGGAATGCCCCATGTTTGTGAGTGAGGCGCGCCTCAGCAATGACGTAGGGCCTTGCTTTCGGGTTGTAGAGCCGAAGCTCGACGACAAGCATATGGCGGTCGGGGTGGAGGGCCGTATCAATACTGTAAGACACGATTTCCACGGAAACACGTGTCATCCGCTCCCGCAGCCACTCGGCCAGGCGAACCGCGTAATATACACCAGCCATGAGTCCACCAAGCCCAGCCAGCACGGCACCTACGGCAACGACGATCGGAACCGGATCAGACATCTCCGTTCAAGTATACGACTATGGCACGATGCGTGGGCGCTGCGTCCACTCCCTGGGCGGCCAGAGTGGTGCCAAGAATAATCGTGGAGCGGGTGAGGGCATCACTCTCGAAACCCTCGATTGCTGCGAAGGGGCTCAATCACGAGCAGCCCCTACATGTCATGGCCTTCTTAACACCACGAGACTATCGACATCGCAGCCGATATGCCTTGCGATCACCGGGCACTTGACCTTCAGCAAGTAGAAGATACTCTTGTCGGCTTCGCTGAGCGTCTCGTAGTTGCCCTGCCCCTTGGCGATGACCAGGTCGGCGGACTGGAAGCGGCGTCGGAACGCTACCGAGCATGTTTCCAGGATCGTGCCAGGCGCGTCGGAGCCGTTATCGATGACTTCCACTAGGTCCGTCATACCGGTGGCGAGAGCATCGGACATCGTTGCATCGTTGATCACCGGGCTTCCCCTTACCACGTATGTTACCTTCTGGCGGGGCAGTTGCTCGATCAGTAGCCGGTCAAAGACAATCTCTCCCGCGTTATCGCCTAGATAAAGGATGCTTGTTGCTCGGTCTGCTGACTCGCGCAGGTCCTCGACAGCAGACTTGCTCAAAGGCGCGACGAGGGAACTCTCAATCGTTTCCTCAACACGCGAATCCTCCAGACCATAATTGCTCGCGAAATCGATTATGTTGCCGGCGATCGCCACACGAACCGCTGTCTCCAACGGATCGCGGGACCCCTCGATCCTTTTCTCGAGCTCCGGATAGAGCGCCAGCGCGAGCCGGTTGAAGTGATCCTTGATATTGCGATAGGGATCGTCATCGGCGACCAACCGCCGGATGAGGCGGTGCATGTGCTGTCCCATGACCGGAGGGGAATTGTGGAAATCCAGCTCGCCGACTTCTCGAAGAACCTCTCGTAGCACCTGCTCGTGGACTGTCTCATCGTCGGTAACGAGTCGCGCCGAATCAAGGGCCTGGCGGACAAAACAAGGGACGCACTCTAGGAACGTTCTCATTGATTCACCCAGTGCTCCATCATGTTGAGCCCATTTCCTATCGGGTCAGTCTATCTCTCCCCGCTACGTGCCTATCCCGGCACATTATATGCTAGGTTCACCTGAGGGGCGATCCTGGTAGATATGAGGTCCAAGAAGCCATCCGTATCTGGAGAATCCGGACCAGATCAAACGCGTCGGCCCGAAGAGCGGAAGCCCGGCCTTTCGACCGAGGTATCGCGTTACTGCGCTTGGAGCGGGTGATGGGACTCGAACCCACGACAACCTGCTTGGGAAGCAGGCACTCTGCCAACTGAGTTACACCCGCCCCGCAGATACGATCCTAGGCTTGCGCCGAGCCGTTGTCAATGGCGGGCGCAGCCCGGGCTGCCCGTTGGCGCATCTCCAGCAACACCAGCCCCAGGCCCACCAGTACCAGCCCCAGCCCCAGAAGGGTGAGGACGGTATAGTTACGCAGGGCAAGCCAGGTCGCGTCGTTGCCCAGATCGAGGAGGCGGGTCATCAGATAGTCGTCCTGGTCCTCAATGGCGGTGCGAAAGGCGAAGCGGACGGCCACCGCCCCCAGCAGTGACGGCACCGCTGCTCCCAGCAGAGCGGCCCCCAGCGCCACCACCCGGCCCATCCCCTGGGTCGACAGGAGAACCAATCCCCCCAGAGCGAGCGACAAGAGGCCCAGAACGATGGCGGCGATGCGCAGCGCCTGATGATTATCGTCGCTGAGGAACCCCAGGCCGCGGTGCACTCCCCCCTCCGGCGAGAAGACGTCGATGTCTTGCTCGGCCTCGGGGTCGGCCAGGGCCCACACCGACATGCCCTCCTTGTAGATGGCCTCGGCGGTCTCGCTCAGCAGGCGCGACCGCAGTTCCGCCGTCGAGATGGTGGCTGCGTCCTTCCGCGGTATCTCCACCGCCAGCGGAAAGTGGGGGACGGTGACAGTGGCCTCCTCGCTGTCCTGGGCCGCCTCCGCCAGATTGACCTGGATGGTGGGCAGCATGGCATCGATCTCCGTGAGGTCGGCCGTCGCTCGCGAGAGGATGCGCTGGGCCGTGCCGGAGGAGGTAAGCTGCATCCCGTTGACTACCAGGAAGAGGGCGATGAGGGAGAGGGCGAAGAGGATGCCGAACAGCCACTGGAAGGCGCCGCGCAGAAGGGGCACAGCGGAGATAGGTCCCGGGCCTGTCATCTCGGCTCCACCACCAGAGTATCGGCCAGCCTATCGTGGAGCGCTCGCCGCTGCTGGTCGAAGGCGATCATCAAGAACCCTCCGAACAGGATCAGGGTCGAAAACAGGTAGCCTACCAGGCGCAGCAGCGCTGTCCCCACTCCCAGAGGACGCCCATCCCGGCGCAGCACCTTAATGGCCATGGCCATCTTGCCCACCGTTTGGCCTCGCCAAACCCAGAGAGCCAGGAAGTAGAGGGGGAAAAAGGGGAAGAAGTAGATCAGGAGGATGATGGCAGCCAGGTAGAAGGCCGAGTCGGGCGGGTCGATGTCGCCGAAGTCGCTGCGCAGCAGAAGCTGCAGGCCAGCGATGGCGATGAACAGCAGGAAAACGGAAAACAGCACTATCAGGTCGAGCACGAAGGCCACCAGCCGCGTCTCGAAGCTGGCGTAGCGCAGACCCACCTGGCTGGAAACGTTGGCCACTCTCTGTTCGATCATCGACGAAGCCCACCCGCTGATAGGCAGGTTCAGCGGCGATTATAGCACGCCTGCCAGCAGCCAGGCAGGTCCTATCGGTACATGGAGGCGATCAACAGGCAGACCCCCAGCGGTCACTCGGTGGCTATGCTTCTCCCTGGAGCACCTCGAGCATCTCGCGGGCCAGTTCCATCCCTCGGCCGATGCGCCCGGCAAACTCGACGTTCTGGCGGCAGAGCTCCTGGTTCTGGCGGCGAAGCCTGGCTATCTCCTGGCGGAGCTCCTCCGTCTCATCTGTCCAACCCGTCCAGGGCATGCCCTCCACCGGCCAGGGGTTGGCCTCCAGAGCTTGCCACCTGATGTCGTCCATGTGCTCGTAGGACCAGAAGCTCACGCCCTTGCTGCCACGCTCGCTGGCGATCTGGCCGAAGCGCTGTAGCTCCTCGGCGCTGGGGTAGGCGATGGAGCCCTGGGCGTAGGCTCCCGCCACGGGGAAGATCCTGTCTGCTGCTATCCCCAGGGAAGCATAATCCTCGTACGTCCAGTCCAGCGCCTGTTCCACCGGCCAGCGAAAGGCGTTCCAGTAGACCTGGGGCAGCGTCCCCGAGCAGTGGCGTTCGAAGGCGGCATAGGGGAACTGCTGATGATAGCGGGCGATGGCGAAGGTGGAGTAGAAGAGGGGGAAGGCCTGGCCCACGCCCTGGCGAAGGCGCTGGCAGAAGGCCTCAGCTACGTCCGGACGGCCCTTGAACTCGCTCTCCACATCCATCACGTAGGCATCAGCCTCTCCATAATGGATTGTCTCGATGGCCCGCTGCGCCTCGCCCTGCCAGTCATGACCATAGAGATAGGCCCAGCCAGCTACCTTCAGGCCGAGCGACTTGAGGGCGCGGCATATCTCCCGCCAGGGCTGGCCCTGGTCGAACCAGTTGGGGCCGTCGTGGGCCTTGACCAGGGCGCCACAACAGCCTGCCGTCTTCAGTCGCTGGGCCACCCTCGTCGCCTCGCCGTCGTCGCAGCGACGCCAGTTCCAGATCCAGACCCACTTGCCGTCGAACATAGGTGCGCTTCCCACCCGATAATGCCTGGTTGGCAGCGGCAGTTGCAAGAGCTAGCTGGCACCCCAGGGGGAGCGCTGGGTGGGGATTGAATAGGGCAGGGGCGAACCGTATACTGGGGAAAATCAATGGCGTCATGTTGAGAAGGAGGGGATCATGGCGGAGACTGGCAGAGCTGCCCTATTCACCGACACCGGCCAGCCCTACGAGATTCGGGAGATACCTCTGCCCGAGGTGGAGCCCGATGCCATCCTGGTCAAAGTCATCACCGCCGGCATCTGTGGCTCCGACCTTCATGTCTGGCGGGGCGACATTCGTGTGGCAATGGCTGGCCCCGGCGCTCGCATCATGGGTCACGAGATGGTTGGGCGAGTGTACAGGCTGGGGGCCAACATCAGCACCGATTCCCTGGGCCAGCCCTTAAAAGAGGGGGATCGGGTCATCTATCCTTACTTCTTCCCCTGCCGTCGCTGCTACCAGTGCCTGCGGGGCGAATTTCACTCCTGCCCCGACCGCTATCCGCCCCCGCCTATCGTCGATAACTTCCCCCACTTCACCGGCGCCTACGCCGAGTACTTCTATCTGCCGCCGGGTCACTTCGTGTTCAAGGCGGGCGAGGACCTGCCCGATGAGATGCTGGCACCCATCAACTGCGCCCTCTCCCAGGTGACGTTCGGCCTGCACAAGGTGGGCATAACCTTCGGCGACAGCATCGTCATTCAGGGGGCGGGTGGCCTGGGCATCAATGCCACAATGGTGGCTAGGGAAATGGGGGCCAGCCAGATCATCGTTATCGATGGCATCCCAGAACGACTGGAGCTGGCCAAGGCCTGCGGAGCCGACCACGTTATCGACATCAACGAGGCCGCCTCGTCCTTCGAGCGCATCAACAGGGTGAAGGAATTCACCGATGGACGGGGCGCTGATGTGGTGGTGGAGGTGGTGGGCGTGCCGGAGGCCATTGCGGAAGGGCTAGGCATGGCGCGGGTGGGCGGAAGCTACCTGGAGATGGGCAATATAACCATGGGCAAGGTAGCCACGCTCGACCCCTCACAGTGGGTCTGGTCCAATAAGCGCATCGTGGCCGTGAATATGTATGACCCCTGGATCCTGCCCGTGGCCCTGGATTTCCTGCGGCGGACGCGGGACAAGTACCCTGTGCACAAGGTGGTCTCCCACAAGTTCCCTCTGGAGCAGATAAACGAGGCCTTCCAGGAGGCGGAATGGGCCAACAAGCAGACCGCTGTCACCCGGGCCTGCATTGTGCTCTAGGGAGCGAGCGGCGGCCGTCGGTGAACAGCCATGACTCGACCGGGAGAAGATCGAGGCCCGGCTGGGCCTAGAGTGATAGAGGTGTAACATGGCAGTTCGATCACCTGAGGAATTCAGAGAGAGCCTGAGGGACGGTCGTCGCGTCTTTACCCAGGGCGAGCTGGTTGAGGACGTGACTACCCATCCCACTCTCAAGATCAGCACCGAGACGGCGGCCGGGGACTTCGTCCTAACGCACTCGGAGGATCCGGCCGTGCGTGACCTCTTCGTGGCACCCCACCCCGAGACAGGCGAGCCCATAAGCCGCTACTTCCTGCCTCCGCATACTTCGGAGGATCTGGAGAAGCGATTGGAGATGATCGGGCAGTCCATCCGCCTGACCGGCGGGCTCCCCTTCGGCAAGGACGTCGGTACCGACGCCATGTACGCCATAATGACCACGGCGCAGCAGATGGGGAAGCCGGAATACCTGGAGAGGGCCCAGAACTACCTGGAGCACCTGCGCAAAAACGACCTCAACCTCTGCGGTGCCATCACCGACGTCAAGGGCGACCGAGGCAAGCCGCCGGCCCAGCAGGCGCACCCCGACTACTATGTGCACGTCGTCGACCAGAATAAGGACGGTATTGTCGTCAGGGGCGCCAAGATTCACATCACCGGCGCCCCGGTGGCCAATGACATCCTGGTACTGCCGACCCGCCAGATGCGGGAGAACGAAGGTGAGTACTCGCTGGCCTTCGCCATCCCCGCCAACACCAAGGGCATCACGATGGTCTGCCGGCCCAGCCGCGGCGAGCGCGGCCCCTCGGAGTACCCCGCTGCCCTCCCCGTGCGCGGCCTGGTGGACGCGATGATCATCTTCGACGATGTCCTTGTGCCCTGGGAACGAGTTTTCATGTGCGGGGAATGGCCGTACTCCATGCTCCTGGCCTACACCTTCGCCACCTACCATCGTTTCACAGCCGTGAGCTACAAGATCCCCGCCGTGGAGATTCTGGCCGGCTGCGCCGTCGCCATGGCCGAGATGAACGGCATCGAGCGGGCCGGGCACATTCGTGCCAAGCTGGTGGACATCGCCGCCTACGTGGAGACGCTGAAGGCGCTGGCCACCGCCGCCATCAAGTCGCCCGTCATGTACGACGACCTGGCCGTACCCAACCCCCTCATCACCAACATGGCCAAGCTGCACTTCGCCAGCCACTACCACGAGATCATCGGGCTGGTTCAGGATATCGCCGGCGGCATCATCACCACCATGCCCTCCTACCTGGACTGGCAGAACGAGGAACTCCACAAGCGGCTGGAGCACTACCTGGGCGGCTCTCCCAGGTACACTACGGAGGAACGCCTTAGGATGGTCGCCCTCACGCACCGCATGGTAGCCTCCGCCGAGAGCGCTTACATGGAAGTGGTTACGGTCCACGGCGAAGGCTCCATGGAGGCGCAGCGGATGATGATCTACGCCGAGTCGCCTTTTAAGGATTATCGGGACTTTGCCCTGGCTGCCGCCGGCATCGAGTCGCACGGCTAGATGCCGGCGCGCGTCGCGACGCAGTCGTAAACTGGCGGTGAGCGTTTGACCTGGCCCACCCGCCTGCCTTGGGGCAGCGAGCAGCCATCTCTATCCCGAGCTTGCGTCGCGGGCAGTCGCTAGCGGTTCGTCCGAAAGCACAAGGTGATGATCTCGTTGGGTTTGAGCGATAGCCGCACCCTGCCATCCTCGACCTCGGCCTGGCCCAAGGGCTCCTCCTTCAGGTTGACCACCTCCACGGCCGCGTAGGGCTCCTCCAGGCGCACCTCGCCCCAGGTTGGCTGAGAAGCGATGTTGTACAGGCGGACGATGATGCCTTGCCCGTCCTCGGCCGCCCTCAGAGCCGAGAGGACGAGGGCGCTGGGTCCGATGGACAGGAGGCTGGCCCTGGGCGCAAGCTGGCCCTTGCCCGCTGTGGTGGTCACGCCGCGCAGGGGGTGGGCGAAGCGATGAGCCTGGACGAAGGCCGACTCCCAGCCGCCGCTGTGGGGAATGAGCGAGTAGTGGAAGACGTGCTTGCCCAAACACTGGGCACCCGGCGTAGCGATGGGCGGGCCAGCTAGTTCCCGCCGATTGGGCAGCCGTGGTCGGGCCAGCCAGCCGACGCAGCGCAGCAGGGTTAGGGCGATAATGGCTCCATCGGGGCCATCGATGGCCTCGTACTCCGGCAGGCCGCGATTGGCCAGAAGCAGGCCGCGTTGACCGTCGTTCACATCCACGAAGGACTTCTGGGGGTGGGTGCCGATCGGCGCCTCTGCCCAGGTGCCGTCGTCCTCAGGCACGGCCAGCGGCCGGGCCAGCACGCCGAAGTGCTGCTCGGCATGGCAGAACTGGGCATGCAGGCCGGTGGGGAAGTGCACCCGCAGGCGATGGTCCTCCGCTTGGTTATCCACCTCCGTCTCGAAGTCCAGGCGCGGCACGCCCGCATAGATGCTGGCCCGACTGACGATGCGATAGGTGCGCCGCCGACGTGAGCGTCCATGGCCGTCGGCGGTCAGTCCCTGGGGAAGGCTGTAGTCCAGGGCGATCTCCAGGGTGGAGCGAGCGGCGCCGTCCTCCACCAGGCGAATGCGAGGCGGGCGGCGCGGCCTGTCCACCAGCTCGTCGTGGGCGGGAGGACAGTAGTTGTACTCGTCGCCGCAGTCGCCGCCGTCGACGAAGCGGTTGATGCCGTCAAGGGTCACGCCGGACGCCTTGTCCGTCAGGGAGATTGTGCCATCCAGAGGGCTTGCCTCCACGCGGAAGTAGTCGTTCGCAATGGCCTGAGCTCGCCGTGGCCGCCTGGGGCGGGTCGGCTTGCCATAGATGATGCCGAAGGTCTTGTATCCGTAGGGGGGCACGTCGCCTGCCAGGAAGCCCACCTCGCCTCGCTCTTGGATAGCGCCAGGCGAGGGTAGAGCGCGGCGAACAGGCTGCAACGGAAGCCGCCTGCCATCCTCGTCCTCCAGCGCCAGCGGCTGGCGGCCATCGTGAAGGGGAAGGCGGGCGGTGCAGAAATCGCTGCGGGGGCCATTGAGAGGGTTGAAGACCACCACATGCGTCCCACCCTCCGGGGCGGCCATGTCGGCAATGCAGCGCAGGGCATGGCGGCTGACGGCTTGGGCCAGTCTCTGGCAGCGCCGGAAGCGAACGGCCATTTCGTCGTGCACCTCGTCGATGCTGCATCCGCAGATGGAGTCGTGGGCCTGGTTCTGAAGCAGGAGCCTCCAGGCTGTGCTCAGGAGGCCGGCATCAGAGGCGGCTCTGTCAGCGCCTTCGTTGCGAGGGCGGGGCAGGTTGGCCCAGACCGAGAAGGGCTCGGCCCAGCGCAGGAGCAGATCCTCGCACTCCTGATTGCGCTGCTTGATCCACATGCGGGCTGATGTGACCCCGGACAGGATCAAAGCTCGCTGGCTCGAGCGTAACTCTCCCTCGACGCGTGGCCAGGAATGGCTCCTTGCGCCCATCTCCTGGCGAACCGCCTCGATGAACGTGGGCAGCGTGGCCTGCACCAGCTTGGCGTCGTCCAGGCTTTCGTTGGCCAGGGCGATGACGGCTGGAAGCTCCGGCTGCGGCTCGAGGTGATCGTCACCGTTCATCACCAGCAAATGGGTGGTGCTGGCCCAGGGCTCCAGGACCTGCCGAATGCTGTGCAGGCGATTCATCAAGGGCTCTCGCTCCAGGGGCAGGGCTCGGCCCAGGCTGTAGCCCTCGGGCAGGTGGATGGTCAGCACCTGCGAGCCGTCCGGCGCCCGCCAGAAGAACTCGGAGGTGGCCATCGACCTATCGACCCCCCGCCAGATGACGGCTGCCGAGATGCCGAAGCCGGCCAGGATGGAGGGCATGTGGACGATCTGGCCAAACATGTCCGGCAGATAGCCCACCATCATCGGCGGCCCGAACTGGCGAGCGATGGCGATGCCTATCTGAAGGTTGCGGATCAGGGACTCGCCGCCAACCAGGAATTCGTCCGCAAGGACATACCAGGGGCCCACCAGCAGGCGGCCGGCCTGCACCTGGCGGGCGATGTCCTGGCGGCGGTCGGGGCGTATCTCCAGGTAGTCCTCCAGAATGATGCTCTGGCCGTCCAGCATGAAGTGCCTGTAGTCGGGGTTGGTCTCCAGGAGGTGAAGCAGGCGGTCCAGCATGACCACCAGGCGACTGCGGAAGCCCTCGAAGGGGAGATACCACTCGCGGTCCCAGTGAGTGTGGGGGACCAGCATCAGCTGCCGCATTTGAGCAGGGGCCATTCTTAGCTCCTATTTGGCATCTATAGTAGCACAGACAAAATGGAAGGCACCCGTTGGCTAGCCATGGTCATCGCTCTTGTCAACGCCCGCCTTCTCACCCCCGACGAGGAGATCTCCCGTGCCACCGTTATCCTCGAGGAGGGCCGCATCGTCGCCCTGGGCGAGGGCTTGCCGCTGTCCGCGGGGGCCCAGATCATAAAGCTGGTGGCCCTGGATGAGGGCCTGGAGTCGGCCATGACCTTCGTAGGCGGGGAATTGGCCTTCCGCCGGCCCAAAGGCTTAGCCCCCTAAGCGGCGTTTCCCTGACTTCCCCGCGCCTGTTCGGTCGCTCTCGCAAGCGCCACTGTAATGACGGCGGCTGCCGTGCGTCTTTCTTGGCAGAGGAGATAACACGGAAATGGCAACCGGCAGCCCAATGCAAGAGGCGGCACGGGTACAGTCGGAGGAGGGCTCAGCAGGGGAGCGAATACTCGCCTATCCCCCCCGGCCATCCCTCTTACTCCTGGCCAACGCCATTCTAGGCGTGGTGGTCATAGTTGCGGTATTCATCGCCCACCTCCATCGGGAGTACACCGTAGAGTTCCTCACCGCCGTTTCGGCCTTTGCCGCCCTGGAGATATTGGGGTTTGCCTCTGCCTACGTGTCCCGAAGAAGGCTTGAAGAATCGCAGCGGCGATATCAAGCGCGGCTGTTCATTCGCAACCTGGAGCTGCAGGATATGGCCATGCGGGACGACCTGACCCAGCTCTTCAACCGCCGCTATTTCTACAATCGCCTGGAGCGAGAGCTGGAACAAGCGCGCAACTTCCAGCGGCCGCTGGCGGTGGTGGTGCTGGACGTTGATCGCCTGAAAGTGGTCAACGACACCTACGGCCACAAGGCCGGCGACTTGCTCCTGGCCACCTTAGGCGGATTACTGGTGCAGCATACTCGCACCTGCGACCTGCCTGCCCGCATCGGTGGTGACGAGTTCGGTATCGTCATGCCCGAGACGAATAAGTCGGCGGCCTTCGCTGTGGCCAGCCGTCTGCAACGGTCTCTGGAATCGGCGTCGGTATTCGAGGAGAACGGCAAGCGGCTCAAGCTAAAGATATCGCTGGGGGTGTCGGGCTATCCTTGGGGCGGCGACGATGTGGACGCCATCGTGCAGTGGGCGGACACCTATATGTACGCTGCCAAGACTGTCCGCGGGGGCGCCAGCGCTTCTCCCCCCACGACCCACCGCAGCAGCAAGCGCTAGCGGGCGGGCTACTCGCTCAGACCCTGAGGATGGCACCCATGAATTGTAACCGATGGCAGACTTAGGCGTCTTATCTTCTGAAGGTAGGAAAGGCAAGGCCAGGACTTTTTCTTATGCAGGACACGCAACAGGGAACTGCCAGCGTGCCGAGTGCCTATAGCATTGCTAGGCGGACCGAGCGTGATCATGCGCCGGTCGCCGATCTGGGGCGCTATCGCTGGCTGATGCGCGGCGTGGGGGCACTCATGGCCGTCGTCTCCGCGGCCGTTGTTTGCGTCGCCCACACCGCTGTTGGCGACGGCGAATTCTACCTGATAACGGGTATCGTCTCCCTGAACAGCCTCTTGGGCCTTTTCGCCATTGCTGACCACTCGCGCAAGACCCACGTGGGGTTGGAGCGGCGCTACCGAGCGCGCCTTTTCATTCGCAATCTCGAGCTGCAAGACATGGCCATGCGGGACGACCTGACCCAGCTCTTCAACCGGCGTTACTTCTTCGAGCGCCTACGGCGGGAGCTGGACCGGGCCCGCGGTTTGCAAAGCCCCTTGGCCATCCTGGTGCTGGACGTCGACCGGCTCAAGGGTGTCAACGACACCTACGGTCACAAAGCGGGCGACGTGGTGCTGGTCAACCTGGCCAAACTGTTGGTGAAGTGCACTCGCACCAGCGACATCCCTGCCCGCCTCGGTGGCGATGAGTTCGGCGTGATCATGCCAGAGACGGATAAGGACGGGGCTTTTGCCGTGGCCAAGCGGCTCCAGCGGGCCTTGGAGGTTACCCCTGTCTACGAACAGGACGGGGATTCCCTGAGGATGAGCGTATCCTTGGGGGTGTCGGGCTTTCCCTGGGGCGGCGAAACTGTGGATGAGGTGGTTCAGTGGGCAGATACGCACATGTATGCCGCCAAGACTTCCCGCAAAAACAATGCTGAACCCTTGTCCAACGTCCGCGAACGCTCGCGGAAAAAGGTCTAGGTGCGGAAAAGGCCCCATCCGCCCAGCATGGGGGTGGGGTAATGAAGCCAGAATCGATTAAGGCATGGGTGCTAGGAAAGGAGAGCTTCGGCTTAGGAGCAGGGCTCAAGAGTATTTGGCGGTGGCTGACAGGCTACGCCTTCATATGGCAGTTCACCCTGCAGTTCACCCTGGTGTTCGCCCTGCTCAGCCTGGTGCTGGTGGGCCTTACCGGCCTTGGCCTTAGTCAATACCTGGCCCACTCTATCAAGGACGGCGAGATCGGTGATGCGGTCGAGCAGGCCGAGGAGAATGTCTCTCGACTCGTCATGACCCATCTATCGCCGGGGCAGGCTATGACACCCCTGACGGGAGAGCAGTACGCCGAGTTCGATAGCTTCGTCCAGAGTGAAATCATCTCGGCTGACACGATTCGGGTGAGGCTCTGGGGCCAGGACGGCACCCTGGTGTATTCGTCGGACGGCCCAGGGCAGATTGGACAGAACTTTCCCCTTGACCAGAGGCTAGCGGCTGCCTTCAGCGGCAGCACTGCCTCCCAGGTGGCGGACAGCCCTGATGATCTGGCGGGCCCTGCCGGCGTCGACTCCCGGTCGGTGCTGGCGGTCTACACTCCCCTGGCCTCTGAAGGTGAGGCCGATGTGGCGGTTGCCTTGGAGGTACACGAGGCTTATGCCCCCATCGCCGACCGTATCGACAGATCTCAGACTGTCGTCTACATAGCGGTCGCTGGCGCCTTGGGCTTCTTGTATGCGGTTCTTTTGGCCATCGTCGGGCGGGGCTCCGCCGTCATGAGCAGGCAAAGGGGCCAGCTGATGTTGCGTGGCCAGGAGCTGAAGCGCAGCCACGATTCACTCCTGCAGGTGCTGTCCGCCGCCCTCGACCTGCGGGATCAGGCGACCAAAGGCCATTCCCTGCGCCTAGCTCGGCTGGCCTTGGCTGTGGGACAGGAGCTTGGCTTCTCTGATGAGGAGCTGAGCCACCTTGAGCAGGCGGCGATGCTCCACGATATGACCAAGTTAGAGTTGCCGAAGGCGATTCTAGAGAAGGCTGGCCCCCTCACGGACGACGAGTGGCAGAAGATTCAGAGGCATCCAGAGTTGGGCTACGAGATGGTGAGGAACGCTCCCTTCCTTCAGGAGGCAGGGGAGATCATTCTTTGCCACCATGAGCGCTACGACGGTGGCGGCTATCCCCGCGGCCTCAAGGGGGAGGAGATACCCCTGGCGGCCCGCATATTCGCCCTGGCCGATGCCTACGATGCCATGACCTCCGATCGTCCCTATCGCAAGGCGGTGTCCCACGCCGCTGCTGTGAGGGAGCTCAAGGGCAGTGCCGGTACCCAGTTCGACCCCGGGGTGGTTGAGGCCTTCCTGACAGCCAATCGCAAAGGGCTGATTGAGGACAAGGCCTTCTCCCAGGAGAAGGGCGAAGACGCGGCAGTCCTCCATTTGGTAGCACCGGGGGGGCAGGAGGAAGCCTAGCCCCGACCAATCTGCGCCGGCAGTCTTCACACCAGATTCACCGTTCCTTCACAAGGCCTCACCTCTCTTGCTGATCCATTTCAGTGCGTCGGTGGCTTAGTATGAGCAAAGCCCCGTCGGCTGGAACTTTGCGCGGCCTGTGGCTCCGCTGTCGTTCCGAGACAAGGGAGGGTGATAGCTCGATGCAGGGGAAAGGCGAAAGTTTCCTATCCAAGGGACCCGCTCCCCCACGAGGCGACAAGAGGACAGTCATCTTCGTAGGACATGCCCGCCTGCCTCAAAGCCTGGCCGGGCGGGATGCTTCCCCTGTGGTCTCAGTGGAGGTGGAGGCTGATATGGCTACCGGCACCATCCTCGGCGCCACCGCTAGGGGTGTTCCCTCACTGGGTGCAAAGCTGGTGGAGGAGGTGCTGGCCGGCCGCAGCTTGGAACAGGGGCCCCAGGAGGTTGTGGACGAAGTTGGGCGGCGTTATGTCTGCCCTTCCCACAAGGCCCTTTGCACAGCGGTAGCGAACGCTTATGATGCTTATCACCGACATCGTGACCAAGGGTCAGGCAGCCCTTAGACGTCGCTCTTTGAGCGATGATTTGCTTTCCAGGGGGACAAGAGACGATTCCCACGGCGGCTGAGGATAGGAGCAAGTGCTGATGGCCGTCCACGGCAATGTCTTGGTTGTCGATGGTGAGCCCGATATCTGCCGGGCCCTGGAGAAGGTGTTACAGGGGGAGAGGTTCCGGTCGATGACGGCGACCACCGGCTGCCAGGCCCTGGAACTCGTAAAGTTCGGGCCGCCCTTTAGCATGGCCCTCATCGGCGGCAAACTGCCCGACATGGACGGTCTGAAGCTGGCCTCCCTGGTCAGGAGGATCGACCGTTGGGTGGCCATTGTCCTGATTTCAGGCAATTTCTATCGGGAGCGCAGGGTCATCGCCGAAGGCCTGCAACGAGGCGCCTACGCTGGATGCATCGCCAAGCCCTTCGATCCGAGGGAAGTGCGTCTGGTGGTCAAGAAGGTCTTGAGGGCTCATCGAGGGTCGTGGCGATCTGCCCTCCCCCTGGTGATGATTAGGCGATGCTTCGGTCTGCAACCCTTCTTGCCGGCAGATCACGAAAGTGATTAGCAACCTCAGATTTCTCACAGGACATGCGAGGATAAGGAGGGCACCTATGCAAAGCCAACCCACAGCGCATGAGAGCGGCAAGCGGCGCTCACAGCGGTCGTCAGACGTGCTACAAGAGTATCTGAAGGGATTGGCCAGCGAGCACGCCAATCTGGTGGCGCAGCGCGAGCACCTCCAAGCCAGGCTCGAGTTGGTCGAGCGACAGAAGGCTAACCTTCAGGAAGTCATCGATATTGAAGGGAAGCTGGCCGAGATGGGCCAGCGTATCCCAGGTGCGCCAGAGACCCCCGGCGAGGCCGGCTCCCAGGAGGGCGAAGTCGTGGTGGCCCCGTAAACGCCCTTCTTCGACCTCTTCTCGGCCCCCTTCAATGCCCGTAGACAGCGGACTCAGGGATTGAGAATCCCCCGGTCAGTGATGGCCCAGGATAGCTCTTGGAGGCTGCGCCTGGGCTGACCACTGCACGGCCCCTTCTTCCTCAGATCAGGCCGCCTGCAGAGAGTTGCCCCTCAAGAGCAGGAACAATCGGGTTGGCGCTTGCTTCAAACCGCCTACGCAGGCCCCCGGTTTCCCACGCCCCGCACATTCCGGCCTCACGTTGCTTGTTGGATAACTCGCCTACTCAGTTCCGCTAGCAATTGTTTACCCAAAATCTAGCTTTTCCGCCAGGACAGACGGTTGCGCTAAAGAAACTTGCAATCCATAATATTCACGCCATATTCATGCTATCTTCACGCAAGCTCTTGAAGATTCGGGGCCGCGTGTATAGCGATATCGCGGGGCCTCGTCAAAGACCCGAATCTGAGGGCCGAACCTGCCGGCCGTGCGCGCCCTTCGGGAAGGGGGAGCATTGAGAGAGCTTAGAAGAGGCGACATGCCGGAAACAAGGAAGGCCTTCGGCACTACTGGAGGCATCGGTCCGCGGGGCCTGTTCGGGGATATCGGCCGCTCAGCCGAGAGGATCTCAAACCTCAGGAGCATCCCGCCCATGACGTCGACAGGCACCAGCCGAGGCTTTTCATCTGCGAGGGTGAGCCGAGGCCTCTCTCGGCGAGAGTATGAGGCTATTTCCGCGGGCGGCAATCACTCGCGGCCGACGCTGACGGCTCCAAGGCCCTCAACGCCATTCGTCCCAGAGACAGTGGAACCTCTCGTGGACGTTTTCAATGAGGCAGACTCCATTCTCGTCGTAGCCGAGGTTCCTGGAGCCGAGGAGGACTCGATTAGGGTTGAGCTGGAGAATCACACCTTGAAGCTTCGGGCTGGGGGAAAGTATAGGGCGTACAGGGGAGAGGTAGGGCTCCCGGCCGAGGTGGAACACAACAGCCTGGCCTGGACCCTAAACAACGGGATCATCGAGCTAAGATTGAATCGCAAGAAGAGGAAGCGAAGGGTTGCCCGCAGCCGCTCTGCTGGTGGCCACTAGCTGTAGCCAGCATAACGGCAGACATCCTCAGCGGGCAAGTGGCCAGGCTTTCAATATCAGCTCAGCCGACTTCTGACGCAGTTGGGAGAAACCGCGGCAATACTCACAATCCGGGGTCCTCTCGCTATAGTCATCACAGCTCAGCAGCACCTCGACGGCCTCCATCAACCTCTGCGCCTCAGAAGCCTTCTCAGTGCCGATTTTCGCCGCGTTGATCTGCTGGGTCAGCCCGGCGATGATGCTCTCCTGGGCTTGAAACTTGGGACACTTGATGCCGGTCTGCTCGGCGGTCATCTTTTCGCCATGGCCTCCTCGAAGTGGCGCTTGGCGATGCGGAAGCGGCCATAGTCCGTCGCCTCAGGCTTCTTCTCCACGAACTGCCGAATGGCCAGCATGGAAGCCTGGCGACAGATAGCCTCGATGTCCGATCCCACGATGCCGTCTGTTCGGTCAGCCAGAGAGCTCAGGTCGACGTCGGAGGCCAGGGGCTTGTCTCGGGTGTGCACCTGGAAGATGGCCAATCGGGCCGCCCGGTCGGGCACGGGCAGCTCGACGAGGACTTCGAAGCGGCCAGCTCGCAGGAGGGCCGGATCGACTATGTCCAGGCGGTTGGTGGCCGCTAGTACCACCACCCCCTTCAGTTCCTCGATGCCGTCCATCTCGGTCAGGAACTGGCTAACCACCCGCTCGGCGACGTGAGAGTCGCCACCGCCTGCCCCCCGTTGGGGAGCGAGGGCGTCGATCTCGTCGAAGAAGACGATGCAGGGTGAGGCCTGTTTAGCCTTCTTGAAGACCTCGCGGATGCCTCGCTCGGACTCACCCACCCACTTGGAGAGAAGAGCCGGCCCCTTCACAGAGATGAAGTTGACCTCGCTCTCCTTGGCAACAGCCTTGCCGACAAGGGTCTTGCCCGTCCCCGGCACGCCATAGAGCAGGATGCCTTTGGGCGGGTTGGTCTTGGCGTGCTGGAACAGCTTGCCGTATTTAAGGGGCCACTCCACCGTCTCCACCAGCAGCCGCTTGACCTCCTCCAGGCCGCCGATGTCGTCCCAGCGCACATCGGGCACCTCAGTGAACACCTCGCGGATAGCCGAGGGCTCCACCTCCTTCAGCGCTTCCAGGCAATCATCCATGGTCACCTCCAGCTCTAGGAGCCGCTCGTAGGGGATGGAGGCCTGAGCAAAGTCGATGTCCGGCAGGATGCGGCGCAGGGTGATCATGGCCGCCTCTCGACATAGAGACTCCAGGTCGGCCCCCACGAAGCCGTGGGTGATGCCAGCTAGCCGCTCCAGGTCGACATCCTCGGCCAGGGGCATGCCGCGGGTGTGGATGTCCAGGATCTCCCGTCGGCCATCCTTGTCGGGGATGCTGATGGCGATCTCGCGATCGAAGCGGCCGGGGCGGCGCAAGGCGGGCTCGAGCAGGTTGGGGACGTTGGTCGCCCCAATGACGATGACCTGTCCCCGCGACTCCAGCCCGTCCATGAGGGCCAGGAGCTGGGCCACCACTCGTCGCTCCACCTGCTGGTCGCCTCGCGCCTCCTCCCGCTTGGGAGCGATGGCGTCGATCTCATCGATGAAAACGATAGCCGGCGCCTGGCGGCGGGCATCCTCGAAGATGTTCCTCAGATGGGCCTCGCTCTCCCCGTAGAACTTGTGAATGACCTCGGGGCCGTTGATGTGAATCAAGTAGGCGCTGGTCTCATGGGTCACCGCCCGAGCGATGAGGGTCTTGCCGCAGCCCGGGGGTCCGTGCAAGAGCACCCCCTTGGGGGGCTCAATGCCCAGCCGCTCGAACACTTCCGGGTATCTCAGGGGCAGCTCGATCATCTCCCGGATGCGCTGGACCTCCTTGTGCAAGCCGCCGATGTCCTCGTAGGAGATCATGCTTCTCAGAGAGGGAGCACCCTCCCCCCTGAACTTGATGGCCGTGGAACGCTGGATGATGACAACATCCTTGGGCGAGACCTCGGCCACAGTGAAGTCCTGGGCACGGGTCCCAAAGAGGTCAAGGCGCAGCCGGTCGCCGGCGGTCACCGGCAGCCCTTCCAGCCGGTGGGCGATGTAGCGGCTGTAGCGTCCCCCAGGCCAGGACTTCAGGGCGTCAAGGGGGGCGAGGACAACGGTCCTGGCCGGCTGGTGGTCCACCACCCGCACCGAGGCCTTCTCGTCGAGGCCAGCCTGAGCGTTCTCTCGCAGGATGCCATCGACCTGGATGAGGCCCTTGCCCCGGTCAGCCATGTAGGTTGGCATGGCCTTGGCCACCGTCCGCCCCTTGCCTGTGACCTCGATGATATCGCCGATGGCTGCGCCCATCTCCTCCAGGTGCTGGGGGTCGATGCGAGCTATGCCCCGGCCCACGTCCTTGGCCTGGGCTTCGGCCACGCGCAGGGTAAGCGATTTCTGTCCGTTGTCGCTGTCCTTCGATGTCAAGACGACTACCTCCTGCGGATTTGTCCTTCCCTTCACACCCCGGCTCTACGAGCTACGCTCGGGGGTCACCGTTAGGCCGTATTCCAGTCTCAGCCCCTTTTCCTTCAGCACGGCGGCCAGTATGTCTAGCAAGGCCCCTTCGAATTGCACGAACTCCTCGGGCGAGGTGTCTTGGGGGAGTTGTACATACTGGTCTCTCAACCTCGGGTAAGCCTCGGCCACTGGGGGTTCCAGGTAGGGCATCACCTCGGCGAAAAGCATCTCCTCCAGCTCCCTGGCCTCGGTCACTTTGCTCTGCCGGTAGAAAGAGGCCGTCTCCATGGCCAGGTCGAGGTGGCCGTGCATATCTGCGATCACCAGCAGTAGGTCGGCTCCGGCCGGAGTGAGGCTTGCCCTCTCGACCTCCTCTTGTAGCCTTTGCCGCAAGGCCCCCTTGGAGCGAACGCCTTTGGCGGCATTGAGCACGTTTTTCTTATCCAGATAGAGCAAAGGGGCGGTGAAGTTGCTCTGGATGGTAACGTCGTTGGCGAAGACCTCTCTGGGGGCGTACAGGCAAAGCTTATCCACCGCCAGGGCCAACAGACGGTCTACCTTGGCTTGCCATTCTTTATCCTGAGCCTGCGAAGGGAACAAGGGCCGCACGCCGTCGGTTGAGAGGTCCGCCTGCAACCTTCGCGCCGATCGGGTCGTCTCACATTCGGACAGGGGGTGAGCATGCTCGTGGGCCAGCAGGCCCTTGACCGCCTCCCGGTCGTCCCAATACCCTTCCTTTTCCATGGCCTTCTGGTTGATGAAGACATGGCAGGAGCCGGGGTTCTCGAGGTCGTAGACGTTCACGATGGGCCTCTGCCCCAGGATGGCCAGGCCTCCGGGCGGCAGGGCCGATAGGTCGGCCGACCTTCGGCCCGCCGCCCCCTCGGATAGTTGCCTGACCAGGGGCTCAAGGTCCTTGAGGACAAACAGGGTGACGACCTCCTGTCGCCAGCGGGGGGTGGCAGCATACTTCTCTATGACCTCTTCCTCGATGTCAGTGAGAGGCCCCAGGCCGGACTCCATGTCCGAAACGACCCGCAGCTCTGTGCCAGCGATCCGCCGGAGGCTGAAGTGCTTGAGAAGTCTATTCATCGCTCGACTTCTTGAGGCGCAACTCCAGTACGCCGTTCTTGTGGGCTTTCTTCATGGTCGCCGCGTCGACCGGGCAGGGGAGGATCACCTCCTTAGAGTATTTCTTCTCTCCCGCCGTCTCGAAGGTCAAGACGTCATCCTTGACGTCGATGGTGATCTCATCCTCGGCCACCCCGGGGAGCTCGGCGACGACGAGCACCGTCTCGCCCTCGTCGAAGACATCGACCAGCGGCTCCTGCACCTCGTCCACCACCGGCCCCTCCTCGGTGGAGCGGATGTTGCCAAAGCGCTCGACCCGGGGCGTGCCGCCGATGCCCGTCCTGACGCTGAAGCCGTAAACGCCCCTGCCTCGCTCGCCCAGGCCCTTGACCTTGAACTCCCCGGTTCGGCTCGCCTCCGACTCGCCCGCTTCAACCATGTCCGACACCAGGTTGATGAAGTCGCCAATCCCCTTGAAGATGCCGCCGAGACCGATATCGACGCCTATCTCCTCGCGACCTGCCCTCCGCCTCTCCCCGCCGCCCGGGCTTGTCTTCCTCTCCGCCATGTCCGTACCTCCTCTTCGCTCAGCTCGTTAGACTGACTTGTCGCCTCTCAACAGACGATTGCTCCTCCCGTCTGCTACAAAGGGTCACGTCCTGGTCCTCCGCACATAATCCTCCACCGAGGAGACGCTGGCGCCCGATTCCACCGTCAGCGCCTCCCACCACTTTTCCCTGGCCGCTTCGTAGGCCGCCGGGTTCTCCTGCCACTCTCGGAATCTGTCGTAGACTCGCTTGAAGCCCTCCTGGGCCTCCTCCCACCGCTCCTTCTTGAATAGAGAGCCGATGGGTGCCAGGGCCGTCTTCTCCTCTCCCTCGAAAAGGGTCAGGGCGACGTCCCGTTCGAAGTCGGCGCCGTGGCCGGCACTCATGCCCGAAACCAGATAGCCCACGACGACCCCGAAGGCGAGGGCAAACCGCCCCTCCAGGCCCAGGCGGTAGCCAGCGTCCACAGCCAGGAAGGTGACCACATGGGTCACACCGCTGCCCTCGCGGAATCGCCCAGGGCCGGCCTTCCTCTGGCGGGAGCGATGGATGGCCAGGGCGTCCTGATAAGAAAGGGGAGGCTTGTCACACCAGTAGCGCGGGGGAAGAAACCCCACATCGAAGTCGGCCAGGGAGAAGTCGCCGATGTCCGCGACGTTCTGGAAGGCCAAGCGCAGCCTCTCCCAGAGTTCGGCGAACACCGTCTCCGCCAGGGAGACATCGGGTTGCAACACGATCTCCGGCCTGGCCCCATCCCTCAATACCAGGCGGCACTCGATGCCTTCCAGGGCCTGCATCTCAGCCGGCAGGGTGATCTCCACGCTGCCGCTGGTTCGGCCAGCCGAGCGGACCCTTCTGGTTCCCCAATCCATGTCTCATGCCTCCCGCAAGTGGCTGATAGCATCCGCCGAAGGCGGATCAGCCTCTGGCTGAGCCGGGAGTCCGTCTGCCAAACCACATCTACGCATCAGAGGTCAAGCTAGGTTGGCTAGCGGACTGTCTAGCAGAAATCATAGCGGAAACCTCTGACTCTGTCAAGCCCAGTTGTATAGACGCGCAGGTTGCCTACCGCCTTACACAAGCCAGGCCCTCTTCACAGAACCTGCATGGAACCTTCACGGCCCTCCTACAACAAAGTATCACCAGGGCCTTTCTAATAAAGAGAGGTCGAACAGGCTGATAGAGGGGCTGACAAGAGACTTGTAATGCCGAATGCATCAGAGTCCTCCCCGCATGTCCGGGTGGAGCAAGTGCTCCGCTCGGCCGTAGAAGCTGTTGAGGCCAGATGCGGAGCGGTGGCCCTAGTAGACGCGAGCAATCATCGTCTGTCCAGGGTCGCCTCCTGGGGGCCATTTCCCCCTCTCAAAGGCGGAATGACCGTGGCTCGCTGGGTAGCCAGCCGGCGAAAACCGCTCGCCCTTCAGACTCGCCAGCAAGCCTTGCAGATCCCCGGCCTGGTTGTCGACAGAGGAGAGAAGCTGCCTCTCATCTGTGTGCCCATCGAGAGCAGAGATGGGGTTCTCGGCGCACTGCAGGCAAATGTCCCCTTTTTCTCTGGCGACGAAGACGTTTCGAACAAGCTACGCACTCTCGAGCTAGCCGCAGACCTGGTGGGTTGCATCCTGGAGAATGCTGAGCTGGAGCAGGAACTACAGGAAAAGGAAAAGGATGTGACCAGGCTGGTCAAGGCCAGCATCGACACCCAGGAGACGGAGCGGGAAAGGATCTGCCTGGAGGTGCATGATGGGGTTGCCCAAACCCTAGTTTCTGCTTTCCAGCACCTGCAAGCCCTGCAAAACAGTCCCCTATCTCAAATGCCGGAGGCAAAGCACCTCATCGCCAGAGCCACCGGCCTCGTAAGACAGGCCATCCAAGAAGCCAGAGAAGTCATTAACAGCCTTACGCCGGCCACCCTGAGGGACCTTGGTTTGGTGGCCACGTTGCGCCAGGAGCTGCGGCAGTTCCAGAAGGAAACTGGCTGCAAGGTCGAATTTGAGGCCAACTGGCCCAGGCTGGCCAAAGATACCGAGATCGCTCTTTATAGAATCGTGCACGAAGCCGCTACCAATGTCAGAAGGCATGCCAATTCCCGAAGGATGCGGATCGAGTTGACCCGAGAGACCGATCGCCTGGTGGCGCAGGTGAAGGACTGGGGCAGCGGCTTCGACCTCAAGCAGTATGGCCTGGCTACAAGCCACAGCACGGGGCTGTCTAGCATGCGCAAGCGGGCTGAGCTGTTAGGAGGCACCTGCGATATAGGGAGTGCCTTGGGCAAGGGCACGGAGGTCCGCGTAGAGGTGCCCATTGCCGAATAGAAGGGGGTGCGATGGATCCTGTAAGGGTATTGATAGTGGACGACCACCCGGTGGTTCGCGAAGGGTTTCGCACCATGCTGGCCACCGACCAGGCCATCGACGTAATGGCAGAGGCCGCCGACGGGCTGGAGGCGGTGGCCAAGGTGGCTGAACTCGAGCCAGACGTGGTGCTGATGGACATCGTCATGCCCAATCTCGATGGCATAGAGGCTACGCGGCGCATCAAGGACCAGCACCCCTCAACAGTGGTCATTATGCTCACTATATATGACAACGATGCCTACGTTGTTGACGCCGTACGAGCGGGAGCCAGCGGATACCTCCTGAAGGATGCCTCCCGCGATCTCCTGATTCACACGATTCGAGCAGCCACTAGCGGCGGGACTCTGATCAAGACCAGTCTTCTGTACGAGGCTATCTCGGGGTTAGTGGGCCCGGATGGCAAACAGCGCAGAGGGAATTCCCTGACTTCCACCGGCCACGACGAGCTAACACCACGAGAGCAGGAGGTGCTGAAGCTGGTGGCGGAAGGACGCACCAACAAGGAAATCGGCAGGACCCTCTCCATCGCCGAAGACACGGCCAAGAAGCATGTCCAAAGCATCATCGCCAAGCTGGGCGCCTCCGATCGCACCCACGCCACGTTGAAGGCGGCGCGTGCCGGCCTTATCAAGTGAGGCCGGTTCTGCCCCGTCTGGATGGTGCCCGTTTGGGCCATATCCATACGGGGACTGCTAAGAAAACCCAGGTGGGGGTTGTGGGGCGGAGCTAGGATAGGAGTGAAATTACGTCGGGACGAGGCCGTAATAAAAGGAGACTTGTGGGGTCTCTAAACTTGGAAAACGTATCTCTCGCTGACCGTCGTCGCGAAGCACGTTCTCTCTGGCGTCCACAGGTGTCAGAGCCACCGCGAAGCCTCCGCCCGAGGCGGAGCCTTCCTCCTCTCTGGACGCCGTTCCCCAAGGTCAACTGGCAGAGTCAAGTGAACAGAGGAGCCGTTTGCGGCTGTGCCTGTGGCATTGGGGTTAGCCCATGTGCGAAAGGAGGTGAGCTGAATGGCAGTTGAGAAGGCGATTGCGTCCTCCAGCCTGGTCGAGGTTGTCGACCGGATCCTGGACAAGGGCATCGTCGTGGATGCTTGGGTGCGCGTCAGCCTGGTCGGTATCGAGCTACTGGCCGTCGAGGCCAGAATAGTCACGGCTGGGGTCGACACTTTTCTGAAGTACGCGGAGGCGGTGGGGCTGACAGCCGCAGCGGCTTAAGCCAGCCCCGGCCCGGAAGTCCGCAGGAAGGCGTCGAGGCACACCTGCCCCGACCGCGAGCCGGGCTCCCTCCGCCTGAGGCGGACGCCGGAGTCGCTGGTGTGTCTCGACGCTCATCCGGGCTAACGACCAGCCATTGTGAGAAAGCGAGTCCCCTTCTGCAAGGGGCTGAAAGGAGATGAGGAGTAATGGGCCTGATCCAGGAGTTCCAGCAGGCCGACGCCGACCGGCGCAAGGAGGTGGCTGTGCTGGTCCGTGAAACGGACGCCAGCCTTGGCGATTTTCGCAAATTCGTTGGCCACCTGCATAAGGTCAGTGCCAGCCGCCGCTCAGACGTGGCCACCATGCGCGCCGACGCTGATGCCTTCGTTGACCAGCTTCACACGGTCAGCGCCGACCGCCGGGCCGACGTCGCCGCCTTGCGAGCAGACGCCGACGCCTTCGTCGATCACCTTCACAAGCTGAGCGGTGACCTCCGCTCTGAAGTGGCTGCCATGCGCGCCGACGCCGACGCCTTCGTCGGCCACCTCCACCAGTTGAGCGGTGACCGCCGCTCCGAGGTGGCCACCATGCGCGCCGACGCCGACGCCTTCGTCGGCCACCTCCACAAGCTGAGCGGTGACCGCCGGGCCGAGGTGGTCGCCATGCGAGCAGACGCCGACGCCTTCGTCGGCCACCTTCATAAGGTCAGCGCCGACCGCCAGCGCGACGTGGCCACCATACGGGCCGATGCCGACGCCTTCGTCGGCGACCTGCACAAGGTGAGCCGTGACCGCCGCTCGGAGCTAGCCAGCATGATGAAGGACCTGGCCCAACTGGACGCCCACCGCCGGGCAGACGTGGCCGCCATCCGCACCCTGGTATGGGGCGGGGCGGCCCCGATCTATCGGGGAGCGGCCCCACGGCCCAGAGCGGCGGCTCCACCGCCCCCACCACCACCGGCTGCGCCAGCCGCGGCCAGAGAGGCAACGGTTACGGCCGAAGCTGAAACCCCCGAGACCGTAGCCCTCCGGGACGTGGTGTTCGAGTACCTGGCTGACCACCCCGACGGGGCCAGGCTGACCGAGATGGAGCGAGAGTTTGGCATAGCCCGCATCCAGATAGCGAAGGTCCTCCACGGCTTGATCGACGACAACAAGGTGGAAAAGCGAGACCTGCTGTACTTTGCCATCTAGCGAGCATCACCCGGCGTCGGCAAACGAGTAGGGCTCCCGGCCCTGGTTCCAGGGGATAGGAGGTTCGGTGGCGGCAAACGTAATCACCTGTGCCTTCTGCGAGGGGTCGGGCAGGGACCCATTCGGTCTCTTGTCCGGCCTATCCCGCTGCCAGGTCTGCGGCGGCATCGGCTCCGTGACGATTGAGGAGCCCTGCCTAAGGTGCGCTTTCTGTGAGGGTAGAGGCGTACACCCTCACCAGCGCCTTACCTGCACCTGCTGCGGGGGCAAGGGGATGATTAGCATCCAGCAACCGACGGCGGAATGCCCTCACTGCCAGGGGACGGGGGCAGAGCCGCCCGATCAGGACTACCTGCCCTGCGTCCTCTGCAAGGGCGCGGGAGTAATCACGGTCAAGAAGAAGGTCGTCGCGGCTAAGGAGAAGGCAAAGCAGCCGGCGTAGACCAGTCGCTAACGCGTCCGACCTGCGGCGAGAGGAGGGAGGAAACCATGGTCGTCAGAGAAGAAGGGGTAACCACCGTACTGGAGCCTCGCCCCCTGCCCAACTTCGTGGAAACGAAGTTCGTCAAGGAGATCACCGACCGGGCCCTGGCCTATATCAGGGCGGGCTTTCCGGTTCACTTCCGGGGGGCGTCGGGGACGGGCAAGACCACCCTGGCCATGCACGTCACCAGTAAGATTGGCCGCCCGGTGGTGATGATCCACGGCGACGAGGAGTTCAGCACCTCCGACCTGGTGGGGGGAGAGTACGGCTACCGCATGAGGAAGGTGATTGACAATTTCATCCACTCCGTCCTCAAGACCGAGGAGGACATGGTAAAACGGTGGATGGACAATCGCCTGACGGTGGCCTGCAAGTACGGCTTCACCCTCATCTACGACGAGTTCACCAGGTCCCGGCCGGAGGCCAATAACATCCTCCTCTCTGTCCTCCAGGAGAAGATGCTGGACCTGCCCGCCGCTCGGGGGGACGGCGAGAACTACCTCGAAGTCGACCCCGAGTTTACGGCGATCTTCACCAGCAACCCAGAGGAGTACGCCGGGGTCTACCGAAGCCAGGACGCCCTGCGCGACCGGATGGTCACCCTGGACCTCGATCACTTCGACGAAGAGACCGAGGTGGCCATAACCGCGGCCAAGTCGGGCCTGTCCCGCCGCGACGCCCAAAAGATTGTCCGCGTCGTTAGGGCTCTCAGGGAGTCAGGCGTATGTGAATACGCCCCCACCATCCGCGGGCCGATCATGATCGCCAAGACGCTCAAGGTGCTGAATGGCTCCGTGGGCGCCGGCAACGAGGTCTTCCGGAAGTTGTGCCTGGATATCCTGGCCTCGGAGACGAGCAGGGTTGGCAGCAAGGCTCACAGCGCCAAGGTCCGAGAGCTGGTAGGCAAACTGGTTGACCAGCACTGCTAGGTGGTCAGCCGGTCTGCCATCAAGCCGTGGCTCAGAAGGAGGGTATCGCTAGTGATACCGACGAGAGTTTTCGCCAGAGTGGATACGGACGGCAAGATCGCCCTTCCTGACAACATCCGCCGCCAGACGGGCCTCCAGCCCGGCCAGCTGGTGGAGGTAAAGGTCGTAGCCAGGAAGAGCGTCGTGATTTCGGCCAGAGGCAGCGCCAGGTAGGATCACCTGCCCACCCCAGGAGGAGTCCGAGGGCGCAGGCCGGAAGGGAGCAGAGGGCATGGATGACAAAGAAGAGATCGCTGCCTTCAAACAGGATGTACGGCGGGCCCGTCGAAAACCCGCCAGACTTGACCAGACGCCGAAAGAAGAACCCGACAGAACCGCGAGCCATGCCAGGGGCGTGCGACGCCCCAAGGGCTTGCTGGACATCCATTCGAGCCTAAGCAGGGGTATACATTCCGTACCCGCGCGCAACGAACGCTACTACCTGGACCTGTATCTGCTGCAAATAGAGAGGGAGAGGCTCACCCAAGAAGCTACCTCGCTACAGAAACGAAGCACCCGAATACAGCGACGTCTTGCCGAAATCGCGAGCGAAATGGCTGAGAAGGAAGAGAGGGCAATCCAAGGCGTCAAGAAACCCCCGCAGAAGAAGCACAACTACAAAGAGCAAGAATGGAACCGGATGTCCATCAAGTACTGAACCGTCCCTACGGGCCGAGCAGGTAGTGGACGTGCAGTCGCAGCGTTACCGATCGAAAGGCGGTGTCGCTGTGGTGGGAGAACCAAGGGTGAGTGCTAGCGCCCAAGCCAGATTGGAAATGGCCAGAGAGAAGACCAGGATAGCAAGGAGGAAACACGAGCCTCCCTCCCCTCTGGAGCGGGCGGCCGAGGAGTGGAAGAGGCAGCAAGAACAGCAGGAGAGGCTCCGATTTTCGCCCGAGCCGGAAACCTCGCTAATCGCTCCAGTACGAATGCCTCTGCGGGCCACGCCTGGTCGAACCGACGACACGATTGGCTGGGCGCCGTACCGGTGGCAAGACGACGACGAACCAAAACGGCAGGTGGTGATGAACGCCGCGACGCTAAGTCGCATCGCCCAGCACCTGAAGGCCCGGGAATGGGCCAGGGCTATGGGGAAAAGGCAAAGCACGCCCTTGGGATTCCGCCTGGAGAAATGGGCGGAGACTTGGAGAAGGAACAAAGAACTCGAGGAGAAGCGTCTCGCTGGGTCGCCGACAGCGGAGGATAGCAGGCGGCCCGCTTGACCAGCCACGAGGTGGTTCCAATGACAAAGAAATATGTATACGGCATCATCCCGACCACGGACTCGCCCACCTTCGGCGCATCTGGCTTCGCCCCGAGGGCGGAACAGGTATGCACCGTAGTCTACCGGGGCCTCGGTTGTGTAGTGAGCAATTATCTGGGGGAGGACTTTACTTCCCTCCCTAAGGAGAATCTGGTGCGCTGTCTGATGGCCCATCAGGCGGTGATTGAGCGCGTCATGAAACACTACCCCATCCTGCCCGTCAAGTTTGGCACCCTAGTCGAGGGTGACGGCGAGGTGCAACGCCTCATTGAGCAAGGACACCGCAAATTCACCCAAGCTTTGATCTGGCTGGACGGCAGGGTGGAGATGGAGGTGGCCGCCACCTGGGACCTGAAGCGGGTTCTCGCCGATATCGGCCAGGAAGACGAGATTGTGCGTCTGAAGAAAGCAATAGCCAACAGGCTTCCCGGGGAGGTCCTGGAGCAGCAGATTCGGGCTGGGAAAATCGTAAAGGAATCCCTGGATCGGCGGCGGATCAAGTATCAGGAGCGCATGCTTGAGTCCCTCCAGGCGATGGCCCTGGCCGTGCAGCCAAACGCCCTGGTCGCTGATGAGATGGTGATGAACGTGGCCTTCCTGATCCAGAGGGACCGGGAAGGGGAGTTCGACAAGCGGTTGAGGGAGCTGGATCAGGCATTCCATGACCAGATAGACTTCCGCGTCATCGGTCCCCTGCCGCCCTATAGCTTCGCCACCGTGGAGGTGGCAAGACCCAGCGCCGAGAAGATCGAGGAGGCGAGGCAAGTGCTCGGTCTCGTTAACGAAGTCTCGGAGGCAGAGACCAAGGAAGCCTACCGGCATATGGTGGCGGAGACCCACCCCGACGCCCACCCTGATGGAGAGCAGGGAGGTGAGCGCTTCACCAGGGTGCGGGAGGCGTTTGCCCTACTCACCGCCTATTGCCGCGGCCAGAACGAAGCGGGCGATCGAGCCGCCCAAGACCACCGCTATTCCCTGGCCCCCGAAGATGTCAGGCGGGCTTTTCTGGTTACCGTGGGCCGGTCGGGCGCCCAGGTCACCTAGGCAGGGCGGTGCAGCAAGCAGATGGCTCGCTTCGTACGGCAGGAGGGGGACAACCAAGAGGCAAAGTATCTCTACTGCATCATCAAATGCAGCGGCGAACGCACCTTCAATAGCGTACAAGCGGTCGGTGGCCTCAGTGACAAGGTGCACACGGTGGTTCTTGGGGACCTGGCGGTCGTGGTCAGCGACTCGCCGGACATGAAATACGACAGCACCCGGGCAAACATGATAGCCCATCAGAAGGTCATCGAGCGGATGATGGAGGAGGGGTTTACCGTCCTTCCCATGAGATTCGGAACGGTCACTACGAAGGGCGCAGCGACGCCCGTGGAGGATATTCGGCACAAGCTCCTCGAAAGTAGGGCTCAGGAGTTCGAGGATCTGTACGAAGACATGGACGGCAGGGCTGAGCTCGGCCTCAAGGCCCTCTGGCGGGACGAGAAGGCCATCTTCGATGAGATCGTCGCTGAGAACAGGGAGATACGAAAGCTTCGCGATTCCCTTCTGCCTCACATGGCTCGCTCGCCGGAAGCAACCCACTTCGATAGGTTACGTGTGGGCGAGCTCGTGAAGACAGCGATGGATCGCAAGAGGCAGAGGGAGGCGAAGAAGCTCCTCTCCCGCTTTCGCCCCATCGCCGAGCGGATTCGAGAGAACAGGATCATCATGGACAGGATGGTTCTCAACGCGGCTTTCCTGGTCGAAAGGGAGCGAGAGGGGAACTGCGACGAAGCGGTTAGAAAACTCGATGAGGAACTGGGCGAGAGGATGGTTCTCAAGTACACGGGCCCCACCCCGCCCTTTAACTTCTGCGAGATCGTGGTCACCTGGGATGAGGAGTAGCAGTTGCGCAAGCCGCTCCGAAAACGCAAAAGGCCGGCCCCGGCAGCGACGGGCGGTGGCAGTCTCTTGCTGGACGTATTGACCATGCCCGTCCTCGGAGTTCCCAGGCTGGTTCATTGGGTTGCCAAAGAGTTTGCTGAGGAGGTGGAAAGGCAGGAACTGGACGAGGGCAAACTCCAGGGGCAGTTGCTGGACCTCCAAATGCGGTACGAGCTGGGCGAGATTGATGACGAGCAGTACGCGGCGGAGGAAAGGGTTCTACTCGAGAGGCTGAGCTATATTCGCAAAGCCAAGGAGCGGAGCTAGAGACCCAGAGGATGAACCTCGGAGACCTGGGCGGCCAGCACGGGCGGCTTGGTGGAGAGGGCGAGCGGCGGATAGTCCCGAGGTAAGGAGGGCGACATGGCCTTGAAGATGACAGAGGTGGCGGAGCGGGCCAGGCAGCAGCTGGCCGAGGTTACCGGCTTCAAGCCGGTGGCGGTGGTGGGGAGCTACAGGGACGCGGAGGGATGGCACATCACGGTGGACTTGCTGGAGATGGCTCGCCTGCCGGAATCGACTGATATTCTCGGCACCTACGAGGTCTCATTGGACGAAGAAGGCAACATGCTGAAGTTCGAGAAGAAGAGGGCCCGCCTCCGCAGCGAATCATACGAGGAGGAAGAATAGTAGAAGGGCAAGATGTCGGAGTACATGGCCAAGATGACCTTGAGCCTGACCGTATGAGCGGAAGGGGGCGGAAGAGATGAGTCCCAATGAACTGCAGATCCTAAGGCTGGCTCAGGAACTAAAGTGCGTGGACAGGCTGACCGTCAGCCGCAGAATGGGTATCTCGACCCAGTACGCGGATTGCCTCTTGGGATACTTGTGTCGATATGGATATTTGGCCCCGATCTCTTCGGGAGCAAACCCCGTGTATGCCTTCACTGAAGAAGGACGCGCCTGCCTTCTCGGCGACCTGCTCCAGCTTCGAGCGCGGCTCCAGAAGAAGATAGGCTGGCTGACCTACCAGAGGGACAGGGTCAGCGAGAAGATAGCCAAGCTTGCCGTTGGAGGAGTGGAGGAGGCGAAAGTCGAGGCGCCGTCAGTACTCCCTGCCCAAGGAGAGACGGTGAAGGGGGAAACGGCGCAGGTGGGGGGATCATAGCGTGGAAGAGGGCAAGTATCTCTACTGCCTGATCGAAGGTAGCGACACCAGGAACTTCGGTCCCATAGCCATCGGCGACCGCGGCGACGAGGTTACGACTATTTCCTACCAGGGTCTCAGTGCGGTGATAAGCAGCGTGCCCATGAGCAAGTACGTGGTTAGCCGAGAAACCATGACCAAGCACGAAAGAGTGATCGAAGAGGTAATGAAGGACTGCACCGTCCTCCCCGTAAGGTTCTATACGGTCGCCCCTAGCGTGGACGAGATTCGCAGCCTCCTCAAGAAGAGGCATACCGAATTCAGGAATCTTCTACGGTACTTGGACAACAGGCTGGAGCTTGGTCTGAAGGCTATCTGGAAAGACATGGAGACGATCTTTCGGGAAATCATCGAGGCGAACGAGGAGATCAGGGCACTCCAGAAGAAGATAGGGCAGGCCTCCTCCGAACGAGCTGAGGCCGCCAAAAAAGCGATGGGCGCGAGGATGAAAGCGCTACTGGAGGAAAAGAAGGCCCAGGAGGCAGAAGGCCTGCTCGACCCCCTGAAAAGGATCTCGATCGATGTGCAGTTCAACAGGACCCACGGCGACGACATGATATGCAACGCCGCCTTCCTGGTGGATAGGCGGTGGGAGAGAGAGTTCGACATTCGAGTGGACGAATTGATGACGGCGCATGGCGATAGGGTCAAGTTTGTCTATGTGGGGCCAGCACCGCCCTACAGCTTCGTCAACATAGTAGTAAGTGAGAGGGAGTGAACGCTGATGGCCCTGGAAGCAGCGAGAGACACCGACGGCGCAGGCCTGGCCGACGTAGTAGATAGGATATTGGACAAGGGGCTGGTCATTAACGCCGACATCATGGTGTCGGTCTCCGGGGTTGAGCTGCTCGGCATCAAAATAAGAGCCGCCCTGGCATCGTTCGAGACGGCGGCGAGGTACGGCCTGGAGTTTCCCTCGGGGACCAACCTAGAGACGCCGGCCTGGCAGGAGGCAGTGATAGCCAAGGAGAGCTGTCCCCAGTGCGACAAGAGGGTGCCCACCGAAGAGCTTATCACCAGCGGCTGCCCCTGGTGCGGCTGGATAAGCGCCAAGGCGAGGGCCATCCCGCCAGCCACTTAGGGAAGGTGAAGGCGATGGAGGGTACGAGCGGAAAGAAGAGGACCAGCGATAGGAAGAGAGTCGACGAGAAGAAGGTCGCTGAACAGGAGGAGAGGATAAGGGAGCTCGAGGAGAAGATCAGAGGGCTGGAGGAGGCGACTGCCGAGGAAGAGCCCGAAGGCAGCGCCGAGGGGACGGCCGCCAGCGTACTCGGCCAGCTCGGCGGTATGTTCCCCGGCCTCGACGGTCTCATCAGGGGGTTGGAAAAGTCGAAGGCCTTCCAGGAGAGGCTGAGAGCTATCGACGGCGAGATCGAGGCCAGGCTGAGGAGCGAGCCGCTCAAGCGAGTGGAGGTAGGTGGCACGATGTCCTCACTTCGGAGCCACCCTACCGGGAGGCCGATGGGAAGGAGGGCCGCGCCCGTAGCGCGGCGGGCACCCGTGCCAGAGCCGAAGGTTCCCACCGTCCAGGAACCGCCCGCGGATGTCTTCGACGAGGAGACCCACCTCAAAGTAATTGCCGAACTGCCGGGCATTGAGGAAGAAGACATAGAGATAGACCTGAATGGCGCTCGGCTTCTCATATCAGTTGATACACCCGCCCACAAATATCACAAGGAAATAGTCTTGCCCTGCACGCCCGATGGGAAAGTGGAAAGACTGTACCGAAATGGCATCCTAGAGCTCACGTTGTGGAAAGAGTAGCCGGTCCGGAGCCATGGTGGTCGATATCGATGAGAATAACCTGAAGCACGGAGTGCTGGGGCTTGTCATCGCGCTGGTGGAAATAATCAAAGATGCCCTCAAGCTTCAGGCAATGAAGCGCATGGAAGGAGGAAGCCTGACTGAAGAGGAGATGGAGAGGCTGGGAGAGGCGCTCATGGACCTGGATGCGGCCATAGAGGAGATAAAGGAAGAGCAGGGAATCAGCGAGTCAGTGAAATCGGTGCGGGATGGCCTGGACGACATCGTGGACGATGTTATCGACAGGTTCATAAACCCCGAGGAGTGGGAGAAAGAAGCCGAACCAAAAGGAAGCACGGCACATGCAGCACAGTGACAACATTCGAGTGGCCCCAAGCGAGGGTGAAGCCGCTACCAAGGCAGGCGCAAGATACCTCTACTGTGTTGCCGATAGCGATGAGAAAGTCCGCCTGGGACCAATTGGAATCGATGGCCACGAGGTCTATACCGTCCCCTACAACGACGTCTGTGCAGTAGTGCATGACTGCCCCGCCGAGCCCTACCAATCGGCCGACGCGGAGGTGGTCAAGGGCTGGGTGATAGCGCATCAGCGGGTGGTCGACGAGGCCTGGGATAAGTGGGGAACGGTGTTGCCTCTAGGCTTCGACACCATAGTGAGGGGTCAGGAGGGCAGCGACCCCCAACAGAACCTGGAGAATTGGCTCGCGGCGGATTACCAGACCCTTAAGCGCAAAATGGAGGCGGTGAGGGGCAAGGCGGAATATGGAGTGCAGGTCTTTTGGGAGCCCCAGGTCATCGCCAGAAGTATCGCTGGGATGAGCCGCGAAATCAGCAGCTTGGAGGAAGAGATCAAGTCGAAGCCAAGAGGCCTGGCATACATGTACAGGCAGAAGCTGGAGAATGCCCTCAAAAGGGAAATGGAAGCCAAAGCGGATCAGTGCTTTAGGGATTTCTACAGTCGAATCAAGAAGCACGTTTGCGACCTTAGGGTAGAGAAGACCAAAAGGCCCGACGACGACAGGCAGATGATCATGAATCTGTCCTGCCTGGTGGACGGGGACAAATCGACGCACTTGGGGGAGGAACTGGAGAGCATCGACAAGATGGAAGGGTTCTCGGTTCGTTTCACCGGGCCGTGGCCGCCATACAGCTTCGTTAGCGCTTGATAGCGGAGAGGCAGCCAATGGAACCGACCCGGGATTCCCACACGACTCTAGTCGATCTCCTGGATAGGGTTCTCGACAAAGGCCTGGTGCTCTACGCGGACATCATTGTCTCCGTCGCCGGCATCCCTCTGATCGGCGTCAACCTGAGGGCCGCCCTGGCTGGAATGGAGACGATGCTCAGGTACGGCGTGATGCAGGAGTGGGACGAGCACATCCGCGCCTGGGAACGAGACAACAGAGGAGAGCGGGAGCTTCCCCTGGCTTCGGGGGAGCAGGTCGTCCTGAAGATGCTTGGCTCATACCTTTACAGCCAGGGGATCTACACCTCTTGGAGGCAGGGATACTTCTACGTCACCGATAGGAGAATCGCCCTGTACCTTCTAACCTTTGGCGAGGTGCTCTTCCAGGCTCCGCTCCAGAGCATAAAGGGGCTGGCCACAGGAAGGGAGAACCACTTCAGCGGAGACGAGCGGGAACACCTATGCCTCCTTCTGGAGGGCGGCGACGTAGCTTGGTTGCATGCTTTGGATACTCCCCAGCTAAGGGAAGCCATCGAGAGAGGAATGGCTGCTCTGGGGCTCACCTGGAAGGAGATGCCGGCCTTCGCCATGCATGATGAGAAGGCGACGAAGCTTCTCACCGATGGTGAAGAGATTGCTTGTGCGGGGAAGATGTGGCATCTAATGGCCCTTCCCTCCCCTGGCGGCGTCACCACCGACACCTGGCAGTCCGGCCACCTGTACATCACAAACAGACGCTTGTGTTGGTGGTATGACTTCGAGGGCAGGCTAGCCCTTGAAATCCCTCTGGAGAGAGTTGCGGCATCGACGGTGGAAAGAAGGGACCTCGGCCCTGCCCTAAGGCGGAAAAGAGTGTTTGACGTTATATACGAAACGGAGGCCGGGAAGAGGGTAGCATCCTTCTCCGGGGACCGATTGGCGGAATGGGAGGAAGCGCTCAATCGAATCATAGCGAGACAGGGCACGCCCTTGAGGGAGGAGACGGATACCTGTCCCCAGTGCGGGGAAGCGGCACCAGTCAAGGAGCTGCTGCGGAGCGGGTGCGACAAGTGTGGATGGGTTAGCCCCAGAGTCAAGCAGGACATGCTGCGGGCGACGCCGGCCCGCTGATGGCGAGGAGAAGAAGAGTGCCAAAGGCAGTTGGTATTGACCTGGGGACCACCTTCTCGGTGGCGGCCTATCTGGAAAGCGGCCGACCTGTGATCATACCCAACGCTGAGGGTGACAGCCTGACCCCATCAGTGGTCGGCTTTCTCAGGGACGGAAAGCGCCTGGTGGGCCAACTGGCCAGACTACAGGCCATCGCCAACCCCGACGGCACCATCTTCTCCATAAAAAGGCACATGGGACGGCGAGCCTACTTGGACCTGGACAGCCTAGGCGATGAGCGGGAGATCATTCGCCAGATCAAGAGGCGCATAGGGTCTGACTATTGGGTCAGGATCGACGACAAGGAATATACGCCCGAGGAGATCTCGGCCATGGTTCTGCAAAAGGTCAAGGCCGACGCTGAACGCTATTTGGGCGAGAAGATAGACAAAGCCGTCATTAGCGTGCCTGCCTACTTCAACGTTAGCCAGCGCCAGGCGACTGTAGATGCCGGCATCATCGCCGGCCTTGAAGTGATGCGGATCATCGACGAACCCACAGCCGCCGCTCTCGCCTACGGCCTAGACATGGAGGACATTCACACCATCCTAGTCTGGGATCTGGGCGGTGGAACGTTTGACGTCTCCATCCTGGAGCTGGGTGAAGGCCTGTTCGAGGTCAAGGCGGTCAACGGCAATACCTGGCTGGGCGGAGACGACTATGACCAGCGGGTAGTGGAACACCTGGCTGACGAGTTCCAGGGGCAATACGGGGTTGACCTGCGACAGAATAGGGTGGCTTTGCAACGGCTCAAGGAGGTAGCGCAGAAGGCCAAGACTGAACTAACGGATGCAGAGCGCACACGCATCAGAATACCGTTCCTCGATGCCGGTCAAGGGAGCCCCAAGCACTGGGAAACAACCCTGAGCAGGGCGAAGTTTGAAGAGCTGACCGAGGACCTGCGCCAAAAGATGGCCGGCCCTACCAGGCAGGCGCTCGCCGATGCCGGATTGGAGCCCCAGGACATCGATCGGGTGATCCTGGTGGGCGGGGCAACCAGGATGCCCGCCGTGCGAGAACTCATCAGGGAGCTTATGGGAAAGGACCCGTATGAGGACATCCATCCCGACGAGGTGGTGGCCATGGGGGCAGCTATCCAGGCGGGCATTCTAACGGGGGAAGTACGGGGGAAGGTGCTAGTAGACGTTACCCCCCTATCTTTAGGAATTGAGACTCAGGGCGGAATATTTACCAAAATCATTGAGAGGAATACCACCGTTCCCGTGTCCCTGGGCCAGATCTTTACCAATGCCGCTGACAATCAGACCTCCATGGACATCCATGTGTTGCAGGGTGAGCGAGACATGGCTATCCACAACATGACCCTGGATAGATTCGAGTTGGCCGGCATCCCTGCCGCGCCACGGGGAGAAGCGCGCGTTGAAGTGGCCTTCGATATCAACGTCAATGGCATTCTCCACGTGTCTGCCCATGACCTATATTCCGGTAACTCGCACAAACTGCGGATCAGCCCTCGCTTCTATGGCCTGCCCGGTGAACAGATAACCCGCATGATCGAGGAGGCCGAGAGATACACTGAGGAGGATCAGAGACAGCGCCAAGAGGTGGAAATAGGCATCAAGGCCGACAACATGGTTCGGGCTGCCTGGCAGGCTATGGAAGAAAGCAGTCCAAACGCACAACCGTCCCTGGCTGACGAGGTGGAGAGAGGGATACTAGAAGTGCAAGCCGCTGTGGCAGGCGGCGATAGCGAAGAGATCAAGTCGAGAACGGAAGAGCTGGAGAGGCTAGTCAAGGCCCTATATGAGGAGACGAAAGAGGAGAAAGAGCGGAAGTGGTGAGAGCGACCAGAAACCCCCTAGAGCCACGCCTCGCTGCTGACGAGCAGCTCATCCTCCATTCTGAGGGTGGATACAAAGAGAACTTTCGCTCGGCGTGGAGGCTGGGGCAGTTCTACCTGACCACCGAGAGGCTGATCTTTTCCGTGCCGGCGGGCATCCTCTTCCAAGTAGCCCTGACCACCATAGAGAGCATCGACGTGGAGCAAGCGAGGTTCGCTCTCGGCAGGTGGAAGGATGCCATCGCGATAGGATACCGGCACCCGACAACCCGAGCCGCGTCTAAAGTACAGATCATCGTGCGCGATCTGGAGGTCTGGCGGAAAAAGCTGTTCGAGATGGCACTGCTGGAAATCGACCAGGAGACTGTCGACAGGGTGATGCAGGAGCTAGACCCCCAAAGCAGAGAGATAGTCGGCTATCTCTGGGAAAACCGGCACGCCACCATCGATGAACTGGCGGAGCTGATAGCGGCGCCCACCCACATGGCCGTTCTGCTGAAGATAAGGGGGATCATAAACCCAACCGCCGAGAGGATAACCGGTAGCCCCCTGCTCAGCTTTCAAAGGTCTGGGCTTGACCCCCTAACCGGCGAGAAGGTCCTGTTCAGTTGGTGGGTTGTTACCCCGGCGCGAGCAGCAGAGAGGACTGGAACCGGGGTGCTGGTTGATGTCTTTGATGAGGGGGATCGCATAGATGTCGTTGCTGAGCTGGCGGGCGTTAGAGAAGAAGACCTTGTCCTGACAGTGGCCAGGGACACACTCACCCTCGATGCCGAGGGGCCCGAAGGAAAGTACCACGAGGAGATTGTCCTGCCGGCGGAAGTTAGGGTCGACTCATTCACCAGCACCTACACCAACAACGTACTGGCGGTCAGCCTGGAAAAGCTGGGAAATACCCGCGAGGGGAAGCAGCAACTATCCAAGGCTTCCTGAAGCCAAGCGGCCGCTCGCCGCAGGTCGCCGAGGAAGTTCCCAAGAAAAGCCTTGGCCGGCCCCAGCTAGGAAAGGGGAGAGCTAGCAAGAAGGCACCATGACTATCAGCGTCCAGGCCGTACGGTTTCATCAGAAGGAAAGGGACGTAGCCCTTTACGTGGCGGTTCTTCCCGCGGCCCAGATCCTAGCCCATGGCAAGGTTGATTGCTTCCGAGAGGATACTCCCTGGGGCTATCAGCGACCCCTCGCCCGGGCTCGGCTAAGGCAAGTGTCTTCCTATCTCCAGCGGGAGGAAGGCCTGCTACCGACCTCTATCTTGCTGTGTATCCGGCGCCCCGACCGAGCCAGCTTCGAAGTCAAAGGCCCGGCCGGCCCTGTCGGCGAGTGGGGTGAGTTGGTCATACCGGCTGAGGTGACCCTGTGGGTGGTGGATGGCCAGCATCGCCTCTTCGGTATTCAGCGGGCTTTCAGGAAAGACAGAGTTAAGTGGGCCAAAACGTACCCTTTGCCTGTGACGATCCTAGAGGGGATCGATGACTACGCCGAGATGCGCTGCTTTCACGTTGTGAACACTCGTCAGAAAGGGGTGCCCACCGATGTGGTGGACCGCCACCTTGTTTCTATGCGAGAGGTGGAGGGGCTCGGCCTCATCGAGAGCATGGGTGAGCGCAGCTATCTGCGGGCAAGGGCAACGGAGATCGTTGACTTCCTTCGCAAATCGCCGAATAGCGTGTGGTTTGGCACGGTGTGGATCCCCGGTGAGAAGCGGAGTTCTAGGCACCTCATTGGTCAGCACTCACTGGTAGCCTCGCTGCAACCTGTACTTAAGGACGGCTTCATAAAGCGTCTGGACGACCTCGAGGTAGCTGAACTGCTGGTGAACTATTGGGCGGCTCTGAAGGCACGATGGCCGGGGGCCTTCGCTGAACCCCAGCAGCACAGCATCCAAAAGCCTTGGGGCGTCTGTGCGCTTCACATGCTCTTCCCTGCCGTGGTGGACGTGTGTAGGGAGTCCAAGGACTTCTCCACCGAGGGAATGTATGAGATCCTGGCCGAGATGAGGCTCAGCACCTTGTTTTGGCACCGCGAGCACGGCCATCCCCTCACCAGGGAGAGAAGCCCGCGGTTCCAGCGAGCACTGGTCGAACATCTGCGGGAGGAGCTCCCCCGTCCCCGATTGGTCCGCATCTAGGCGCCGGGCTCGGCTAGTTGCACTCAGCCTGTGGGTCGTCAACAACTTTCAGAATCTGTACAAGCAGTCCCTAATGGACACGTGAAGGCATCAACAGCCGCCAGCGGGTGTGCAACATGGTGTGGCAGTAGACTAACCGAGCCCCGACGACCTGCCTCAAAAGCAGGAGACCGCCCATTGGCGGCCCTCACCATGCATGCGTTGTAACGTCTAGGGGATACTTGCGTACTGTCACCCAAGAGAGGACTCCCCTCTGCTAAGGTGGTTGGGTTAAGAAGCCTCGCCAGCCAGAGCAGAGAGGAGCGACACAGTGAAGGATACCATAGCGCGACGGGCGGCAGAAGTCACCCCGGACACCCTGATCGTCGGTGTTGACATGGCACGGAGAGCGGCCCACGCTGCTGTCTTCGTGACACGGGACGGTCAGAGAGTGAGTCGTCTGTCGTTCCATACCACGAGTGCCGGTTTCGCTGCCTTGAAGGATGGTGCCCAGGCGGCAGCGCAACGGGTAGGTGCGGAGAGGATCCTGGTGGGCATCGAGCCGGCGGGGAGCGCCTGGCGTCTTCTGGCCCAGTTTCTGGATGGGGCTGGCATCGCCTATCGTCTGGTCAACAGCTTTACCCTGCGCAGGCAGCGGGAAGGGGATGACCTGCACCACCGCAAGAGCGATTACCGGGACGCGGAGATGGTAACGCAGCTGGTGCGGGATGGTCGCTACCTAAGGACGCAGCGTCACGTGGGGCCCTACGCTCGCCTGATGGTGTTCCAGCGGGAGTACCGACGGCAGCAGAACGTGCTGTACGCTGAGACAAACACGCTGTTGGACCTGGTGGACCAGCTGTTCCCCGAGTTTCACGTCGCGTTCAAGGATGTTCTTGGCGTGACTGCCCGGGCGGTATTGCGGACCGGTCTGACGCCGGCCAAGATAGCGCGTTTGCCGCTGTCGGCCCTTCGGGCGCGGGTGCGGCGGGCTGCCCAGGGTCGGCAGGCCTGGCTCATTCGTCTCTCTGCATTGCAGGAGGTAGCGCGGGGGAGCGTGGGTTTGCGGGACGAGGCGGAGCAGCTGGCACGCCGTGTCCAGCAAGTGCTGCAGCGTGTCGATCTCCTACTTGCCCAATGCGAACTGAGCAAGGGACGCCTCACTGCCGAGGTGATGGCTCTGCCGGAAGGGAGGCGGCTGGCGGCCCTTCCCGGGTTGGGCCCGGTGCTTGCTGCCGGTCTCCTGGCAGAGGCGGGGCCGCTCACCCGCTTCTCAAACATCAAGCAGTTGCCGAAGCTGGCCGGTGTGATCCCGGTCGAGCACCAGTCCGGCATGTACCGAGGACGCTACACGCCAATGGGCAAGAAAGGACGGCCTGGTCTGCGCTGGGTGTGCTACCGGGCTGCCCTTTGCCTGCTGAGGCACAACGAGGTGTTTCGGGAGGCGTACCAGCGCTGGACCGGGCGGGCGGAGCGCCCGTTGACGCCGATGCAGGCGCTGGGAGCATGCATGCACAAGCTACTGCGCGTTGCCTATGCCCTTGCCCGCCAGGAGGCCGCTACCCTCCCAGCCACCAATCCGATCTTGCCGGGGGGACCCCGTTCCCGCTCTGGGGAGGCGCTGCGAGGCAGCGTGATCCCGACGATGACTGCCGGGGGTACCCCCGCCTGCGATGAGCTCCGGACGAAGTACGAGGGGACCGCGCCGCGGATCCCGGATGTGGCCACTTGGTGGGAACTCGCAGAAAATGGTGGGGGAACGGTGAGGACGGAGCCCTAGAGGGGAGTTGAAGAATTGGCAAAGAGGCTTTAAAGGCCCTCCACCGCCTTCAAAGGGTTGACCGGGAGGGGATACTTGGAGCGGGAGACGGGGATCGAACCCGCGACAACCTGCTTGGAAGGAAGAAGGTCACCCCACAAAGCGGGCCTAATTGTTAACCCCTTAGATTCAAAAATCGGGGTGAAATCGGGGTGGAAATCAGCTCTCGCCGAAACCGCCGACGGGGATAATTGGTGAAGGGAGAATGCAGGTGCCTCGAGGATGGCTCAGCTAGACCAGCGCCACTCCGCGCTCGGCAGCGTCCTTCACGATCGTCGGCTCGGTGCGCAAGGCCTCGAACTCGGCCGGAGTGTAGCACAGGAAGTCGTAGGACACGCCGCGTTCCCGCAGCGGGAACATCAGCCGGCCCCGCTCGATGAACGGGATGCCCTCGAAGTCCGGCGAGACGACGATGAAGTCGTAATCGCTCCACTCGTCCGCGTCGCCCTCCACCCGAGAGCCGAAGAGAATGAGCGCCTCCACGCGAAGGCGCTGTAGCAACCGCGTCCTCAGCCGCTCTACGACCCCGTCGACAGTCTGTCCCTTGCCCACTGCAGTGCTCTTTCCCCTATCTTCAGGTGCCGCTCCGCGGCCACCCTATCGATCCCGTACCCTTCCACACCAGGAGGAACGGCGTCCGGATATCGTGTAACAACGTAGGCCCTGCTCAAGTCGTCCAGCTCCGAGAGCACCTCCTCGGGCACTCCAACGAGTTCCCCCAGCCGCACGAGGTCGTGCACCCTCGGAGGCAGCCCGCCCAAAGCTTGCACAAGGAGCGCCTTAAGCCCCTTCTCTACCGCCTGCTGTGCATGAAACGAGGCAGCGTCCCACCGCCGTGCCCCAAGCAGAACCCGAGCCGTCTCCAGATCCCGCTCGGCGTATTCCCGCCACCGTTCCGGAGAGACATGCATCTTCTCTCGTCCGATTATACCATCCAGTCGCCAGCGGGAGGCCGTCGATGACGCTCGCCTCCCAGTAGCGCCAGTCCTCTTGTTGCCTGCGCTTCCCTCACCTCAACCGCTCCCCCATCCGGTCCGCCGGGCTGAACCGCTCATGAGCCCGCGCCGCCTTCTCCGCATCGTAGGTCGCCGAGTACCGCCGCACCATCGCCGGCGTGCTGTGCCCCAACAGGTGCTGCACGTCCAGCTCCCTCGCCTCGTTCTCTATCGCCCAGGTAGCAAACGTATGCCGAAACCGGTGTACCTTCACCTTCTCCACCCCTGCCCGGCCGCCCAGCCGCCTCAGGAAGACCAACACCGAATGAGAGCTCATCCTCGTACCATACCTTGACAGGAACAGTGCACCAGGCTCCCTGCCACGGAACCGCTCCAGGTAGTCCTCCACCGCCTCCTTGGCCTTAGTGCCGAGCCGCACCACCCGCTGCTTGTTCCCCTTGCCGTGCAACACCCTTAGCCGCTGTCCCGCCAGGTCCAGGTCGGCCAGATCCAGGTTCACCAGCTCCGTCCGCCGCACACCCGTGTCCAGAAGAACCAAAATCATCGCCCGGTTGCGAGCGCCCCAGTAGAAACGCGTGTCGCAGCAGGCCAACAGCCTCCCTATCTCCTCCGCCGTGTAAGGCTGAACGATCTTCTGCGGCAATCGAATGTTCTTGATCTGGGCGAAGGGGCTCTCCTCTATGTACCCCATCCGCTTCAACCAGGAGAACAGGAACCGCACCTCCCGATGGCGGCGGTGGCGCGTCTCCAGGCTGACTCCGTTGCTGCCGATGCGACCCAGGTAGGCATAGATGTGGGTCGGGGTGATGGCCCGAACGCTCTCCGGGAAGTCCTCCTCCCGAGCGATGCGCTCGAAAAGGGTCAGGGTCTCCCGGTAAGCGGTGATAGTGTTCGGCGACTTGCCCTCCACCTGGCACCGCAGGAGGTAGAGGTCGATGAGGCTCCCGAGGTCTTGTTCGTGTTGGACTGCCGTTAAGGTGGTCATTTTCTCCCACCTGGTACAACGCACGTTGCGTACCTACATGGACGCTCTCTTGGGGCAGGAAGTCAAGTCGACACGGGGCGAATCTGCCAGATGTTTGGGGGAAATCGACGTATTGGCGGGCTCGCAGGACAATCAGGGCCCCAGTCGCCAAAAAGGGCCCAGCCACCAGGCCTGGGCCGGCCGGGTGGCTGGTTTGAGCGAGCACAGAGGCAGCTACTGCTCGCTGTCCTCAGTGGGGCGCCAGAAGAGCCAACCGTTTGTGGGGTGGCCGGTGACCGCGTTGGCGGCGGCGCTGAGGGAGGCGAAGAGCTGGTCGCCGCACTCGACGGCCCTTCCGCCAGGGCGGTCCTTG
>Ga0315546_1000123_pt1 | contig 59246 bp, 60 predicted proteins | sample SalMarSW160170MG_FD_203833 | JGI IMG/M metagenome (GOLD analysis project Ga0315546, IMG submission 203833) | Salt marsh sediment microbial communities from the Plum Island Ecosystem LTER, Massachusetts, United States - Salt Marsh Sediment SW1601-170 ...
GGCGGTCGCAGGACGCGCACGAGGCGATCCGGCCGACCGACGAGAGCCGGACGCCCGAATCGATCGCGGCGCACCTCTCGGCGGACCAGCGAAAGCTGTACGCGCTGATCCACGGCCGATTCCTCGCTACGCAGATGGCGCCAGCGGTCTACCGGCAGAGGAAGATCGTCCTGTCGGCCGGCCCGTACACGCTGGAGGCCTCCGGGAGCGTGCTCGAGTTCGACGGGTTCCTCCGCGCGCTGCCCGACGCGCGGACGAAGGAAAGCCCGATTCCGGCGGACGTCCGCGAGGGGGACCGGGTCGCGCTCGAAGGCCTCGAGACAAGGCAGAAGTTCACCGAACCGCCGCGCCGGTACAGCGAGGCCGGCCTGATTAACCTGCTGGAGCGGGAGGGGATCGGCCGTCCGAGCACCTACGCCTCGATCCTCTCGGTGATCCAGGATCGCGGCTACGCGGTCAAGGACGGCGGGAGCCTCCGGCCGACCCTGCTCGGCCAGATGGTCGTCGACTTCTTGCGTCGTCACTTCGCCGAGACGGTCAACCCGCGGTTCACGGCCCACCTCGAGGAGGACCTCGACGAGATCGAGGAGGGGGACATGTCGCGCTTGGAGGCGCTCAACGAATTCTACGGGCCGTTCTCCGAGCGCCTCGCCGCTCTGGAGGACTCGATCGACGGAGATGGGAATCGCGTCTTCCAGGTTCCGTCCGACGTCACGTGCGACGTCTGCGGCTCCCCGATGGAGCTTCGGTACTGGAAGGGGTCCTTCTTCCTCGGCTGTACCGACTACCCGACCTGCCGGAACACGGTCGACCTGCCGCCCGATCTACGGGTCCAGTACGGAGCCGAGGGCGTGAAGGTGAAGGAGGCGCTCGCCGCGGCGGCCGCCGAGCACAGTCAGACGATTCCGTGCCCCGCGTGCGGCGGCGAGATGGAGATGAAGACGGGCCGGTTCGGGCGCTACTACAAGTGCACCGACCCCGAGTGCGGCGAGACGGCGTCCGTCTCGACCGGCGTGACCTGTCCGAGCTGCGGCGAAGGGGAGCTGGTCGAGAAGTACTCGGCGAAGCGCTGGCGGACCTTCTACAGCTGCAGTCGATACCCGGACTGCCGGTACGCGGTCAGCGAGCGCCCGGTCAGGCCGTGCCCGGCGTGCGGCGCCGGCGTCCTGGTGGAGAAGAAGGACGGGGAGTTGCGCTGCACGAACAAGGAGTGCGGTTACCGGGAGCCGTTGCCGTCGTCGGACGCTACGCCGCCTCGGACAGAAGCTTGAACCACTCGAGCCGCCGCTTGAGGGAGGAATCCTGCAGCTTGGCAAGCGCCTCCTTCTGAATCTGACGGACGCGCTCGCGGCTGATGCCGAATTCGATCCCCACCTCGTCGAGCGTCTTCGGCTGGTAGTCGTTCAGCCCGTAGCGGAGCTCGACGATCCGTCGCTCTCGATCGGTCAGCCGCTCGTCGAGCGCCCGCTCCAGCTCCTGCACCAGGAGATGCTCGAACGTCTCGCGCTCCGGCGATTCGACCGAGGCGTCCTCGATGAAGTCCCCGAGGACCGAGCCGTCGTCGTCGTGTCCGATCGGCATGTCGAGCGACGTCATGCTCTGGGCGGTCTTCTTCGCCTTGATGATGTTCTCGACCGACGTCTCCAGCTCGGCGGCGAGGTTCTCGGGCGTCGGGAGCTCGCCGGTCTCCTTCAGGTAGTTCCGCTCGACCTGGTAGATCTTCCGGATCAGCTCGTTGATGTGGGTCGGCACGCGGATCGTCCGCGAGCGGTTGGTGATCGCCCGGAGGATCGCCTGCCGGATCCACCACGTGGCGTACGTCGAGAACTTGTACCCTTTGGTGTAGTCGAACTTCTCGATCGCCTTCATCAGGCCGAGGTTTCCCTCCTGGATCAGATCGAGGAACGGCAGCCCGCAGCCGCGATACTTCTTCGCGATCGAGACGACGAGCCGGAGGTTCGCCTCCGCCAGCTCCTCCTTCGCCTGCGTGTCTCCGCTCTCGATCCGCTTCGACAGGCGGACCTCGTCTTCTCGGGTGAGGAGTGGCACGCGGCTGATCTCGCCGAAGTAGGTCCGGATCGGGTTGTCCGATCTCGACGAGCGCACGGCGGTCTTGCGATCCTCCTCCGGCTTCGCGCTCAAGTTCCGGCTCAGGTTGATCGTTGCCTTCGACTCTTTCATCGATTCTCCCGAGGCACAAGCGCCTCCGACAATCAGACAGAATCGGACGCCCCACGGGCCTCCGATCCCGTTTCGGTCTCGTGTAGTCCCCTTCTGTTCGCGCTTCTACCTACGCGCATCCACGCGAGGACAGTATAGCACAACTCCGGAGAGAAATGAAGAGGCGGTCGCGGGCGAAACCTCGGGCCGAGCGGGCTAGATCCGAGGGAGGAAGGCGATCATTGCCGCGACGCCAAGTCCGACGAGGATCCAGAGCGTCGGCCCGTCGGCGTAGAGGGTCTCGGGCCGTGCCCTGCCGAGGGCGACGGTCACCCCGAGGGAGAGCTCCGGGGTGAACGTCCAGTTGATCGGCAACGGCTCGATCGACCGCGCTTGGAGGACGAGGGCGAGGGAATCGAGGAACCAGGCCTGGAACCCGGCCTTCAGGTTCAGATGGGAGACGCCGATCCACGTGGAGCCGACGTCGTGCCACCGGACGGTGAGGCCGCCGCCTCCGAAGAAGCACGCCGCACCGAGCCACCCCTTGACCAACAGCGACAGGCTCCCCTCGAACAGCTCGGGGAAGGAGGCCGGGTAGGTCCCGACGTCGAGCGCGACGGTCAGGTTGCGCGAGAGGAACGCCTCTCCGGTGAGGACCGAGAAGGAACCGGCCCAGTCGACCGGGAGCCCGTAAGGCACCCCGACGGCGAAGCCGACCCCGAACGGCGCCTGGCCGAGCTCGGCCGCGCAAGGCGCGGCGATCCCGACGATGGCCACGAGCAGCAAGACGTGAGTCCTCATACCATGTCCCCGCCTTTTCCGCGTTCGAATCCTACGCCCCGCCTCCCCGCCGGTGGGAGGCCGCCCGACCCCTGTGCAGGGGAGGCATGTCCCTCGCCCGCTCGGCCGTCTTGCGGACGGCGACCGTTCGGATACCCTGTTCTTGTCTGCGAGAGGAGGGTGCGCCGACATGAGGATCCGCGATCTCGAGCCGGAGGACTACGACGAGCTGATCGCTCTGTGGGACGCGGCCGGCCTCCCGTATCGGCCGCGCGGCCGGGACGGGCGCGATCGGATCGCGCGCGAGATCGCGGAGGGCCGCTCGATCTTCCTCGCGGCCGAAGGGCGGGGAGGGAGGCTGGTCGGCGCCGTTCTCGGGACGCACGACGGCCGGAAGGGGTGGATCAATCGCCTCGCCGTCCTGCCGGAGCGCCGCGGGCGAGGGATCGGGAGCGCGCTGGTCGCCACGGTGGAGGAGAGGCTCCGGGCGATGGGGATCGAGATCGTCACCTGTCTGATCGAGGACTGGAACGAGGCGTCGATGGCCTTCTTCGAGCGGATCGGCTACGTCCGACATCCGGACATCGTCTACTTCTCGAAGCGGCGATCCCCGGAGACTTAGGTCGCCGCCGTTCCCGTCAGACGCTCGGTTCGACCGGCAGGTTCGGCAGGATGATCGTCTCCTGCTGGCCTTCCTCGGAGGTCAGGCCGCGCTCGTCCCGTACGAAGAGCGCGATCGTGTACTCGCCATCGAACGGGTAGCGCACGCGGAGGATCGGGACCGTGACGACCTTGGTGTATTCCAGCGGCGTCAGGATCTCCACGTCGTCTCCGAACGTCCACATGTAGTCGGCGATCGCGTCGCCGTCGGGGTCCGACGACGACGAGGCGTCGAGATCGACGACGAGGGGGTCCTCCGTCACGTTGTAGAGCACGACGAACGACGCGGTCGGCGGCCGGCTGAGGAGAAAGCAGCCGGCGACGAGGGCGAGCGCCGCGAGCAGGACGGCGAGACCGGCGATCCATCTCGCTCTGTTCATGTTGGCCTCCCTTCGACGCAGCATAGCGGAAAGGCGGGCGACGTGTCGAGGGTCCGACGGGTTCAAGCGCCGGCGGAGCGCACCGCTCTCGCGACCGGGTCGCCGGCGCGAGCACCTGGAGGTGCTCGCGGATCGCCCTCAGGAGCGTGTATGCAGATCAGATCTGGATATTGCAATCTGCAGGGCTCTTGCCACTAGGTCGCCGATGACCCGCGAACGGTACCCCGCCGTCGCGCGGACGTCGGAGATCGGCGAAACGGCCTCGATCGCGAGACGCTTCGCTTCGGCGATCGCACCGTCGGTCAGCGGTGCACCCCGGAGGCGCTCCTCGACGGCGCGAAGACGGATCGGCGTCGGCGCCACCGATCCGGCGGCGAGCCGCGCTTCGGCGATCCGGCCGTCTTCGGTCCGAAGCAGCGCGCCGAGCGACGCGATCGCGATCGTCAGCGCGCGTCGCTTCCCGACCTTGTGGTAGAAGGTGTCGTACCCCGTCTTCGGGATCGGCACGCGCACCGTGCGGACGAACTCGCTGGATCCGAGCGCGGTCCGCCCGGGCCCGACGAAGAAGCTATCGAGCGGCACGGTCCGCTCGCCGCCGACCCCGACGAGGACGAGCTCGGCGTCGTACAGGAGGAGCGGGATCGCGCTGTCGGCCGCGGGCGACGCGTTGACGAGATTCCCGCCGAGGGTCCCTCGATTGCGGATCTGGACCGACCCGAGTGCGCGGAGCGCCGCCGAGAGGAGGGGAAGCGCATCCCGGACGTCCGGCGAAGCGAGGACGTCGCTCTCCGGGACGGCCGCGCCGATCTCGATCGCGCGCTCGGTCCGACGGATCCCTTGCAAGGTCGGGACGCGGCCGATGTCGACCAGCAGGCCGGGTCGGACGAGTCCGCCGCGGATCTTGACGAGCAGGTCGGTCCCCCCGGACAGGATCGCGGCGGCCGGGTCGGACAGAGCGGCGATCAGCTCGGCCTCGTCGGCTACGCGTTGGTAGCGCATGCGCGGTTCCCCTCCCACGCGGCGAGGTCCGCCGGTCGATCGATGTCGTGGACGGAGCCCGGATCGTCGGTGTCGACGGTCACAAGCTCCGCCCGGTGGGCTTCGATGTACGCGCGCCCTCCCGCGTCGCCCGACAGCGCCTCGCGCAGCCCCGGGACGTGCGAGCGGTGGAAGAAGACGGGGAACCCCCGACGCCCCGCGTGGACCGGCGCGGCGATCGAAGCGCCGGCCTCCGCCGCCCGAAGCACGGCGCGGATCGTCTCGGTCCGGACGAACGGCATGTCGGCGTGGAAGACGAGGACGCCCGGAGCCTCGGCGGGCACGGCGTCGAGCCCGAGACGGAGCGATCGGCTCATCCCGGCCTCCGGCCTGTCGTTCTCGACCGCGGTGCACTCGGTCAGATCGACCGCGGCCGCGATCGACCGTCCAGACTCCGCCCCGAGGACGACGATCGGCCGTCCGATCCCCGCGGCGCGAATCCGCCCGAGGATCCGCGAGAGCGCCGGCTCTCCGTCGATCGGCGTCAACGGCTTGATCCCGCCCATCCGCGTCGCGAGGCCGGCGGCGAGGACGATCGCCTCCATCAGGCGCCCTCCTGCGTCCGCTCGGCCGCGAGGCGCACGGCGTCGACGATCTTGCCGTACCCGGTGCAGCGGCACAGATTCCCTTCGAGCGCGGTGAGGATCTCGTCGTCGGTCGGGTCGGGGATCTCGTTCAGCAGCGCGTAGGCCGACATGACGAACCCCGGCGTGCAGAAGCCACACTGAACCCCGCCGGCGTCGACGAACGCCTGCTGGATCGGATGGAGTCGGTCCCCGTCCGCGAGCCCCTCGATCGTCAGCACCTCCGTGCCGTCCGCCTGTGCCGCCAGAACGAGGCACGAGTTGACCGGACGGCCGTCGATCAGCACGGTGCACGCGCCGCACTCCCCCTCGCCGCACCCCTCCTTCGTCCCGGTCAGGTGGAGGTCCTCGCGGAGCAGATCGAGCAGCCGGGTCTCGGCGTCGACCTCGCCCTCGTGCGGCCTCCCGTTCACCGTCAGTCGGATCTTCATACGTGCTCCTCGATCGCGCGCAGCGAAGGCTCGATCACGATCGGCTCTCCGACCGTCCGCTTCGCCGAGGCGACGTCCTTCAGTCCGTTCCCCGTGATCATAACCGCCGCCGACTTCCCGGCGAGGTCGCCCGTCTCGGCGAGCCGGCGGAGGCCGGCGAGCGCCGCGGCACCGGCCGGCTCCGCGAAGACGCCGGTGCGCCGCGCAAGGAAGGCGATCGCGTCGAGGATCGCGGCGTCCGGGACGGTGACGAAGCGGCCGCCGTTCGCGCGAACGTACTTGACCGCCTTGACGACGTCGCGCGGCGCCCCGACACAGATGGAGTCGGCGACGGTCGACGCTTCGACGTCCTCGATGTCGACGTCCCCTCCCTCGTAGCGGGCGAAGGCGCGGGCGATCGGCGCCGCTCCCTCGGCTTGGACCCCGACGACCTGCGGCGATCGGCCGATCAGACCGATCCTCTCGAGTTCGGCGAATCCCTTGCAGATCCCGCTGATCACCGAGCCGTCGCCGACGGAGACGAAGACGACGTCCGGAGGGTTCCAGTCCGTCTGCTCCGCCAGCTCGAGCGCGCCGGTCTTCTTCCCCTCGACGAGGTATGGGTTGACGGCCGCCGACCGGTTGTACCAGCCGAACGCGTCGGCCGCTTCGGCGGCGAGGTCGTACGCGGCGTCGTAGGAGCCGTCGACGAGGAAGACCTTCGCGCCGTAGACGAGAAGCTGCGCGACCTTCGCCTCCGGGGCCGTCACCGGCACGAAGAGGATCGTCTCGAGCGGCGTCGCCGCGGCGAAGCCGGCGAGCGAGCTGGCCGCGTTCCCGGTCGACGCGCACGTCACGACCGGCCGGTTCTTCTCCTGGGCCTTGATGACGACGACCGAGCTGGCCCGGTCCTTGTACGACGCGGTCGGGTTCTGGCCGTCGTCCTTGACGATCAGCCCGGAGAGGCCGAGCTCGGACGCGAGGTCCGGGTATCGATACGCCGGTGTCCAGCCGACGCGGAGCGGCTGGATGTACTCGCCGCTCGCGATCGGGAGGAGCGGGAGATATCGCCACATCGACGCGGCCCCGGTTCGGGCGAACGTCTCCCGCGTCAGCTCGCGCTTCAGCCCCCCGTAGTCGTACAGCACCTCGAGGGTCCCCCGGCGCGGGCCGCACGCCGGGCAGGTGTAGTCGATTCGGTCCGGATCGTACTCCGCCCCGCAGGTGATGCAGCGGAGGGTCGCGATCCGGCCCATCAGCCGGCGCTCCCTTCCGGCTCCGTTGCGATCGGGAGGTAGGCGGCCGTCTCCGCGATTCCGGTCAGAAGGACGGCCATCTCGATCGCCGGACGGAGGGAGATCGCGCCTTCGAAGGGGCCCTTCGGCTCGATCGTGCCGACGGTGAAGCCCGCCGTGAGACGGGCTCGGACCTCCGGCCCGTCGTACGAGAAGCCGTCGTCGGTCCGGACGAGCCGCGCCTCGCGGCCGCCGGCCCGCCGGTGGATCGTCCCGCCCTCGACGAAGAACGCGTTGTCCCGCTCGGCCTCGTACGCCTCCCTCCGGAGGAAGAGGCGCGGCTTGTCGCGGTACGGCTCCCCGTCGTGGACGCAGAACGTGGCGCAGTTGCCGCACTCGTTGCACAGGTCGTCGACGTGGAGGATCTGTCGCTCCTGCGTGATCGCCACCGACTCCTCTCCGACGGTCTCGAGCCGGCCGTCTCGGAGCTCGAGGATCGGCAGGCGCACGTCGACCGTGGGCACGCGGATCGAGACGTTCGCCCGGTTCGGGCAGACCTCGACGCACCGGTCGCAGAGGATCCGGCATTGGAGGCAACGCTCCGCTTCGGCGCGGGCCGCGGCCTCACCGAGCGTCGCCTCGACGAGGTCGAACCCGGTCCGCGCCTCGACCGGGAGGAAGGCCGGTCGGCGCTGGGTCGACCGGCGCGCCTTGGCGACCTTCAGCCGCCGGACCTCCTCTTCCGACACGGTTCGCTCGGGGATCGGCGGGGCCGAGAACGGGACGCCGAGATCCTCGGCGATCGCTTCGGCGGCCCGCCGGCCGTCGGCGCACGCTTCGATGATGATCGCCGGTCCGCGCGCGATGTCGCCGCCGGCGTAGACGCGCTCGGCTTCGGTTCGCCCGGTGGATCCGTCGACCCGGACCCGGCCGCCTTCGTGCATCACGACGCCGCTTCCGCCGAGGAACCGGGCGTCGCTTCGCTGCCCGGTGGCGAGGAGGACCGCGGTCGCCGGAAGTGCGAACGCGCTCCCCTCGAGCGGGACCGGGCGCCTCCGCCCGTCCTCGTCCGGCTCGCCGAGCTCGTTGCGGACGCAGTCGAGGCCGACGACGCGGCCGTCCTCGACCCGCATGCGGATCGGCGACGCGAGCTCCAGAAGCTCGTTCCCTTCGGCGAGGAGGTCGTCGATCTCGTCGACCTCGGCCGGCATCTCGGCCCGGCCTCGACGGTAGACGACGGTCGCCGGACGCCCGGTCAGCCGTCGTGCGGTCCGGGCGGCGTCCATCGCCGTGTTCCCGCCGCCGATCACGACGACGCGGTCGCCGAGCTCCGGCGGGTCACCGCGCGCAACGCGCTCGAGGAAGTCGAGCGCGCCGTGGACGCCGTCGGCGTCGATCCCTTCGATGTCGAGGCCGGCGTCCCGCGAGAAGCCGCACGCGACGTAGACGGCGTCGAACCCCTCGGCGAGAAGCGCCTCCGGGGGCGTCTCGATCCGGTGGTCGCACTCGATCGCGACCCCGAGCCGCTCGATCCGGGAGACGTCGGCGCGGACGACCTCCTCCGGAAGACGGAACGCCGGGGCGATCGCGAGCATCCCGCCGGGACGGTCCTTCGCCTCGAACACGGTGACGCCGATTCCGCTCGAAGCGAGGTAGTACGCCGCGGCGAGACCGGACGGCCCGCTCCCGACCACGGCGACGCGTTTCCCGGTCTCCGGAGCGGCCGGAGCCGCGGCGACCCCACGCTCGGCCGCGAATCGCTTCAGCCGCCGGATGGCGACCGGCTCGTCGTAAACGTTCCGCGTGCAGCGGGTCTGGCACAGGTGGGTGCAGACGTATCCGGTCACGCCAGGGAGCGGATTCCGATGGAGGATCGTCGCGAGGGCGCGATCGTCCTCCCCTTCGGCGAGCCAGTGGGCGTACTCCGGGACGTCCTGGCAGACGGCGCACCGCGCGACGCACGGCGGCTCGATGCAGTCGAACGGCTCGAGCGCCGACGCGACCTTCGGGAGGCCGTGTGGGCGATACGCCTTCTTGTACCGCGGATCGACGCGCGCCGCCCGGGCGAGCGCGGCGAGGCTTTCCCTCCTGTCGGAGGCGAGGCCCTCCAGGCCGCTCGCGCCGCGCCGGTCGATCTCGGCCTCGATCCGCTCCAGGTACTGCGCGAGTCGTCCGTAGCCGCCGGGCTTCAGCAGGTCGGAGGCGACCGTCACCGGGAGGGCGCCGGCGGAGAGAACGTCGGCCACGTTGAGCGCGTCGGCGCCGGCGGAGTAGGAGACGTTCAGATCGCCGTCGAGCGCCTCGACCAGCCGATGGAAGAGGGTGACCGTGATCGGATACAGCGCCCGTCCGGACATGTACATCTCCTCGCCGGGGAGGACGCCGCGGTGATTCGCCATCGCGAGGGTGTTGGAAAGCTTGACGCCGAACGTCAGCCCGCGGTCGGACGCGGTCGCCTTCAGGGAACGGATCAGCTCGATCGCTCGGTCGTACGGAAGGTCGTGCTCGAAGACGGCGTCCGGGATGTCGATCGATCGATACCCGAGGTCTTCGTGGAGGATCCGAAGGACGGCCTCCTTCCCGAGGAGGGTCGGGTTCAGCTTGACGGTCGTGTGGAGGCCCCGCTCCTCGAGCAGGTAGCGGGCGATCTTCTCGATCTCGTCCGGCGGGCAGCCGTGCATCGTCGAGAGGGTGACGGAGTCGACGATTCGGGGGGGGATCTCGATGTCGGCGAACTGCGGATAACGTCGGCGAAGGATCGCCCGGACGGTCTCGATCCCCTCGGCCGCGTGCTCCAGCCCGTCCATGAACGCCTGCATCGGCGGGCTGAGGATCCCGGCGAGATCGTAGCCGACGCTCATGTTGAAGATCGTGCCGAACGGGGCGCGCTCGAAACCGAGGACGCGCCGGAGGACGTGGACGAGGACCCACGCCTTGACGTACTCGCCGAGGGATTCGCGGAGTCGGAGCTCCTGCGACCACTCGACGTTGTACCCCTCGTCCTCCATGTCGATGCACGGCCGCGGGATCTCCAGCTCGTCCATGATCTGGACGGTCTTCAGCTCGATGAATCGACCGCCGCACAGCCACGCGGTGAGGACGTTCTGCGCCAGTTGGGTGTGCGGGCCGGCGGCCGGGCCGATCGGCGTGGCGAGGTGGTGCCCGAACAGGCGGCTCGCGTACGGCGCGTCGTCGCGCGGCACGAAGAACAGCTCCTCGGGCACGCCGAAGATCGCCCGCTCCGCCTCCAGCTCCTTCAAAATCCAGCCGAGGAGGTCCTCGAACGACAGGGTTCGCATGCGGTCGGACATCGGAATTCCCTTCTTACCCCAGGCGGTCCCAGAGGCGGTCCGCTTGCTCGCGCGCGTGGGCGTAGACGGCCTCTTCGTCCACGTCGACGAACGCACCGTCCCGCAGGATCGCCCGACCGGCGACGAACAGGTCCGCGACGCGGAGGGAGTGGACGGCGGTCCCGAACAGTAGATGGCCGAGGACGTTCTCCGAGCGGAGCGGTGTCGGCGGGGCGTAGTCCAACAGCGCGATGTCGGCCGGGGCGCCCGGCGCGATCCGGCCGAGCTCGACCCCGAGCAGCCGCCCCGCGATCCGGGGGTTGTTCTCAAACAGGAGGGCGCGGAGGGCGTCGAACCCGCCGGCGAGCGGATCGGATCGACCGTGCTTCTGCAGGATCCCGGCGGTGAACAGCTCGGCGAGCATGTTCGCGCCGAGCCCGTCGGTGCCGAGCCCGGTCAGGACGCCTCGCTCGAGGAATCCGGGCAGGTCGAACAGGCCGACGGCGTTGTTCATGTTCGACCGGGGGTTGTGGACGACGACGGCGTCGCGCTCGGCGACGAGGTCCTTCTCCGATCCGTCGACGTGGAGGCAGTGGACGAGGATCGAGTTCGGTCGGACGAGGCCGTGGCGGTCGAGCCGCTCGACGACCCGCAGCCCGTGGTCCGCCTCGCACCGCGCCTCGTCCTCCGGCCCCTCGGCGACGTGGACGTGGACGCCGACCCCGTCGGGGATCGCCGAGGCGACGCGCTCGATCGTCTCCTCAGCGATCGTGAACGACGCGTGAAGCCCGAACTGGGCCGAGAAAAGCGGGTTCGGATCGTCGATCGAATCGAGGAACCGGAGGTTCTCCTTGATCCCCCGATCGCTTCGCTCCGGGCCGTCGCGGTCGGTGAGCTCGTAGCAGAAGACGCCGCGGAGGCCGACCCGGTCGCAGACCTCTTCCTTCAGGAGGTCGAGCGATCCGGGGACGGCGTTCGGGCTGGCGTGGTGGTCGATCAGCGTGGTCACGCCGCATCGCGCCGCCTCCATCGCCCCGATCAGCACGCTCGCGCGGATCGACTCGGGATCGAGCGCCCTGTCGAGCCGCCACCACAGCTGCTCGAGGATCTCGGTGAACGACGCGGGGGCGAACGGCGAAACGGACATCCCGCGGGCCAGGCTGCTGTACAGGTGCGTGTGCGCGTTGATCAGTCCGGGAATCGCGAGCTTCCCGCCCCCGTCGATTCGCTCGGCGCCGTCGCCGATCTCGAGCGTGGCCGCACCGCCGGCGGGCGCGACGTCGACGACCCGTCCGTCCCGAATCAGGATCGCGCTCCGGTCGACGATCTCCTCGCCGGTCCAGACTGTGACGGGCGTGATCAGCGACTCCATGAACCCTCCTGACGCGCGGTCTACCGGTTGGATTCGACCGGCTCGATCCTGTAGGATAGCTCTTGTCGGACTGCCTGACAACATCATGAGAACGCCGTTGGCGTCTTCTGTTTCGGAGGGGAAGACCGTGGCAGGCAGGACCACGAAAAGTCAACAGACATGGCCGGATTGCATGTGGAAGCGGACGAGCGGACTTCTCGTTGCGATCCGGCTTGTAGGCCTTGCGACGGTTCAGGGAAGTCGGATCGACGCGCGGACGGCCGCTCCGCGAGAGGGGCCGTCTTCCGCAAGGGGAGCTGAGCGGATGCCGACGCGGAGACCGCTGCACGAGATGACGCGCGACCTGACGGACGTTGCCGCAGGGAGACGTCCGGCCGATCTGGTCGTTCGCAATGGCCGATGGGTGAACGTCTGCTCGGGTGAGATCGTCGACGGGACCGACGTCGCCGTCCTCGGCCCTCGGATCGCCTACTGCGGGCCGGACGCCGGACCGACGATCGGCGCCGACACGACCGTCGTGGAAGCGGACGGCCGGTTTCTCGTTCCCGGGCTCCTCGACGCCCACATGCACGTCGAGAGCACGATGCTCTCCGTCCGGCGGTTCGCCGCGGCGGTCCTTCCTCGCGGGACGACCGGAGCGTTCATCGACCCGCACGAGATCGCGAACGTCCTCGGGCTTGCCGGGGTGCGGCTGATGGTCGACGAGGCGCGCGCCACCCCGATGCGTATCTACGTCCAGGTTCCGTCGTGCGTGCCGTCCGCCCCCGGGCTGGAGACGTCGGGGGCCGAATTCGGTCCGGGCGAGGTCGCCGAGGCGATGGGCTGGGACGGCGTGATCGGCCTCGGCGAGGTGATGAACTACCCCGGCGTGGCGGCGGGCGACGAGCGGCTTCACGGCGAGATCGCGGCGACGCTGAAGGCCGGTGGGGTCGTCGGAGGGCACTACGCGTCCCCGGATCTCGGCGTCCCGTTTCACGCGTACGCCGCCGCCGGACCGAGCGACTGCCACGAGGGAACGAGAGCGGAGGACGTCGTCGCGCGGGTCCGCCAGGGGATGTACGCCATGGTCAGGGAGAGCTCGGCGTGGCGCGATCTGGCGGCCCAGATCGGGGCGGTCACGGCGGGTGGGATCGACCCACGACGCGTCCTCCTCTGCACCGACGATCGACACGCCGGCACGCTGCTTCGCGAAGGGCACATGGACGACGTCGTCCGGTTGGCGATCCGGGAGGGCCTCCCGCCGATGACGGCGATCCGGATGGCGACCCTCAACACGGCGGAGCACTTCGGCGTGGCGCTCGACGTCGGCTGCATCGCGCCCGGGCGGTACGCCGATTTCCTTCTCGTCGGGGACCTCGAGCGCTTCGAGGTGACGCGTGTGATCGCCGCGGGGGAGACCGTCGCGCGCGACGGGAAGCTCGCCGTGGAGATGCGGCCGTTCGAGGTCCCGGACCGGGCGCGGCGGAGCGTCCGCATCGGCCGGCGGCTCGATCGATCCGACTTCGTCGTCCGTGCGCCGGAAACCGCGAAGACGGCCCGCTGCCGCGTGATCGAGATCGTCGAGAACCAGGCGCCGACGCGGGCGGTCACCGCGGAGCTGCCGGTGGTCGACGGCGTCGTGTCTCCGGGCGAGGGAACCGGGATCGCGCACCTGGCGGTGATCGAGCGGCACCGGGGGAGCGGGCGGATCGGCCGCGGCTTCGTCCGCGGGTTCGGCCTCGAGGGGCGATGCGCCCTGGCGAGCACCGTGGCGCACGACAGCCACAACCTCCTCGTGCTGGGAAGCGATCCCGACGCGATGGCCGCGGCGGCGCATCGCGTCGTCGAGATCGGGGGAGGGATCGCCCTCGTTCGCGACGGAGGCGTGATCGCCGAGATCGCCCTGCCGATCGCCGGGCTGATGTCCGAGGAGCCGATCGGGGAGGTCGCGGCCCGCGCCGAGGCGCTGCACCGGGGGCTCCGAGCCTGCGGGTGCACGGCCGGCGACGCGTTCATGACGTTCTCCCTTCTCGCCCTCCCGGTCATCCCGCGGCTGCGGTTGACCGACCGCGGCCTGGTCGATGTCGACGCGTTCGCGATTGTGCCGCTCTTCGTCGACGGGGATAATCCGTAGGGGACCGAGAGGGGGGATCGACACGCAGATTCGAGAGTACTTGAAGCCGGCGAGCGTCGAGGAGGCGTGGGCCGCGCTCGACGAGCGCGGGAGGGCCGCCAAGCCGATCGGCGGGGGGATCGACGCCGTGCTGTACGCGACCCCCGAGACGACGGCCGTGGTCGATCTCTCCGGCGTGGGGCTGACGTACGTCCGCGAGGAGGACGGGCTGGCGATCGGGGCGACGACGACGTTCACCGAGATCGTCGAGTCGCCGCTCGCGCGGGAGCACCTCGGCGGCATCCTGATCGAGGTCCTGGAGAAGGTCGCCTCGCCGCTCCAGCGGAACCTCGGGACGATCGGCGGGACCCTCGGGAGCGCGCACCCCTGGTCCGACGTGATTCCGCTGCTGCTCGCGCTGGACGCCGCGCTGGTCGTCTACGACGGCCGGGAGCGGCGGCTCCCGTTGACGGAGTACCTCGCCGGCCGCGCGCGCGGCGAGCGCCCGCTGATCACCGAGGTCCGCCTCCCGGCGCCGCCGAAGGCGTCGTCCTGCACGTTCGAGGGGTTCAGCGCGACGGGATTCGACGTCGCCGTCCTCAACTGCGCCTGCTTCGTCGCCCTCGAGGCAGGACGGTGCGCGGCGGTCCGGATCGCCGTCGGCGGCACCCCGGCCCTGGCGGTCCGGATGCCGGCGGTCGAGAAGTCTCTGATCGGGGCTTCGCTCGACGAGGAGGCGATCGATCGGGCCGCCGCGCTGACCGGCGAAGCGATCGACGCCCGCGACGACCGGCGGGCGACGGCCGCCTATCGACGGGTGCTCGCGTGCGTCGGCGCCTCGCGCTGTCTGCGGCGCGCGGTGGAGAAGCTGGGAGGGACGGGATGACGATCACGCTGACGATCAACGGGAGGCGGACAACGGCGACGATCGAGCCGGGCGAAAGGCTGTCCGATCTCCTCCGACGCGAGGGGTTCATGGGCGTCAAGATCGGGTGCCGCGCGGGGGATTGCGGAGCGTGTGCGGTCCTGCTGGACGGCCGAGCGGTCAACTCCTGCCTCGTCTTCGCCGCGAAGGCCGACGGGGCCGAGGTCGTCACCGTCGAGGGGCTCGAGCGGGAAGGCCGGCTCCATCCGGTGCAGGAGGCGTTCCTCGACGAGGGCGGGATCCAGTGCGGCTACTGCACGCCGGGGATGGTGATCAGCGCGGTCGACCTGCTGTCCCGGAACCCGGATCCCACGGAGGGGGAGATCCGCCGGGCCCTGTCCGGGAACCTCTGCCGGTGCACCGGCTACGTGAAGCAGATCCGCGCGGTGCAGCGGGCCGCCGCCGCGATGAAGGGCGGTGGGACGGATGCCTGAGCGCCCGGAGTTCACGGTCGTCGGGAAGGGCGAGCGGAAGGTCGACGGCCGGGCGCTCGTGACCGGGAAGCCGGTCTTCGTCGCCGACGTCCGACTCCCTGACACGCTGCACGTGAAGCTCCTCGGGAGCCCCCACGCGCACGCCCGGATCCTCAGCATCGACACGTCGGAGGCCGAGGCGATGCCCGGCGTGGTCTGCGTGCTGACGCACGAGAACACGCCGCCGACCCGGCACACGACGGCCGGGCAGGGATACCCGGAGCCGTCGCCGTACGACGCGCGGATGTTCGAGGACAAGGTCCGGTTCGTCGGGGACCGGGTCGCCGCGGTGGCCGCCGAGACCGAGGAGATCGCCCTGGCGGCGCTGAAGGCGATCCGCGTCGAGTACGAGGAGCTCGAGCCGGTCCTGTCGATCGACGACGCGCGCCGCGACGGCGCGCCGGTGATCCACGACGAGGAGGACTCGGCCGGGATCTACGACGCGGACCGGAACGTCGTCGCCGACGTCGACATCGACGTCGGCGACGTGTCCGCGGGATTCGACGCCTCCGACGTGATCGTCGAGACGACGTGCGAGACGCAGTACGCTCAGCACGCGCCGATCGAGCCGCACGTCGTCTACAGCTATCTGGACAACAACGGCCGGCTCGTCCTGCGAACGAGCACGCAGGTCCCGTTCCACGCCCGGCGGATCGTCGCGCAGACCCTGGGGATCCCGATCCGGAGCGTCCGAGTGATCAAGCCGCGGATCGGCGGCGGCTTCGGGACGAAGCAGGAGGTCCTGCTCGAGGACGTCGCCGGCCTGGTGACGCTGCGGACGGGTCGGCCGGCGTGGGTCGGCCTGTCCCGGAAGGAAGAGTTCGTCGCCTCACGGACGCGCCACCCGATGCGCGTCCGGGTCAGGCTCGGCGCCGGAAGCGACGGGGTCCTGCGCGCGATCGAGATGGAGGCGGTGTCCAACACCGGGGCGTACGGCGCGCACGGGCTGACCGTCCTCGCCAACGCCGGCTCGAAGACGCTCCCGCTGTACAACAAGGCGCCGAACGTACGCTTCTACGGACAGGCGGTCTACACGAACCTCCCCGTTGCCGGCGCCTACCGCGGCTACGGCGCGACGCAGGGCTACTTCCCGCTGGAGACGGCGATGGACGAGCTGGCCGAGCGTCTCGGAATCGACCCGATCGAGCTGCGGCGGCGGAATCACGTCCGCGTCGGCGAAACGTCGCCGATCTTCGAGAAGCTCGGTGAGGGGCGGGAGGGCGTCGAGCAGACGATCAAGAGCTGCGAACTCGAGCGCTGCCTGGAGATCGGGGCCGAGCGGATCGGCTGGGCGGAGAAGCGAGGGAAGAAGCTCCGCGACGGCCCGCGGGTCCACGGACTCGGGATGACGATCGTGATGCAGGGCTCCGGGATCCCGCGGATCGACATGGCCGCGGCGACGATCAAGATGAACGAGGACGGGTCGTTCAACCTGCTGATCGGCGCGACCGACCTCGGGACCGGATCGGACACGATCCTGGCGCAGATCGCGGCGGAGGTTCTCGCCGTGCCGCTGGACAGGATCCTGGTCACGTCGTCGGACACCGACCTCACCCCGTTCGACGTGGGGGCGTACGCGTCGTCGACGACCTACGTTTCGGGGACGGCGGTGCAGCGCGCGGCGGAGAAGGTCCGCGGTCAGATCCTCGAGGTCGCGTCCGCGGTCCTCGGAGCGTCCGCGGAGTCGCTGCGCTTGGCGGACGAGTCGGTCGTCGCGCCGGGCGGCGAGCGGATGTCACTGGCCGACGTCTGTCTGCGGGCGATGTACGAGTCGGACCAGTTTCAGATCGCCGCGACGGCGTCCTGCGTCCCCGCCGAGTCCCCGCCGCCGTTCCTCGCGAACTTCGCCGAGGTGGCCGTCGACACGGAGACCGGGCGCGTCGAGGTCCTCCACTACGTCGCCGCCGTCGACTGCGGCGTGGCGATCAACCCGATCCTGGCCGAGGGGCAGATGGAGGGGGCGATCGTCAACGGGATCGGCTACGCGCTCACCGAGGAGATGCTGATCAGCTCGCGCGGAAGGGTCCGGAATCCGTCGCTGTTCGACTACAAGATCCCCGGTGCGCTCGACGTCCCGAGGCTCGAGGTGATCCTCGTCGAGTCGTACGAGCCGACCGGGCCGATGGGAGCCAAGTCGATCGGCGAGGTCGGCATCAACGGCCCGATCCCGACGATCGCCAACGCGATCTACGACGCGGTCGGCGTGCGGTTGCGGGAGACGCCGTTCACCCCCGAGCGGGTGCTCGCCGCGATGCGGGAGGTCACCGTCGCCTAGGATCGCGCCCCGGATCAGGATTCACACGACGTGGAAGGAAATCGAATGAAGGTGCTGATCGTCACGAGCAGTCCGAACAAGGAGGGGCTCACCGCCGCGTGCGGGGAGGCGGCCAGGCAAGGCGTGATCGATGGGAGAAGTCGCGCCCGCGTGATCAATCTGAACGAGTTCGAGATCGAGCGCTGCGCCGTCTGCGAGGACGGCTGGGGACCGTGTCGCACGGAGCACCGGTGCCGTCTGGAGGACGACTTCGCCGAGCTGCAGAGGATGTTCGACGAGGCGGAGGGGTTCGCAGTGGTGACGCCGGTCTACTTCGGCGAGCCGAGCGAGGCGATGAAGGCGTTCTTCGACCGGCTCCGTCGCTGTGAAGCGACGAAGAAGGACGGCGCGAAGTCCGTCCTGGAGGGGAAGCCGATCGTCTCCGTCGCCGCGGCCGGCGGATCGGGGGACGGGGCGGTTCACTGCCTCGCCGAGATGGAACGGTGGGTCCGCCAGCTGCGCGGGGAGCCGTTCGACTTCGTCGCCGTCACGCAGAGGACGCGCGAGTATCAGACGGAGACGATCCACGACGCCATGGCGGCGATGTGCCGTCCGAAGGCCGCCGAATCGACGATGCCGATCTCGGCCCGAAAGGGGCAGCGCCGATCGAGGAAGCCGCGGCGGCGGATCCGGCGGCGGAAGCCGTCCGAGCAGGCCGCCGGCTAGAGGCCGTAGATCTCGGAGTACTTCTCCGTGACGTAGGCGAGGAACGGCTCGGGGCTCAACGGTCCTCCGGTGATCCGGGCGATCAGCTCGCTCGGCTCGTAGATCGCGCCGAAACGGTGAATTTTGTCGCGCAGCCACGCGAGGAGAGGCGCGAAGTCGCCGCCGGCGATCTGTTCGTCGAGCGACGGGATCTCCTCTCGAAGCGCGCGCGTGATTTGCGCGGCGTACAGGTTCCCGAGCATGTAGGACGGGAAGTAGCCGATCAGCCCGCTCGACCAGTGCACGTCCTGCAGCACGCCGTCGGCGTCTTCGGCTGGCGTCGCCCCGACGTAGCGGTCCATCGCGTCGTTCCACAGGGCCGGGAGATCGACGACACGGATCGAGCCGTCGAGCAGCTTCGTCTCGAGCTCGAAGCGGAGCATGATGTGGAGGTTGTAGGTCACTTCGTCCGCTTCGACCCGGATCAGCGAGCGGGTCACGAGGTTCGCGGCGCGGTACAGCGCGTCGGCGGAGGCCCCGTCGAGCGCGGGGAACGCGTCGAGGAGGATCGGCCGGAAGAATGTCCAGAACGGCCTGCTCCGCCCGATCTGGTTCTCGATCAGCCGCGACTGCGATTCGTGGAAACCGTACGACGCGCCGTCGGTCAGTTGCAGCGTGTAGAGGTCGTCGTCCATCCCCTGGCCGTAGAGGGCGTGTCCGCCCTCGTGGAGCGTGCCGAACAGGCCGGAGAGCGGGTTCGATTCCAGGTAGCGGTTGGTGACGCGGACGTCGCCCGGAGCGATCTGCGTCGTGAAGGGATGCGCCGTGTCGTCGAGGGCCCCGGCGTCGAAGTCGTACCCGATCCGCTCGAGGACGGTGCGCGCCATTCTCCGCTGCGCGTCGACCGGGAATGAGCCGTCGAGGATCGAGCCGTCCGGCGGCGTTCCGTCGGCGAGGAGCCGGTCGAGGAACGGGACGAGGCGCCCGCGGAGCGGCTCGATGATCGCGCGGAGCCGGGAGCTCGTCATCCCCGGCTCGTAGCGATCGAGGAGCGCGTCGTACGGGGACTCCTCGTATCCGTACAGCTCGGCGAACTGCCGCGCGTAGTCGACCATCTTCTCCAGATGCGGCCGAAACGCCTCGAAGTCCGACGCCCGCTTCGCCTCCGCCCAGGCGGCCTGGCTCTTCGACTGGTCGATCGTGAACGCCTCGAACAGGTCGGGCGGGACGGCCTTGTTCCGCCGGTACTCCTTCCCGACGACGCGGACCGACGCGCCCTCCTTCTCGGAGAGGTCGTCGCGTCCCTCGAGCTCCTCGATGCACCGGCCGAGCTCGGCGCTGATCGAGAGCTCGAACGCCATCCGCGACAGCTTTCCGACCGTCTCGGCGCGCAGGTTCAGGCCCTTCTTCGGCATGTGGGTCTCCTCGTCCCACGAGAGGAGGGCGACGGCCGAGTTCAGCTTGGCGAGTTCGGTCAGGATGCTCAGGTACGCCGTTCGAGCGTCCATGCGTGCGGCTCCTTTCTTCGTGTATCGGGTCGCCGGATTCCGATTCCCCTCACGTGCCGGACGCGGTCCGGCACGCAATCTGCTCCTTCGCACGGGGAATCGGCGAAGCGATTCCCCTCACGTGCCGGACGTAGTCCGGCACGCAGAGTATAGCCAACGGGTCGTTCCGGTTCAGAGGAGGGATTCGACCAGATTCCGCGACAGGCGGTTCGGGTGGCCGGCGAAGCGAACGATTCCGTCCCGATCGATGACGAACGTCCGTGGAATCCCGAGGACGCCGTAGTCGCCGGCGACGGCCCGCGCCTGGGTGAGGGACCCATACAGCGGAACGAGAGCCGCGTAGTCCCTCGAGGCGACGTACGACCGAGCCTCGGTCTCGGTCCGGTCGAGACTGACGCCGACCAGGATGACTTCGTCGCCGAGATCGCGGGCCATCGCCTCGAGCGACGGCATCGAAAGGCGGCACGGGACGCACCAGCTGGCCCAGAAGTCGAGGATGACCACGCGGCCGGCGTAGTCCGCCAGGGAGATCGACGCGCCGTCGAGGGTCGGGAGGGCGAACGAAGGAGCGACGTCTCCGACGCGGTGGCCGACGACCGGCGTGCTCGAATCGGACACGGAATCCGATCCGGGCGGGCCGGCGAGCCCGGGGACCGACGTGTCGACGGGGGTCGGCTCTGCGCTCCTCATCTGAAGGAGGCAGAGCGCGGCGATCATCGCCGCGACGACGACGGACGCGCCGACGACTCCGACCCACCAGAGCTTCGACCTTCGGGCTCGCTCGTTCTCCATGCTCCTCTGTCGCTGCTCGGATCTCGCTTTGTGCTGAGGTCCCGCCTATCATCGACGGGGGCAGCGGTAAAGACAAGGGGGTGCGAGCGTGAACGAGCGAACGTGGATCTGGGGCGGTCTGGCCGCCGTCGGTTCGAGGGAACGGGGCAGCGCGTGCCCCGCGAGCGACGGCGACGACTAGCCCGTCAGCAGGGCGAGGAGGCGGTAGAGACCGTACGAGAAGAGGCCGGCGGCGGTCGGCGTTGCCACCCATCCGACGGCGATCCCGCCGATCGTCCGCATCCGAACGGTGCGTACGCCGTGGAGGATCCCGACCCCGATCACCGCTCCGACGATCGCCTGCGACGTCGACACGGGGATCCCGACGATCGAGAAGAAGTGCACCGCCAGCGCGGCGGCCGTCTGGGCGGAGAACGCGCTCACCGTGTCGAGCGGCGTGATCCCGCTGCCGACGGTCTGCGTCACCCGCCGTCCGAACGTCAGCACGCCCACGGCCAGGGCCGCGCCCCCGAGCAGGCTCATCCAAGCCGGCTCGATCTCGAGGTTGGTGATCGGCCCCATCGCCGTTCCGACGTGGTTCGCGCCCAAGGAGAACGAGATGTAGCACGCGCTCAGGATGAGAAGGGCGCTCGGCAGGCGCTGCCAGACGGACCGCTGGCCGGCCCGCCTCAACAGCGACCGGGAGACCAGGTAGATGACCACCGCCATGATCCCGACGAGGATCGGGCAGATCAGCCAGACCTCCGCGATCCGAACGAGCGCGCTCGCGTCCAGGTCAGCGCCGACGGCCAGTCCGACGCCGGCGACGCCCCCGACGATCGCCTGCGACGTCGACACCGGGACCCGGAGCAGCGTCGCGATGGTGACGAAGACCCCGGCCGAGAGCATCGCGGTGAAGACGGCGAGCGACGGAAGCTCGGACGTGGCGATCCCCCTGCCGACGGTGCTCATGACCTCCCCCCCTTGGAGAAGGGCCCCGAGGAACGCGAAGCCGGCGACCAACAGGACGGCGCGCCGGTAGCCGAGGAGGCCGGAGCCGACCGTCGTGCCGACGCAGTTGCCGGCGTCGTTGGCGCCGATGTTCCAACCGACGTACGCGCCGGCGAGGAAGAGGGGGATCAGGCCGATCATCGTCGGCCCCCTCGAAAGATCCCGGTACGAAGCGGCTCTCGTTCGGTGCTCCTGCCGGCACGGCGCGTCATGGGCCTCGGTCTCCTATCGACGGGGCGGACCCCTACAGCGAGTTGATTGCGATTTATAGACTATACAGAACTCCGATGCACGCGGCAGCCTCCCGCGCCGCGACCGGAGCTGCTATGATGGGGAAACGTAGGCGCGGTCCGTTCGGAAGGGGATCGAATGACAGAAGCGGAGTTCGGCGTCGTCGGCCTCGGCGTCATGGGGCGGAACCTGGCGCTCAACGCGGAGGGTCGCGGCTACACCGTGGCCGTGTTCAACCGGTCGACCGAGCGGACGAAGGCGTTCGCGTCCGAGCACCCGGGCCGCCGGATCGTTCCCGCGTTCGGCCTATCGGGGTTCGTGGCGTCGCTTCTCCCCCCTCGGAAGATCCTGCTGATGGTGAAGGCCGGTCCGCCGACCGACGCCGTCCTTTCCGAACTCCTTCCGCTTCTCGATCGGGGCGACGTCGTCGTCGACGGCGGGAACGCGCGGTCCGAGGACACGGAGCGACGCCTGGAGACGGCGGAGGGGCTCGGCGTGCACTACCTCGGCGCCGGGATCTCCGGCGGGGCGGAGGGGGCGCTTCACGGCCCGTCGATCATGCCGGGAGGAAGCGAAGAAGCGTACGCGATCGCCGGACCGATCCTCGAGGCGATCGCCGCGGACGGCCCCGATGGGACCTGCTGCGCGTACCTGGGCCCGGGATCGGCGGGGCACTACGTCAAGACGGTCCACAACGGGATCGAGTACGCGATCATGCAGGCGCTCGCCGAAGCGTACGACCTGATGGCACGCGGGCTCGGCCTGCCGCCGGACGGGATCGCCGACGTCTTCGACGGGTGGAACCGCGGCGCGCTGGCGTCGTACCTGGTGGAGATCACCGGGAGGAGCCTCCGAACGATCGATCCGGAGACCGGCGGGCCGCTGATCGAGTCGATCCTCGACACGGCGGAACAGAAGGGGACCGGGAAGCGGTCGAGCCAATCGGCGCTCGACCTCGGATCGCCGGCCCCGACGATCGCCGCGGCGGTGTTCGCGCGGATCCTGTCCTCGCTGAAGGGCGAGCGGGTCGCGGCGTCCCGGCTGCTCGCCGGCCCGCCGTCGGCCGGGTCGCGGCTGGACCTCGACGATCTGTACAGCGCGGTGTACCTGACGAGCGTCGGCGCGTTCGGCGAGGGGTTCCGACAGCTCCGGGCCGCCTCCGCGGCGCGCGGGTACGGGCTCGACCTGGCCGAGGTCGCGAGGGTCTGGACGGCCGGCTGCATCCTCCGTAGTGCGCTGCTCGGTCCGATCCGCGCCGCGTTCGTCGAATCGCCCGATCTTTCCCATCTGATCGTCGCGGAGCCGTTCCGGTCGACGTGGAACGAGCGCCACGCCGGGCTCCGGCGCGCGGTCGTCTTCGCGCACCGGTACGGGATTCCGGTCCCGGCGATGGGCGCGACGCTGAACGGCCTCGACGGGTACCGAACGGAACGGCTCCCGGCGAACCTGATCCAGGCGCAGCGTGACTATTTCGGGGCGCACACGTACCGACGAGTCGACCGAGAGGGGAGCTTTCACACCGATTGGGACGCCGCCGAGAAGGCGGCCCGCGACGACTAGTATCCGATCCCCCGGACGTCGACGGACCACGGTCCGACGCCTAGAAGCGATCTCGGAAGCGGTGCCAGACGAGGCTCAGCCCGAACAGGATCACCGCAATCGGCCACAGACGACCGACCTCGGACCAGGCGCTCCAGCTGAGCACGCCGGTCGTGTTTAGCAGAAGGACGACGCCCGCGGCGACGATCAGTAGCGGAAGGATCACGCCGCTCAGTCTACGAGTCTTCACGTCGACCACCTCCCGTAAGCCAGCGCCAGAGGAACGCCACACCGACGAGGATCAGCAGCGCGGGCCAAAGCGTGCCGAACGCGATCCAGCTCAACCAGGGAATCCCGAGGTTGCGCAGCAGGTAGACGACCCCGAGGACGACGAGGATCAGGCGGATCAGATTCGGATCGGCGTCGAAGTAGTCGCCCAACCCGCCGCAGACTCCGCCGAGCATCGAATCGGACGCGCTCCGGTAGAGCTTGTTGGCCACGGCCTCTCTCCCTTCGGTCCGGGATCGAACGGGAGTGTAGCACAACGGAACGGAACGTCGCCAAGGCCGGTCGCTACGCCGAACGGGTGAAGGACGTGACCAGAACGACGACGAGGATGATCACCGGGGAGACGAGCGACAGGAGGCGGCCGATCCGCGGTGCCGTCCGCTTCCGGAGGAGCGCCCGAAAAAGGAGCGCCCCGACGACGAAGCTCAGCGTCACCGCGATCCACTGCATCGAGAGCCGCCAGACGAAGGGGCGGGAGGCGAGGGCGCGGACGGCCAGCCAGACCGAGGCGGCGATTCCCGCGACCCACGCGAGCGCGAAGAGGGTGAGGGCGCGGTTCCCGAAGACCGGCATTCTCCAGGTGAGGATCCCGGCCCAGACGGCGAGCAGCGATCCCCCGAGGATCCAGACGGCGACGAGCTGAAGCGGCTCCACCGGGACGACGACGTGGGCCGACAGGAGGAGGAGCGACAGAAAGGCGCCTCCGGCGGCGACGGAGAAGCAGCGCGCGGCCGCCGTCCGCGACGGTCTTCGGATCTCGGGCATTCGGGGCTTGTTCGTCGGGGCCATCCCTCTTCGCGAGCGTAGCCCGGCCGCGCCCGCGGGAGAAGGCGATATGTCTCCGCGAGACGGGACGATCGCGCGCGATCGAGGGCGGGTGGTGCCGGGCGAGCGGTTGCGATAGCATGGCCCGCGATGGAGAAGGCGTTGATCCTCGACGGCGGCCTCGACGACGGCGCGCTGACGCGCGGTCCCGGGGAGATCGCGGCCGACGTCCTCCGGCGCGCCGGCTGGCAGGTGGAGGTGTTGATCCTCCGCGGGATCGACATCGCGCCGTGCCTCGGCTGCTTCGACTGCTGGGTGAAGACGCCGGGCGTCTGCGTGATCGACGACGCCGGCCGGGACGTTGCCCGCCGGATGATCCGGTCCGATCTGCTCGTCTACCTCACCCCGCTCACCTTCGGCGGGTATTCCTCGGAGCTGAAGAAGGCGCTCGATCGCTCGATCCCGAACATCTCGCCGCTCTTCCGCCTCGCGCGGGGCGAGGTTCATCACGTGAGGCGGTACGCGCGGAGTCCGCGGGTGGTCGGAATCGGCGTCTGCGCCTCGGGGCCGCCCGACCCGGAGGAGGAGGAGCTGTTCGAGACCCTGGTCCATCGAAACGCGATCAACCTGCACGCCCCGACGGACGGGGCGACGGTGATCTGCGTCGCGGAGGACGACGAGGCCCAACGAGAGCGCGTCGAGCGGGCGATTACGGGGGTGATCGGGGCGTGAGCGACGGAGGCGGACGCGTGCTCCTCCTCGTCGGGAGCCCGAAAGGGCTCGAGGAGAGCGACTCGGCCCGGATCGGCCGGACGCTCGTCGACCGGCTCGAGGGCCGCGGCTGGACGAGCGAGGCGGTGCATCTGCACGCCGCGGTCCGGACGGAGGAGGGTCGTCGAGAACTGCTCGACGCGATCGACCGGGCGTCCGTCGTGTTGTTCGCCGCCCCGCTCTACGTCGACTCCCTTCCCGCCCCCGCGATCCGCGCGCTTGAGGCGATCGCCGCGCACAGACGGACGGGGAGCGTCTCGCGGGTCCCGCGGTTCGTCACGCTCATCCGCTGCGGTTTCGTCGAACCAAGTCAGAACGACACCTGCCAGCGGATCCTCCAGCGGTTCGCGGAGCGCGCCGGCTTCGAGTGGCTCACGGGCGTCTCGTTGGGCGGCGGCGGGCGGATCCCGAAGCGGGTTCGCGATGCGCTCGACATCCTGGCCGAGGCGCTCGATCTGGAGATCCTCGTTCCCGACGAGGTCGAGCGGCTGACGCGGAAGCCGCTGATGCCGAGCTGGCTGTACGTCGTCGTCGGCAACTTCATGTGGAGGCGGTGGGCCGCCAGGAACGGGGTGAAGGATCGGCTTCGCGACCGGCCGTACGACCTCGATTCCTAGCTCGGGAACGGGCGATTCCGCCTCCCGCGGATGGGGTCGGTGGACTACTCCTCCTCGTCCGACCAGTCGCGGATCTTCTGCTTGATCTTCCGCTCGATGTGCTCCCCGAGGTCGTCCCAGTCGATCTCTTCGTCGACGCCGACCCAGCGGCTGAGGCCGCGTTTGATCTTCGCCTCGATTCGCTCTCCGAGGTCGTCCTCGTCCTCGACCCATCGCGACACCCGCCGCCGGATCCTCCGCTCGATGCGGTCGCCGAGATCGCTCCAATCGCGGCTCGATCGAATCCGCTTCGAGAGCACGGGCTGCACGCCGATGCCCGCCCACGCGAACAGGACGATGAGGAGGAACCAGAGCCCGGCGGCCTGCCAGTAGCTCAGCTTGACGGCGACCAGCGCGAGCTGATCGACGACGATCGAGTTCCACAACAGCTGGATGATCCAGCTGAAGAAGAAGAACGCGGCGACTCCGCCGCCCGTGATCGCGCCTCGCAACAGCTTCATGTTCATCCCTCCGTTTCCGTTCTCGTTGCCTCGAGCCCTGGTCAGTCGACGAACCGACGCCACTGCTTCGACATCGTCGGCGCGACGCCGATGCCGGCCCACGCGAACAGGATGATGAGGAGGAACCAGAGCCCGGCGGCCTGCCAGTAGCTCAGCTTGACGGCGACCAGCGCGAGCTGATCGACGACGATCGAGTTCCACAACAGCTGGATGATCCAACTGAAGAAGAAGAACGCCGCGATCCCACCACCCGTGATTGCGCCTTTCAATAGCTTCATGTCTCTCGCCACCTCCGTCTTCGTTGGCCTTCGATAGGCGGTATTGTATCACCCGTCAGTCGAGGGAGGCGAGCGATCGGTTCAACGTCGAACCGTCGTGACACCGCCGGATCTCTGGTCAGAACTCCCAGTCCGGGGACGGCGGCGGGAGGCGGAAGGCGCGGTCGAGCCGCGCGAGGAGCTCGACCGCGCCGGAAAGCTCGTCCGTCCACGCGAGGGCGCTCGCAGGCCGGACGCCGAGCCAGAGGCGCGAGAACGCGTTGACCGACGCCGTCAGGGTCGGCAGCGACCGGTCGCGTCCCGCTGCGGCGTGGCACGCCGGGCCGACCTCGACGACGTAGTCGCCGGCGACGCCGCGCCAGGAGGATCCGCCCTCGAGATACCGCTCGACGGGATCGGAGAGGGTCAGGTTGAAGCGGACCGGCTCCGCGTCGAGGGAGGTCCGCGCCAGGCATCCCGGGAGGTCGAGGATCCGCATCTGCCAGTAGGCGCTCGCGGCCATCCGGTTCTCGTGGGGCGATCTCCGGGTGATCTGGCGCGACTTGAACGGCTTGCGGAGCAGATCCTGAAGCTGGATTCCCGGCGGCTCCCGCAGCTCGACCGATCGGACCTGCTCCTCGAAGCTGCGCAGCAGGCCGAGAAGCTCGAGGAACTCGTCCCTCGAACGATAAGCGGTCCAGAACACCTCGTACGGCCCGTGCTCCGTTTCCTTCGCCGAGCACCACAGGTGGTGCGTCAGGTTTCCGTCCTCGTCGGTATATCCGAGGCCGAAGCCGTTCTCCCCCCAGTGCATGTCGGCGCGGGTCAGCTCGGGGCTGTCGATGTTGCACGCGCCGTGCCGGCGGACCCGCTGGAGGCGGTTGGCGTGCATCCGCTTCCAGTCGGAGAGGCCGAGGCGGACCGGAACCCGTGGCTTGACGTCGACCGTCAGCAGGGACGGGTCGAAGGTGCACCAGTGCTCGTAGCCGCCGTTGCCGAATCCGAGCTGGTTGTAGTACCCCTGCTCGAAGGCGCCGAGCATCGCGACGAGGCTCCCGCCGGCCGCCTCCTCGGCCAGCACGCGAGCCGTCAGCCGCCCGGCGAGCCCGCGCTTCCGGGCGACGCGGCTCGTCGTGACGCCGGTGACGGCGGCGAGCGACAGATCCCGTTCTCCATGGCGGATCGAACCGGGATCGGTGGTGACCATGCACTCGGCGCTCCCGTCGACCTCGGCGACCATCGTCCGGCCGGACGCGACCAGCCCGGCGAACGCCTCCTCGTGCTCCGGCTTGCTGCACCAACCGACCTCGCGGTAGATCCGCAGCACGGCGTCCCTGTCTCGGTCCGGCACGTACTCCCTGAGCTTCATCTCCGTTCCTTCCGGTCGGTCTTCGAGGTTCTTACTGCATGAACAGCCCGCCGTTGACGTTGATCGTCTGCCCGGTGACGTAGCCGGCCTCGTCGGAGGCGAGGAACGCGACGACGGCGGCGATCTCGTCCGGCTCCGCGATCCGGCGAGCCGGGATCTTCGCCGCGATCTCGGCCTCCCGCGTCGCGAGCGCCTCGGCGTTCATGTCCGTCCGCGTGTACCCCGGGGAGACGGCGTTGACGGTGATCGTCGGCGCGAGCTCGAGGGCGAGCGATCGGGTCAGCCCGATCAGCCCGGACTTGGCGGCGGCGTAGTGCGAACCGTGGTCCGATCCGGTCATCGCGCGAAGGGAGCAGACGTTGACCACCCGGGCCCACGGCTCCTTCTCCAGGTACGGCCGGGCGGCCTGGACGGCGAACATCGCCGCCGACAGGTTGACGGCGATCGCGCGGCTCCAATCCTCGGCCGTCAACGCGTCGAGCGTCCTGTGCTGCGAGAAGCCGGCGTTGTTGACGACGATCCGAATCCCGCCGAACGCGGAGGCCGTCTCGTCGATCAGCCGACGGACCTGGTCTCGGTCGCCGACGTCGGCCCGGACGACGATCGCTCGGCCTCCGGACGCCTCGATCTCCTCGGCGACGGACCGCGCCCGGTCCTCGTGGACGACGTAGTTGATGCAGACGCCGTACCCGAGGCGCGCGAGGCGCCGAACGACCGCCGCGCCGATCCCGCGCGAGCTGCCGGTGACGACGGCGCCGGGGAGGAGAGGCTCGTCCTGTTTGCGGTTCATCGTGGTGCGGATTATAGCGGACGGAGGGGAGGGTTCGAGCCGATCAGAGGTGCTTCAACGCCTCGCGGGCGACCTCGACCCGGCGGTCGTCCTCCAGCCAGCGCATGAGCTCGGGACGGACGATCTCCGGACAGCGGCGCCCGAGCTTCCACATCACCGAGGAGACGGCCCGCCAGACGATCCGGCGCTCGTCGAGCGAGAGCTTCCGGAGGACGATCAGCGCCTTCCTGGCGATGTCGGCCGCCGGTGGGCCGGAGAAGGCCATGGCGACGTTCCACAGCACCCCCGGCTCGTTCGACGTCGACCACTTGACGAGGTACTCGAACGCGTCCATCGGGTAGTGCCGGAGGAGGCTCCCGCCGAGGGCCGAAGGGCCGAGGGCGCGCCGGATCGTGGCGTCCTCGTCGGCGAGGAGCGGCTCGACGAGCTTCAGGAGCGGCTCCGCCCGCTCGAGGCGATCGGGCCGCGCCGCGCGCCCGGCGGCGATGACGACGGCGCGGCGGACGCTGGCCGACGGGTGCTCGCGCCAGCCGTAGAGGGCTTCGAGCATTCGGGCGAAGTCGTCCCGGAGGAGGCGCCCGCAGGTCTCGGCCGCCGCGTCGCGGACGGTCCAATCCGCGTCGTCGGCCAGTCGCTGAAGGAGCTTCAACGTCGGCTCGGCTTCGTGGCGGTACCCGGCCGGGGCGAGTTGGCAGGCGAGGTGTCGGAACGCCGGCTTCCTCCGGTCGACGAGGTCCCGGATGTGTTTGAGGACGACCCGCCCGTCTCCGCTGGTCTCGACGAGGCGATCGGCGGCGTATCGGACGTCGTGGACCTTGGCCCCGTCGAGGGCGCGGGCGAGCGAGTCGAGCCTCCCTCGGGCGATGATTCGGTCGATCCGGTCGCGCATCGTATCACCGTGGCACGGGACGTGGGTCCTCCACTGTACCGGGTGACCCGAAACGTCGTCAAGTCGGGGCGGTTGCTGCGGTTCCCCCGATCGCCTACCATTTCCCGCGATCCGGAAAACCCGTACAAGGGGGTCGGAAGTGGGTTGCACGAAGGACTCCGCAGCGGCTCCGGCGTGGCCCCTGGGCAACGTCGATCCGCTGGAGATCGTCCGCCGCCGCATTCCCCATCCGCCGTTTCTCGCCCGCTAGTCGATGCTCGACGCGGCGGTTCGGGTGGAAGCAGGCACCGAGAAAGGGGGAAACGGGAATGCGAAAGGACGAGGCACACAAACCGTATCGGATCAAGGTCGTGGAGCCGATCCGCGTCCTCTCCAGGGCGGAGCGGGCGCAGCGACTCGACGAGGCCGGATACAACGTCTTCAACCTTCACGCGAACGACATCTACGTCGATCTACTGACCGACTCGGGAACCGGCGCGATGAGCCAGGAGCAGTGGGCGGCGATGATGCGGGGGGACGAGTCGTACGCGGGAAGCCGAAGCTACGACCGGTTCCGCGCGGCGGTCGACGACGTGTTCGGCTTCGACTTCGTCCTGCCGACCCACCAGGGCCGCGCGGCGGAGAACGTCCTGTTCTCTTCGATCCTCAAGCCCGGCGACGTCGTCCCGAACAACATGCACTTCGACACGACCCGCGCCAACGTGATCGCCAACGGCGGCGAGCCGGTGAACCTCGTGGCCGACGTCGCGTACGACCCGACGGCGCGGCACCCGTTCAAGGGGAACATGGATCCGGGCCGTCTCGAGCGGCTGATCGAGGACGTCGGGAAGGATCGGATCCCGCTGGTGATGATGACGATCACCAACAACTCAGGCGGCGGCCAGCCGGTCTCCCTCGCCAACCTGCGGGAGATCAGCCGGATCGCGCGGAGCCACGGGATCCCGTTCTTCCTCGACGCGTGCCGATACGCGGAGAACGCGTACTTCATCCGCGAGCGAGAGCCGGGGTACGAGGGGAGGACGCCGCTCGAGATCGCCAGGGAGATCTTCGCCCTCGCCGACGGGATGACGATGAGCGCGAAGAAGGACGGCCTCGTCAACATCGGCGGGATCCTCGCGATGAACGATCCGGGCCTGTACGAGACGGCGCGGGAGCGGCTGATCCTGATGGAGGGGTTCCCGACGTACGGAGGCCTGGCCGGTCGCGATCTCGAGGCGGTCGCCGTCGGCCTCTACGAAGCGCTCGACGTCCACTACCTCGCCGACCGGATCGGGCAGACGCGGTTCCTCGGCGAGGGGCTGCTGACGGCGGGGGTCCCGATCGTCGAGCCGATCGGAGGACACGCCGTCTACATCGACGCGAGGTCGCTGCTCCCGGACTTCCCGCAGCGCGAGTTCCCGGCCCTCGCCGTCGCCAACGGGCTGTACGTCGAGGCCGGGGTCCGCGGCGTGGAGATCGGCAGCGTCATGTTCGCGCACGAGGACGAGGCGGGAAACGAGGTCTACCCGGAGCTGGAGCTCGTCCGCCTCGCGATCCCGCGTCGCGTGTACACGCGAACCCACTTCGACGCGGTGATCGCCGGCGGGAAAGCCGTCGCCGATCGGCGCGACGCCCTCCCCGGATACAAGCTGGTCGAGGGCCGGGGCCCGCTCCGGCACTTCGTCGCCCGGTTCGAGCCGATCGAGCGGTGAGTCCGGGCGATGCCGACCGATCGAATCGGTGAGCTGGCCGCGCTCGGAACGGCCCTCCTCTGGTCGCTCACCTACGTTCAGTTCACGATCGCGGTCCGAGCGATCGGGCCGTCGCGGCTGAACCGGCTCCGCCTCCTGGTCGCGCTCGGCTGCCTCTTCGTCGCGCACGCGATCGTCTACCGGTCGCCGGTTCCGCTCGACGCGGGAGCGGTTCGTTGGGGTTGGCTGGTCCTCTCCGGCGTGTTCGGATTCGCCGTTTCCGACGCCTTCCTGTTCAGCGCGCTCCTGCACTTGGGAGCGCATCGCACGTCGCTCTTGATGGCGCTGATCCCGGTCGTCAGCGCGCTCCTCGCGTGGGGGCTGTTCGACGAGCGGCTGACGTGGATCCAGATGGTCGCCGCCCTCGTCACCGTCGCGGGGATCGCGTTCGTCGTCTCGGCCCGCCGCGCACCGAAGCAGGAGGGGGAGCCGACCGGGCGCGCGCTCGTCGGCGTCCTCTTCGCCCTCGGCGCCGTCGCCTCGCAGTCGCTCCGCTACGTCCTGTCGGTGCAGGGGATGCGCGGCGGCTATCCGGTCCTGTCGACGAACGTCATCCAGATCCTGTCGGCGACGGTCGCGGTCTGGGCCGTTGCGTTCGCCTCCGGCGGATGGCGGGCGACCCTCGCCCCGCCGTTCGGCCGTAAAGCGGCGACGTCGATGATCGGCGGCGCCGTGACCGGGCCGTTCCTCGGCGTGACCCTGTCGCTCGTCGCGCTGGCGAAGGCGCCGGTGGGGATCGCTTCGACGCTGATGGCGCTCGTCCCGGTCTTCCTCCTCCCGGTCTCCCGGTTCTTTTTCAAGGAGCCGGTCGGTCTCCGCGCCGTCGCGGGGACGCTCCTCGCGGTCGGCGGCGTCGCCGTCCTGCTCCTTTTCTAGCGGGGCCGGAGCTCGCGGGGAAGCTCCCCCCGCACAGCGCGCGGCGGATCCTCCGTGAGATCGAGGATCGTCGACGGCCGCGTTCCCGTCGGACCGCTGACGATCAGATCGACGCCGGCGAACCGGTCGATGATCCGATCGACGTCGACGAGCGACGGCTCCCCGTGGCGGTTGACGCTCGTACCGAACAGCGGGCGATCGAGCCGGGCCATCGTCCGCCGGAAGAACGGGTGGTCCGGGACCCGGATCCCGACGACCCCTTCGCGAACCGCCGAGGGCGGAGCCCCCGGCGCGGCGGGCAGGAGGAGCGTGTACGGTCCGGGAAGGAGTCGATCGACGAGGCCGCGCAGGCGGCGGTCGAGCGCGGCGAAGCGCTCGATCGCCCCCGACGCCGGAAGAAGGAGGGCGAACGGGCGATCGGACGGACGGCCCTTCAACGATCGCACGCGATCGAGGCTCCGCGCGTCCCACGGGTTGCCGCCGATCCCGTAGATCGTGTCGGTCGGGAAGACGATCGTCTGTCCGGTTTCGAGCGCGGCGCCGACGGCGGAGCCGATCTCCGGATGATCGTGGGGAAGGACCCGAGGCATCATGCGCAGACGAAGTGGATCACGTCGCCGTCCTCGACGACGTAGTCGTGGCCACAGCGGTGCAGCTTGCCGGCGTCGCGAAGCCCCTTCTCCGATCCGAAATCGAGGAGTTCGTCGAGCTTCACCACCTCCGCGACGACGAAGCGGTCGGCGAAGTCGGAGTGGATCCTTCCCCCCGCGTCCGGTGCCGCCGTTCCCCGAGGCACGGTCCACGCCCGGACCTCGGGTCCCTCGAACGTGAAGAACGTGATCAGATCGAGCAGGCGATACCCCGTCTGGACGAGGGCGTCGAGCCCGGTCCGCTCGAGGCCGTACTCGCGGAGGTAGGAGGCGCGTTCCTCCGGTGTTCCGGCGACCTCGGCGATCTCCGCCTCGAGGCGGCCGCGGATGGCGATCGCCTCGGTTCCGCGCTCGCGGGCGGCGCACGCGACGGCCTCGGCGCGCGCTTCGTCGCCGTCGTCTCCGACGTTGGCGACGAACAGGCACGGCTTCACGGTCAGCGGCGAGGTCTCGCGGAGGAGATCCTCGATCGCGTGATCGACCTTCAGCGAACGGATCGGCCGGCCGGCCGCCACGCCGTCGAGGAGCCGATCCCACGCCTCGGCGCGCGCCAGCGCCTTGCGATCCGTCCCCTTGACCTCCTGATGAAGCCGCTTGGCGACGCGGCCGAGCGTCTCGTGGTCCTTGAGGAGCAGCTCGGTCTCGACGATCTCGATGTCGCGCGCCGGATCGACGGAGCCGGTGACGTGCGCGACGTTTGGGTCGTCGAAGCAGCGGACGACGTGCAGGACGGCGTCGACGGCGCGGATCTCGGCGAGGAACTGGTTCCCCATCCCCTCGCCCTCGCTCGCGTGCTCGACGAGGCCGGCGATGTCGATGAACTCGAGATGCGTCGGGACTTTCTTTTTTCCGGGGAAGAGGGCGGCGAGCCGGTCGAGCCGGCCGTCGGGGACGAAGACCGTCCCGACGTTCGCCTCGATCGTGCAGAACGGGTATCGCTCGACCCGCGCCCCGGCGTTGGCGAGGGCGTTGAAGATCGTCGACTTCCCGGCGTTCGGAAGGCCGACCAGGCCGCAGGTGAATCCCATCTCTCCTCCCGGCGCCTAACTAGTCGCCTGTTGGCTCCCAGTGGCCGCCTCTCGGCGACCTACTAATCGCCCGTTGGCTCGTAGCGGCCGCCTCTCGGCGACCTACTAATCGCCCGTTGGCTCGTAGCGGCCGCCTCTCGGCGACCTACTAGTCGCCCGTTGGCTCGTAGCGGCCGCCTCTCGGCGACCTACTAATCGCCCGTTGGCTCGTAGCGGCCGCCTCTCGGCGACCTACTAATCGCCCGTTGGCTCGTAGCGGCCGCCTCTCGGCGACCTACTATAGGCGCCGGTCCGAGGCGGCACAAGGTGACGCTCTATCGACGATCGGCTAGACTTCCCGGGCGAGGTGAACATGGAGAGAAACGCGTTCGACGTACGGCTTCCCGATCTCGGTGAGGTGGACGAGGTCCGCGTCGTTCAGTGGCTCCGAGGAGCCGGTTCGACGGTCGCGGAGGGCGAAGATCTCCTCGAGGTCGAGACGGAGAAGACGACGTTCGTCGTCCCGGCGCCGGCGAATGGGCGCCTGGCCGAGATCGTTGCCGTCGAGGGGGCGACGGTCGAACGGGGGGGAGTCCTTGGCCGGATCGAGCGGTCCGAATAGGCGGGCGGTCCACCTGTCGCTCGGTCGGGCCGACTACGGATGGACGCTCGATCTGCAGCGGACCCTCCACGCCCGGCGGAAGGCCGGCGCGGCGCCGGACGTCGTCGTCACGGTCGAGCACGACCCGGTGATCACGCTCGGACGGAGCGGATCGCGCGACCATCTTCTCGCTTCGCCGGACGAGCTAAAGCGGGAAGGGATCGGGGTGTTCGAGGTCGAGCGGGGCGGGGACGTGACCTATCACGGCCCGGGACAGCTCGTCGTCTATCCGATCGTCGATCTCCGCGGACACGGCCGCGACGTGAGGCGGTTCGTCCGCGGGCTGGAAGGCGCGACGATCGCGACGCTGGCCGACCTGGGGATCGAAGCGGGACGGAGGGACGGATACCCGGGCGTCTGGGTCTCGGACCGGAAGATCGCGTCGATCGGCGTCTACGTCAGCGGTTGGGTGACGCGGCACGGCCTGGCGCTCAACGTGGCGGTGAACCCGGCCCACTTCGCGATGATCCGCCCGTGCGGCCTGTCGGTGGAGACCGTCTCGGTCTGCGATCTCCTCGGTCGGACGATCGACCTCGACCGGGTGCGGGACGCGTTCCTCGAACGGCTCGCCGAGCGGTTCGGCTGGGTGATGGAGGCGACGAGCTTGGACGAGGTCCTGGGAGGGGCGAGTGGGTAGACACCCGGAGTGGATCCGCGTCCGCGCGCCGAGCCCGGCCGAGGCCGAGGGGATCCGCGCGATGCGCGACCTTCTAAGACGGCATCGCTTGACGACCGTCTGCCAGGGGGCGATCTGTCCGAACGCGGTCGAGTGCTGGGGGGCGCGGACGGCGACGTTCATGCTCCTCGGCGACGTCTGCACGCGCGCGTGCGGCTTCTGCGGCGTTCCGACCGGCGATCCCGGGGGCGCCGTCGATCGGGACGAGCCGGACCGGCTCGCCGCCGCGGTCGCCGAGCTCGGGCTTCGCTACGTGGTCCTCACCTCGGTCGACCGGGACGACCTTCCCGACGGCGGCTCCGCCCTCTTCGCCGAGGCGGTCGATCGGCTGAAGGCGACGATCCCCGGAATCCGCGTCGAAGTGCTCGTCCCCGACTTCCAAGGGGATCGGCGCGCCCTCGGCCGGCTGCTGGCGACCGACGCCGACGTCTTCGGCCACAACGTGGAGACCGTCCGCCGGCTGACGCCGTGCCTGCGGGATCGCCGGGCGGGCTACGAGCAGTCCCTGGGGGTCCTCGCGGATCTGAGCGAGCGGGCCGTGGGCCGCTTCATCAAGAGCGGGCTGATGGTCGGGCTCGGCGAGACGCGGGCCGAGATCCGCGAAACCCTGGTCGATCTTCGCGGCGCCGGCGTCGACGTCGTGACGGTCGGGCAGTACCTCCGTCCGAGCCGACGGGCCGTCCCGGTCGAGCGGTACGCGGCGCCGGCGGAGTTCGCGGAAATCGAGAAGGAGGCGAGGGCGGTCGGCTTCGCCGCTGTCGTCTCCGGACCGCTCGTCCGAAGCTCGTACCACGCCCTTCAGGTCTACGAGGAGTCATGCGCCTCCTGATCGACCCCGACCCGCTGGACCCGCAGCGCGGCCTGGCGACCGACGAAACGCTCCTCGCGTCGGTCCGGAGTGGAGGGGAGGACGCCGTCCGCCTGTGGGTGAACGGTCGCGCGGTCGTCGTCGGCCGATCGCAGTCGGTCGCCGACGAGGTCGATCTCGATTTCTCGGCCCGCCATCGGATCCCGGTCCTTCGCCGGATCTCCGGTGGGGGGACGGTCTACCACTACCCGGGGAACCTGAACGTCTCGGTCCTGTTGCGCGACGGGCGTCGGATCGGGTCGGTCCGCGACGCGTTTCGCGTCTTCGGCGGGGCGATCGCGACGGCGCTCGGCGGGCTCTGCCCGGGGATCTCGGCGGACGGGAACGACCTTCTGATCGGCGGCGCGAAGGTCGGGGGAGCGGCCCAGGCGCGCCGCGGCGACGCCCTCCTCTACCACTCGACGCTCCTCGTCGGACCGGTCGACGTCCCGATGGAGCGGCTGCTCCTCGCGCTCCGCCCCGGCTACCGGACGCGTCGCGTGCCGTCGCGGCCGCGGAGGACGGTCTCGTTGAGCGAGGCGTCCGGTCGCGACCTGCCGGTGGATCGGGTCGCAGAGGCGCTGATCCGGTCGCTCTCCGTCGCGTTGTCCGGGACGCCGGTCGAGGAGGCCTGCCTCAGCGCGGAGGAGGAGCAGCGGGTAGGATGGCTGATCGCGCACAAGTACGGGGACCCGCAATGGAACCGATTCCGCTGAGCGATCGGAACGCGATCGCGGCCCAGATCGGCCGCCGGCCGCGCGGCCTCCTCGGCGTTCCCGTGCGCTGTTCGTACGGGTATCCGCAGGTGATCCGGGTTCGCCCCCTCATCGACGGGGAGCCGTTTCCGACGCTCTTCTGGCTGACGTGCCCGTACCTGGCCAAGGCGGTCGACCGCCTCGAGGCGGTCGGGTGGATCGGCCGTCTCGAGCGGAGGCTGGCCGAAGACGGCGCCCTCCGGGAGGGTATGAAACGGGCGCACCGACGGTACATCGAGGCGCGAGCCGTCCTGCTGATGGAGGACGAGCGGCGGACGATCGAGCTCCGCGGGCTCGCCTCCGGCCTGCTGGAGAAGGGGATCGGAGGGATCGCCGACCGTCGCCGGCTGAAGTGCCTTCACCTGCACGTGGCCCACGCGTTGGCCGACGAGAACCCGATCGGTGCGATCGTTCTCGGAATGCTGCCGGCGCTCGAATGCGGCCCCGAAGAAGTGATCTGCTCCGCCCTGCTGGAGGACGGAGCAGATCGTTCGGATCGACCGATAGGTCCCTCGGACCGATCGGCTACGGATCGGCCTTCACCGTCGGAGGCTGGTTGATGTTCTCGACGTGAACGAGGATCGAATCGGTCGCGGTCAGGCCGCACGGATCCGTCACGGTCAGCGTGACGATCACGTCCATCCCGTCGCAGCCGTCCGTCGCCGGCGCGGTGTAGAGCGTCGTGGCCGCACCGAGATCGGCGAAGACGCCCGCGGTCGCGCTCCACGAGTAGGTGAGCGCGTCCCCGTTCGGATCGCTGACCCGAGGGCAGAGAAGGACGGAGTCGCACTCGAGCAGGCACAGATCCGGTCCGAGGTCGACGGTCGGCGCCGCGTTGACGTCGTTGACGTGCACCGTCACCAAGTCGCTCGCCGAGAGCCCGCAAGGATCGGTGACCGTGAGGGTGACGACCAACGACTCGCCGTTGCAGCAAGCCGTCATCGGGACCCTCAGCGTCGGGCACGCCGCGTACGGGCTGTCGAGCGTCCCCTTCGTCGTGGTCCAGCAGTACTTGAGCGCGTCGCCGTCGGGGTCGGACACGACCGGGGTCAGCTGGATGACCGTTCCCTCGTCGACGTCGAAGTCCGGGCCGAGGTCCGCGGCGGGGGCCGTGTTGACGTTTCGCACGTGGATGAGGACCGTGTCGCAGGCCGAAGCGCCGCACGGATCGGTGACCCGTAGGGTCGCGAGGACGTCGACGCCGTCGCAGGCGTCGATCATCGGCGCGACGAAGACGGCCCGGGTAACGTACGGGTCCTCGAACGAACCGAGGCGGCCCTTTACCGACCACTCCACCATCAGCCCTTCACCATCCGGGTCGTACGCGCTCGCGCCGAGGGCGATCGACGTCCCTTCGTCGATGCAGATCGGCGCGCCCGCGCTCGCGGTCGGCGGGTGGTTCACGTTCAGGACGTGGAGGACGAACGAGTCGCTCGCCGAGGCGCCGCAGCTGTCGACGGCCGTCAGGACGACCTCGACGTCGAGGTCCTCGCACCCGCTGATCATCGGCGCGGTGTAGACCGGGTGGAGCGAGGTCGGATCGTCGAACGATCCCGCGCTCGCCTGCCATGCGGACGTGACCACGTTGCAGTCCGCGTCGCTGACCGCTCCGTGCAGCTGAATCGACTCGCCCTCGTTCAGCGTCTTGAACGCGGACGGAACCGGGCAGGCCGGCTCGGGAGCGGGGGGTGCGGGGCACGGAGGCGGGCACAGCGGCTGGGCCGGTGCCGGCGGACACTCGACGATCGGCGGGCACGAGGTCTCGCAGACCGGGCATCGATCGTAGGCGCATTCGATGACCGTTCCTTCGAGCAGCGTGTCGGTGCCGTCGGCGGAGTAGAGCACGTTGTGGCCTCGGCCGCCGAGGAGGGTGTCGATTCCCGGGCCGCCGTCGAGCACGTCGTCGCCGAGGTCGCCCTCGAGCGAGTCGTTCCCCGGGCCGCCGCAGAGGAGATCGTCGCTCGGCCCGCCGAAGAGCAGGTCGGCTCCGTCGTCCCCGTCGAGGAGGTCGTTTCCGTTCCCGCCTTCCAGGAGGTCGTTCCCCGGGCCGCCGAACAGGACATCGTTTCCGTCGAGACCGATCAGGAAATCGTCTCCGCCCAGTCCGAGGATCAGATCCCCCTCGGGGGTGCCGTAGAGGACGTCGTCCCCGTCGGTCCCGTAGATCACGTTCGTCACGCCGAGGCAGGCGAACTGGGACGGGATCATGTCGCGCGGCTCGACCGGCGCCAGGTCAAGCTTCTCGATGACGGCGTACAGCGCCTCGAGGAGTCCGGCGGCCTCTTGGATGCTCCAGTAGTCTCCGCCGGTGGCGGCGGCGATGGCGCGCAACGTTTGGCTCGCCTCGTCTTCCACGTCCAAGCCGAGGACGTGAATGGCGATCGGCGGATCGAGCGTGGCGATCGTGTCGGCCACGATGTCCTGCGCGCCGCCGCAGTTCCCCTCCCCGTCGCTCAGCAGGATGATCGTGCCTCCCTCGCCGGTCGCCGAGATGGCGTTGGCGGCCTCGGCCAGGGAGTCGGCCAGCGGCGTCTTCCCTTGCGATGTGATCTGCCCGATGGCGGAGATCATCCGATCTCGGATGACGTCATCGAGGGCCGCGATCGGGAAGAGCATCTCGATGTCCTGACAGCTCTCCACTTCGTTCTTGTAGTTGATTCGGTGCCCGTAGATCAGCAGCCCGATGTTCTCCCCCACGGGCATGCCGCCGAGCAATTCGACCAACGCGTCCCTGGCGGCATCGATCCTCGTCTTGACGGCGAGGAGCTTGTTCATGGAGTTCGATGCGTCGAGGACGAAGACGACGTTGTCCGGCATGGCGCTCGTGGCGACGGCAACAGAGCAAATCAACATCGCCGCGAGGCACAGGCTTCGGGTTCTCATTCCGTACCTCCTTGTCGATCGATCCAACTTCCGCGGAGATTCTAGCCGATGGGGACGGTCGGAATCTGTGATCTGGGTTACAGATCCGCGGATTCAGTTACGGGGATCGGCGTCGAGCGCGCCGAGGAGCTCGCGCCGGCGACCGGTCGGGATCAGCCCGGCAAGCGCGCCGCCTCGGACCTTCCCGCAGCCGACGACGTCGCCGCGGAAGCAGAGCGCGACGTACCCTTCGGTCTGAACCTGCGGCGACGGGATCCGCTGCCCGAGGAGGACGCGACGGAGATCGTCCGCCCCGAGATCGACCCGCGAGGCGGTGATCCGAGGTCCCAACGCGATCAGGAACGTGCTCGTCGGCTTGAGGCCGCCCGCCTGGCGCCGGAGGGCACGAAGCCCCGGCGGCCGATCGGATTCGATCCCCGGAGGCGGGAGGGATCGACAGGCCCAGATCTCCTCCCGGCGCTCGAAGAACGACAGTCCGTCGAGCGCGCCGCGAGGGACGCCGAACCGCTCGCCGAAGAGGCGGAGGGCCTCCTCTTTAGGGGCGCTCGAATCGGGCAACGAACCCACCTCCGCTGTCGAACCGATGGGGATAGACGCGGGCGCAGCCTCCCACCTCGGCGGGATACGTCTCCCCCTCCCACGCCGTCAGGCCGGGCGCGGTGTCACCGGGGAGAGCGGGCGGCGTCAGGCGCGCCGGACGCGCTCGGAGGAGGTGGGCGACGACCGATTCGTTCTCCTCCGGCGCGAACGTGCACGTCGAGTAGACGAGGACGCCCCCGGGCCGGAGAAGGTCGTACGCCCGGACGATCAGCCGTTTCTGGAGTCGAGCGAGTCGGGCGATCGTCCGCTCGGACGCGCCGGTCCGGAGCGACGGCTCCTTTCGGAGCGTCCCCTCGGCCGAGCAGGGCGCGTCGACGAGGATGCGGTCGAACCGAGCCCGCAACGGGAAGTCCTCCCCGCGGTAGGCGGTGATCGTCGCGTTGAGAACTCCGAGCCGGTTGACGTTGGCGAGCAGCCCCTGCTGGCGTCGGCCGCTCGGTTCGTTGAGAACGAGCGGCCCGTCGCCCGCCATCCGCGCGGCGACGTGCGTCGACTTCCCTCCCGGAGCCGCGCACAGATCGAGGACCGCCTCCCCCGGTTGCGGGTCGAGGGCGATCACCGGGAGGGTCTGAACGGCCTCCTGAACGTAGAGCAGTCCGAGCCAGTGTTCGATCGTGTTCCCCACCGGGCGATCGACCTCGAGCAGGGTCGGTTCCCACGGCAGCCGCGACGCCGAGATTCCCTGCCGGAGGAGCCGACCGCGCAGCGCCTCGGGCGAGATCCTGAGGGTGTTCGCGCGGGCGACCGTCGGGAGGGGGCGCCGGCAGGCGTCGACGAACCGATCCCACTCCGGGACGATCGATCGGTAGCGGGACAGGACGTCGACGTGCGATGGATCTCTAGCCGATCGCATGGAGGAACTCGTTGTGCAGCCGTCCGTTCGACGCCACGACGCCCGCCCGGGGATCCCGAACCGGCGCGCCGCGAAGATCGGTCGTCCGCCCGCCCGCCTCCTCGACGAGGAGACCGCCGGCCGCGACGTCCCACGCGTGGAGTGACAGGTACCAGACTGCGTCGAAACGGCCCGCGGCGACGTACGCGAGGTCGAGGGACGCCGAGCCGAGCGTCCGCAACACGCCGGCCCGGGAGAGGAGCGGCGGCAGCTGTTCGACCATCTCGGCTCTCCGGTCCGGATCGAACGACAGCCCGACGCCGAGGGCGGCGCCGTCGAGCCGGTCCTGCGCGCTCACGCCGATTCGCTCTCCGTTGACGTACGCGCCGCCGCCGCGGCGCGCGGTGAACGTCTCGTTCCGGATCGGGTCGTGCACACAGCCGAGGACCACTTCGTCTCCGTCCGCGAGGGCGATCGAGACGGCGAAGTGGGGGATCCCGGCGAGGAAGTTGTTCGTCCCGTCCAGCGGATCGATGATCCACCGTCGTCCCGACGTCCCTTCCGTCGGGGCCGATTCCTCGGTGGCGAGACCGTCGCCGGGGTGCTCGGCCGTGAGGACACGGACGATCGCGTCTTCCGCGCGGCGATCGCAGACCGTGACCGGATCGTTCGGATGCCCCTTCGGGCGAGCGCGCTTGTCCGGGGACGAGAAGCATCGAACGAGGACGTCTCCGGCGCGTCGGGCCGCCTCGACGGCGCTCCGAAGGGCTCGATCGGGGCCCGCGGGGGTCATCCTGTGTCGAGAAGAGGAAGCGGAGCCATCCGGGCTACCCGTCGCGCTGCCAGTAGACGCGGACCAGCTGGGCGTCGTCGGCGTGCTTGATCGAGAGCGAACCCTTGCACGCGCTCTCGATCGCCTTTCCGATGCGGAGCGCCAGATGGCTGTTCGTGGTGGCGATCTCCGTTGCGTCCTTGTTCTCTTCGATCCACATGATCCGTTGCAGGGGGCGGTGAGAGGCGGCTGCGGAGGCCTGATTCCTGGCGATGTTGAAGATCTCGTCGCGGTGCTTGTCGAGATACTCCCCGGACAGGAAGAGGAGCCCGGCCGGGAGCCGGTCGATCTCCCTCCGACAGGCCGGGCAGTGGCTGCTGTGGACGGGTTTCTCCGGTTCGGGGGAATCGCCGTTCTTCTGCCAGCGCCCGTTCCGATAGACGAGGCTGCACCGAGGACAGAGGGTCGGTTCGGGGAACTTCCGGTCCTCGTGATAGGGATTCGAGCTTCTTCCGCCGATACGTCCGCGCTTCTCGCCTTCTGTCATTCCCATCCCTCCGTTGCGTGGTCTTCGCGCGCGCTGCGACTAACGAAAAGGGGACAACGAACGTCGCGTTGCCCCGTGCCCGCCGGTCGCTCGTACCTCAGGCTGCTTTTTCGGCCAAGAGCTTCTCGAGGTAGGCAATCGCCTCACCGACGGTGGAAATCTGCTCGGCCTGTTCATCGGAGATCTCTATTCCGAATTCGTCTTCGAACTCCATGATCAGTTCGACCGTGTCGAGAGAATCGGCGCCCAAGTCCTCGACGAAGGAGGACTCGTCGGTGACCTCCTCCGGGTCGACCATCAGCTGGTCGCAGATGATCGTTTTGATCTTGTCCGATATGTCGCTCATGCTCGATGAACCTCCCTATTATTGCCTTGTTCAGGGATGCATTCCCCCGTTCACTCCGATCTCTTGACCAGTTATATAGGAAGCCCGATCCGAAAGCAAGAAGGCGACGACCTCCGCGACTTCCTCGACCGAACCGGCCCGCCCGAGCGGCACGCGATCCAGATAGGAAGCGCGGATCTCGTCGTGCAGGACGGCGGTCATCTCGGTGTCGATGAACCCCGGAGCGACCGAGTTGACGCGGATCCCGCGCCCCCCGACCTCCTTGGCGACGGAACGGCAGAGGGCGACGATCCCGGCCTTGGAGGCGGCGTAGTTGGCCTGCCCCGCGTTGCCGGTCTGGCCGACGAGGGAGGAGAGGGCAACGATCGAGCCGGACCGGCGCTTCACCATGTGCCGAAGGACGGCGCGGATGCAGTGGAACGTCCCGGTCAGGTTGACCTCGAGGACGCGCTCCCACTCCTCGACCGACATCCGCAGGGTCAGCTGATCGGCGGTGATCCCCGCGTTGCAGACGAGGTGATCGATCCGTCCGAACTCCTCGATCGCGGCTTGGAAGACGGACTGCACCCGCTCCGCGTCGGTGACGTCGGCGCGCCGGAAGTGGAATCCGGGAAGCCTCTCCTCGGTCGACGCCCCGAGCGCCTCGTCGCGCCCGATGCCGACGACGGTCGCCCCGCCGCGGCAGAGCCGCTCGGAGATCGAGCGCCCGATCCCGCGTGTCGCGCCGGTGACGATGCCCACGTGCTCGCTAAAGTCGCTCATCGATCGCCTCCTCGTAGGTCATGAAGCGGATCCGCGTCCCCATCCGGGCGCCGAGTTTCGTCAGGACGTCGCCGGCGCCGACTTCGACGGCCGTCGCTACACCGAGCTCCTCCAACCGGCGGATCGCGTCGAACCAGCGGACGCGGGCCGTGATCTGCCGACACAGGATCTCGCGCAGTGCCTCGGGGTCGCGTTCGACGGTCGCGGTGACGCTGGAGACGATTGGAACCTCCGGCGGGGCGAAGTCGAGCCGCCGGAGGTACGGCTCGAGCTCGTTCTGGGCCGGGGCCATCAGCGGAGAGTGAAACGGACCGGAGACCCGAAGCGGGATGCTCCGGCCGCCGACCTCCTCGGCCCGGCGGCTCAACGCCTCGACCGACGCCGGCTCGCCGGAGACGACGATCTGCGTCGGGCCGTTGTGGTTGGCGACGCAAACGCCGGGGCCGACCTCGTCGCACAGGGATTCGACCGCGTCGAGATCGAGCTTGAGGATCGCCGCCATCGCCCCGTCGATCCCGCGCATCGTCCGGCCGCGCTCGATCACCGCTCCGAGCCCGTCGAGCGGTCGCAGCACGCCGGAGCTGACCAGGGCGCCGTACTCGCCGAGGCTGTGGCCGGCGACGACGTCGGGGCGCCACCCGGCCGCGCGAAGGGCCTCCTCGCGGGCGATGCTGTCGATGAACAGGGCCGGTTGGGCGTTCTCCGTCCGACCGAGCGCGTCGGACTTCCCTTCGGAGATCCACTTCCGAAGGGGCAGGCCGCGCTCTTCCGCTAGGTCGAAGAGGGAGTCGGCCCGATCGGACGGCGCCGCCGCCTTGGGGATCCTCCCTTGCCCGGGGAACAGAAAGGCGACCGAACCGCTCATCTCAAACCGTCCTTCGGATCAGATTCGCACGACGACAGCACCGTAGGTCACCCCGGCGCCGAACGCGGTCATCACGACGACGTTCCCGCGACGGATCGTACCGTCGCGGAGCGCTTCGTCCAAGGCGATCGGGATCGACGCCGCGGAGGTGTTCGCGACGCGGTCGAGGTTGGTGATGACGCGCTCGGGCGCGACGTCGAGCCGGCGGATCAGGGCGTCGATGATCCGGACGTTCGCTTGGTGCGGGATGATCCAATCGACGTCGTCCATGTCGAGGCCGGCGGCGCGGAGGGCATCGAGCGTCGCTTTCTCCATCATCGGCGCGGCGTTGCGAAACACGCCGGAGCCCTCCATCTTCACGAAGTGCTCCCGTTCTGCGACCGACTCCGCGGTTGCGGGCGTCCGGGTTCCGCCGCCGGGCATGTGGAGGAGGAGCGACTTCTCGGCGTCGCCGTAGAGGGCCGCGCCGAGGACCCCCTCGTCGTCGTCCCCCGGCTCGAGGAGCGTCGCGGCGGCGCCGTCTCCGAACAACACGCAGGTCTGCCGGTCGGTCCAATCGGTGACCCGGGAGAGCGCCTCGGCGCCGATCAGAAGGACGCGCCGATAGAGCCGCGCCCGAATCAGGCCGTCGGCGACGGAGAGGCCGTAGATGAACCCGCTGCAGCCGGCCTTCAGGTCGAAGAACGGCGCATCGACGAGCCCGAGCCCCTCGGCGATGAACGGCGCCGAACCGGGACAGATCATGTCGGGGAAGTTCGTCGCGACGAGCAGAAGGTCGACGTCCTCGGGCCGGACGCCGGCGTCTTCGAGCGCACGAGCGCCGGCGCGGACGCTCATGTCGGACGGGACTTCCCGTTCGTCGAGAACGTGACGTGTGCGGATCCCCGTTCGCTGGACGATCCACGCCTCGGAGGTGTCGACGATCCGCTCGAGATCGGCGTTGGTCAGCCGCTTCTCCGGCAGGTGGCTGCCGGTCCCGGCGATCCTAGCCCCCATGCTCTCTCCAACCGGACATCCCCCGGGAGAGGCGTTCGATCAGCCCGACTTCGACCTCGCGGCGGGCGACCTCGATGGCGCTTCCGATGGCGACGGCGTCCGATCGGCCGTGGGCGATGACCACGACGCCGTCGACGCCGAGGAGAGGGGCACCACCGCGCTTCCGGTAGGAGAGCGCCCGCTTGACCCGGGAGAACGATCCGCTCATCAGGAGAGCACCGACCATCGCGAGCACCCGCCCTCGGATCGTCCGCTTCAGGAGGCTCGTGACCGCGGAGATGCCTCCCTCGACCGCCTTGAGGAAGACGTTCCCCACGAACCCGTCGCAGACGACGACGTCGACCGGCCGGTCGATCAGGAGGTGATGCGCCTCGACGTTCCCGGCGAACGCCAGGGGGCCCGCTTCGAGCTGGGCGAACGTGTCCGCGATCAGCCGGTTCCCCTTTCCGCGCTCGGCGCCGATGTTCAGCAGCCCGGTCGTCGGTTCGTCGATTCCGAGGACGTCGCGGGCGTACGACGCGCCCATCAAGGCGAAGTGGACGAGCTGGTCCGGCATGCAATCGCTGTTCGCCCCGACGTCGATGACCAGGATGTCCTCGCCGGTGAGCGTCGGCAGCGCCGCCAGGATCCCTGGACGGGGGATCTCCGGGATCCGGCCGACGATGAAGACGGAGCCGGCGACGACGGCTCCCGTGTTTCCGGGCGAGACGAACGCGTCGACGTCGCCCTTCTTGAGCGCGTTGAGGCCGAGGACCAACGACGAGTCCTTCTTCTCGCGGACCGCCTTGACCGGAGCGTCCTCCATCCGGATCGTCTGCGTGCTCGGGAGGACGTCGAACTGCGCTCCGGGCCTCTCGCCGACGTCGGAGAGCGCGCGTTCGATCTCCAACGGGTCGCCGGCGAAGACGACGTCGATCGACCTTCTTCGTCCGATGGCGACGCCACCTTTGACCAGCTCGTGGCTCGGGTGATCTCCACCCATCACATCCAGAAGGATTCGCATCGACGCCTACTTCCACCCGAAGGGATGGTGCCGAGGGCGGGACTTGAACCCGCACGGACGTTTGAAGTCCACATGGCCCTCAACCATGCGCGTCTGCCAATTCCGCCACCTCGGCGACACGCGCTATGGTAGCGAACGCCCCAAGAGGGGTCAACCGAAGCCCGTGGCGAACGAGCAACGGCGAAACGCCTGACGCCATGCGCGGAACTTGCCTTCTGTAGCAAATCGGCCTATGATGAAGTCTAATGCTAGAGTGAAACGCTCCATCCCAAAGGGCGGAGGTGAAGGGATGAATGGCAGGGCATTCGCCGGCTTCGGTTTTTGTGGATTCTTGGTTCTTGTTTTCGTCTTCGCTGCGGGCCTGGCGGCCGTCTCCGGGCCCGCGACGTACTTCGGCGTCACGTTCCCCTACGGGGATCTGGCGTTCGCCGATCGGGTGGTCGACTACTTGGCAGCGAGCTGCGTCCGGGACGCCTACGACGATCCCGAAGAGGCGCTCGGGCCGCCCGACGCATGCCCTGCCGCGGGCTGCGAGGGGTGCAACGGCTGCGACACGAACGCCGTGGCGCTCGGGTTCCGCCTCAGTGTCGTCGACAGCCGCGGCTATCTGATCGTCGAGTTCGTCGACAACGTCCTGATCGATGTCGCCGGAGCTGATCTGTTCGTCTACATCACGAACGGCAAGCCCTGCCGCGTGGAGATCAGCTCCGACGGGTTCCACTGGATCTTCGTCGGGGAGGCGGTCGGCTATCCCGGCGCGATCGACATCGGGCCTTACGTCGGTTCGGGGGACGAGTTCCGCTTCGTCCGGATGACCGACGTTCCGGCCGACGAGGATCATTCCGATTGTCCGGGTTCGAGCATCGATGCGATCGGCGCGATGGGACCGGTCGTCGAGGCGGCCGCGGGGGAGGCGTTCGGAAGCCTCGAGCTGCAGCCGATTGGGGATCTGGCGTTCGCCTTCCAGCAGACGGCGAGCACCTTCTACATCATCCTCGACTCCTCGTCGAGCATGGGCGAAGTCATCGACGGCGAGGTCAAGCTCGACATCGCGAAAAGCGTGATCGTCGACCTGCTGAACGACCTCCCGACCGGGGCCCTGGTCGGCGTGAGGACCTTCGGAGGGCATTGCTCGAGCAACCTCCTCTCGCCGATCGCCCCGCTCGAACAGGCGCCGCTCCGGGCCGAGATCCTCAAGCTGACGCCGAGGGGCGCCACGCCGATCGCCCTCGCGCTCCAGGAGGCGCAGGAGGATCTGGCGGCCGTATCGGGGGAGAAGCTGATCCTTCTCGTCAGCGACGGGATCGAGACCTGCAAAGGGGATCCGGTCGCCGCGGCGGAGGAGCTCATCGGCTCCGGCCTGAATCTGCGGATCCACGTTGTCGGGTTCGACATCGGCCGGAACGTGCCGGCGCGCGATCAGCTGGTCGCGATCGCGAGGTCGACCGGCGGGCTCTACTTCGACGCCGAAAACAGCGAGGAGCTGCGACAGGTCCTGAGCATCGTGGCGCCGTTCAGTTACACGGTCTACGACGAGGAGGAGAACGTCGTCTTCGAGGGACGCATCGGGCAGGACGGTCCCTCGCTTCCTGCGGGGACCTACACCGTGGTCATCAACGCGACGCCGCCGATCACCCTGACCGGCGTCGTGGTGCGGGATCAGTCGACCACGTTGATCACGGTCGAGCAGGCCAACGGCGGATTTCGCGCCGAGGTGGGAAACTAGAGGCCGGCTTCGGTTCTCGGCTCAGAGGAGCGCCCCGCCGTGCACGCCGAGGACGCTTCCCGTGATGTGAGCGGCCTCGTCGGACGCGAGGAACGAGACGGCGGCCGCGATCTCCTCCGGTCGTGCGATTCGACCGAGCGGCACCCTCGACGCCGCGTTCGACGGCAGGTTGGCCCCCGTGTCGACGAAGCCGGGTGAGACCGCGTTGACGCGGATCCCGTAGGGGCCCTCGGTCTTCGCCAGCGTCTTCGTCAGGAGGACGACCCCCGCCTTGGCGACGGCGTACGGAAGGGTGTTCGGGGCCGCGCGTGATCTTTCCGCGTGCATCGAAGCGACGTTGACGATCCCTCCGCGTCCTCGGGCTCGCATCCCCGGAAGGGCCTCTCGGCAGCAGAGGAAGCCGCTCGTCAGATTGGCCGCCAGGATCCGGTTCCACTCGTCGAGGGAGGTTTCGAGGAACGGCTTCAGCAGGAAGGCGCCGGCGTTGTTGACCAACAGATCGATCGGCCCGTTCGCCGTCGCCTCTCCGATCAGCCGCACGACGTCCCGCTCCTCCGTGACGTCGGCCCGGATCAGCTCCGCCTCGGGACAGACGGACCGGACGTCCTCGAGAGCGCCGAACGCCCGATCCTCGTCGTGCGTGTAATTGAGGATCGGGACGTAGCCGTCGCGGGCGAGCCGCTCGGCGATGGCGCGGCCGATGTTTCGCGTGCTGCCGGTGATCAGGGCGCGCCGGGGGGCGGGCATCTCAGGAGGCGTGGCATTGGATCTGGTCGATGACGACGGACAGGTCGTCCTGCACGTGATGGAGGCTCTCCCGGAGCCTGCCCGGATCGACGCGCGCCAGCGGCACGAGGGGATCCTCGGCGAGCCGAGCCAGGTACGCGTCGATGTCGGTGATGACGGTCGACAGGCAGGACAAGCCGGTCTCGTTGTCCGCTCCCTCGAAATGCTCGATGCTCTGGTGGAGCTGCCCGATTGCATCTCCGATGAGGGTCAGAAGGTCGACGGTGCCGCTCGGTTCGTTCACTCTGCTCTCCCTCTTTCGGTGCGATTATGCCTCATCCCGGAGCGTCCTAGTTGTCGGGGCCTCGTTCGAGGCTGTCTTTCATCTCGTCGAGGATTTTGTCCTTTAACCGGGAGACCTGGCGTTGGGACATCCCGAGCTCCTTGCCGACTTCCGATTGGCTCTTCCCCTCGAAGAAGAGCCCCTCGATCACCGATCGCTGGATCTCCGTCAGCTGATCGATCGCGACGAGGATCCTCATCCGGACGTCGAACGGGAGATCCTCCGAGCCCGTCATCAGATGCTCGACCGTTGGAGGCGCCGGGTTCGGATCGCTCCTCCGCCGCTGCTGATCGATCGAGACGTACGTCATCGTCTCCCGTCCCCGCAGCAGGGTGGCCAGCTGCTCTTCGGTCAGGTCGAGGCGCGACGCCAGCTCGGCCATGGTCGGGGGACGGCCCTCCTGCTGAAAGAACGCCTCCTCGGCCTCCTTGACGCGGCGGTTCATCGTCTGGACCCATTGAGGGATCCTGATGGTGGAGTGTTTGTCGCGGATGTAGTGGCGGATCTCGCCTTGGATCAGATAACTCGCGTAGGTGCTGAACCGGGTGTTGCGCGCCAGATCGAAGTTGGCCACCGCGTTGAGGAGTCCGATGTAGCCGGCCTGGATCAGATCGTCGAGCGGTTCACCGGAGCTGAGGAACTTCACGGCGACCGATTTCACCAACCCGACGTTGCGGCGGACGATCTCCTCCCGCAGTTCCGCCGAGTCGGAGAGGCTCCCCGCCTGTTGGAGAAGCCCGATCAGCTCCTCGTTCGACAGTGCCGCGAAGGGCGTTCCACCTGCTTCCTGCATCTCGTCCCTCACCCCCGCCTGTGGATGGGCGGTCGACTCCTCGGTGCGAGTCTACGTGTCGCGACGCCGGGTCCGGATGATCTGCGACCGCGAATTCTAGGACGTCTGCCACCACAACAGGAGGGCAAACAACACGGCGAAAAGGGTCAGCCGAAGGAGGCTGGAGCGAAAGGCGAGCGACGGGGCACGGGCGAGCGGAGACGGGCAGCCGCGGATGGTGCACTCACCGATCGCGTTTCGGAGTTCGAACTCCTGCGCGCGGCCGGCGCCGAGGACGACCTCGTCCCCGACGAAGACGACGGGCACCGCCGAGACCTCCACCTCGTAGGCCGTCGCCAGCTCCATCAACAGATCGAGCGCCTCCGGGTCGGTGACGTCGTACCGGACGATCGCCGACTCCGGCAGCTCGGAGGTGAGCCCCTCGAGGACCTCTTCGATCTGGGCGCAGCCGGGGCACCCCTCCTCAAAGAAGACGACGATCCAGGGCTCCTCGTCGGCCGCGACCGCCGGAAGCGCTGACGAAACGGTCAGTGCGACGACCGCGAGAAGCGCGTATCGGTGTCTCATGCTCACATCCACCCCGCGAAGACGGCGACGAGCATTCCCGCGCCGAGGAGGAACATGATAACCCCTGAGACCAGATGGAGCTTGCCGAGCCGCGCGGAGCGCCACCGCTCCGCCCGCGCCGTCGTGGTGAATCCGAAGTGAACGGCGAGCGTGATCGCGACCAGCGGGAGGACGAAGATCAGGTTGTACAGCAGGAGGTACAGGATCCCCTCGGTGCGCGTCGTTGTCTTGCTCAGGAGGGCGAGGATGGCGATGTACGGCCCCGAGGAGCAGGGCAGCAGAAACAACGAGTCGAGGACGCCGACGAAGAACGCTCCGGGGACGCTGACCACCGACGCGGTCAGCCGCTTGACGGTCGGTCGCCAGCGCTGGGGAACCTCGATCGTGAACCACTTCCCGTAGGCGAAGTAATCCTTCATGTTCCACAGCCCGAGAAGGATCGCGAGGCACGACACCGCGAGGATGAACGGGCGTTGGATTCCGGCCGCCTGAATCGCGGAGAAGATGCCGATGCCCATCAGGAAGTACGAAACGTAGATCGCGAGGGTGAACGCGAAGCCGGCCTTCAACACGAGCGACTTGTGCCCCTTCCGTTCCACGACGAGGAGCGTCCCGAGGAGGAGGACGAGGACGGCGAACGTGCATGGGTTCACCGAATCGGCCGCCGCGGCGACGATCACCGCCGGGATCGTCAGCGTCTCGGCGAGGCCGCCCGTCGATGCCCCGTCGATCCGGGCGAGCGGCGACGGAGCGCCCGATTCGACGGCGAGCCCGATCGCCCGTTCGAGCGCGATGTTCTCGGAGCGACCGGACGGCGCGAACGGCGCCTCCTCCAGTCCGTAGAAGACGCCGCCGACGACGGCGACGTCGCCGACGAAGAGGATCGGGACGGCCCCTTCCTCGACGCCGTACGCCGCGAGGAGCTTCTGGAGGAGGTCGAGCGACTCTGCGTCGTGGATCTCGTGGTGGAGGATCTCCAGGTCCGGGTACCCGGGGCGAATCGACTCGATGAACGCCTCGGTTCGCTCGCAGTGGGAGCAGCCGTTCTCGTGGAAGAAGACGAGCGTCGTCGGCTCGGCGGCCGCTGCGAAGGCAGTCGCCGCGAGCAGAAAGAAGCACGCAAAGAAGGGCTTGACGCTCAACCGGAGCTCCGTTTCGCGGGTCGTCGGGTCACCGAGGTCACTCCGGGTCGGGCACGACGAACCGATCCGCAAACTGGCGGATCCACTCGTCCAGACCGCCGAGGAGGCTCCGCGCTTGGCTGAAGCCCGCGTTGAGCATCATCTGGGCGACCGCGTCGCTCTGCTCGCTGGCCTGATCGTAGACGATGGTCAAGACGCCCTTCGGCAGGTCGTCGAGCCGCAGCGAGATCTCGGTGTACGGAACGTTGATCGCGCCGAACAGATGGGAATCGCGGTACGCGCCCGGCTCCCGGAGATCGATCAGGAGGTAGACGAGGTACCGCAGCTCCGCGGCGTCCGTGCACCGCCGGTCCTCCTCCGGGCAGGCGAGCCGGCTCCGCCCTTCCCTTCCGGGCGCCTCGAACGGGTCGGCGGCGATCTCGAGGAAGAACGTCCCGTACCAGCGCGTCCACTCGTCCATCCCTCCGACGGCGTAGTAAATGGTCGTGTACCCGAGGTCGGCGAGGTCGGCCGCCGCCTCCGGGCTCGCCGCTCCGTCCTGATCGATGAGGACGATGAGGGCGTCCGGCGGGAGGAGGTCGAGCGACTCGGCCAGCACCGCGAGCGGGACGTTGACCGCGCCGATCAAGTGCGCCTCCTCGTAGGCCGTCGGATCGCGCAGGTCGACGAGAAGGGTGAACAGGTAGTTCATGTCGCTGATGGAGACGTGATACGGTTGCGCGCGGATCACGTCGCCGGTGATGCGGAGGGTGAACCTCGGGCGATCCGACGACGACGAGTCGGCGTACTCGGGGTCGTTGCAGTAGACGTAGATCGACTTGCTGATCTTGCGGCCGCCGAATCCGGCCGTGTCGAGGAGGGCCTCGAGCTCGACCGACTCTCCGGGCGCGAGACGGTCGGTCGCCAGCTGGGTCGTCGTGCAGCCGCACGACGCCGAGACCCGGGCGATCTCCAGGATCTCGCTACCGGTGTTCTGGAGGGTGAATGCGTGCGTAACGGCGAACCCCTCCAACACCGAGCCGAAATCGTAGATCGGCTCCTCGGCGTGGATCTTCGGCGATCCGTACGCCGCTCCGGCGATCGCGAGACAGAAAACGATGATTGCAGGTAGAGCCTTCTTCATCACGGGTCCTCCCTCCGGTCGTCTTCGGGATATTGTACCGACAACTCCGCTTTCCTTCCTCCGCGCCGCGTTTCCTGTCGGACCATCTACCCGGACCGGCCGAGACGGTTGCATCTCGGGACGGGATCGCGAGCGCGGGATAGCGCATCGAACGATCCTTTGCGCGCGACAAAGGCGGCCCGTATCATCCCGCCCGAAGGAGTGACCTCATGCACGACGTCCGACTGAGTGGAGAAGACGTGCTCCGGAGGCAGCTCGAGCTGGCCGACGCGAACTACCACCGGCTGAAGGCGAACGGCGTTCAGGCGATCAGCGTTCTCGGGGCGATCGGGAGCGGGAAGACGACCCTGATCGAGCGGCTGATCGACCGGCTCTCGGCCTCTGGGAAGACGGTCGGGACGATCGCCGCGGACTCCGCCGGGGACGACGATCATCGCCGGTTCGTCGCGCGCGGAGCACGATCGGTCAACTGGAACACCCAGGACGACTGCCATCTCGATGCGCACACGGTCGATCACGCGATGGACCGGCTCCCGCTGGACGAGCTCGACTTCCTGTTCATCGAGAACGTCGGGAACCTGATCTGCCCGGCCGACTTTCCGCTCGGCGTCGACCGCGAGATCGTCGTCATCTCGGTGACGGAGGGGGACGACATGGTCCGCAAGCACCCGAAGATCTTCGCGCAGACCGACCTGATGGTCGTCAACAAGATCGACCTCGCCGACGCGGTCGGCGTCGATCCGCAGCGGATCGTCTCGGACTACGCGCGGGTCAACCCGCACGGCGCGATCGCGCTGACCGACGCGCGCCACGAGCGCGGAATCGCCGACGTGATCGGAGCGCTGGGGATCGAATGCACGAGTACTCCGTCGTCAGTGAGCTGATCTCGGCCCTCCTCCCGAAGCTGGAGGAGCACGTCGGCCGGATCAGCGCCGTCATCCTGGTGAAGGGGGAACTGCGGATCCTCTCCGACACCGCACTGGAAAACGCGTTCGAGCTGCTCGCCCAAGGGACCCGGCTCGAGAGCGCGGAGCTCGTCATCGAGCCGGTCGAGGTCCGGGTGCGCTGTCGCGCGTGCGGCTACGAAGGGGCGGCCGACCACGTCCGCGAGGAGTCGTTCCACTTCGCGATCCCGATCCTCAGCTGCCCCGCCTGCGGCGCCGAGGTCGACGTCGAGACGGGCCGCGAGCTGTACGTCGACCGCGTGACGATCCAATCGGAGGCACCGGCGGAAGCCCCATGAGCCCGCGTCGGAAGCGGCTTCTCGTTCAGGGCGTCGTCCAGGGCGTCGGATTCCGACCGTTCGTCTACCGTGCCGCGACGGCGAACCGGCTCGCCGGGTCGGTGAGGAACCGGGGCGACGCGGGGGTCGAGATCCTCGTCGAGGGCGAACCCGCCGCGATCGACGCCTTCCTCCGCGAGCTCGGGCGTGACCTTCCCCCGCTGGCGCGGATCGCCTCGATCGATGCCGAGGAGCTCGACCCGATCGGCGAGACCGAGTTCGTCATCCTGCCTTCGACCGAGGAGGGGGAGCGAAGCGGGATCCTCCCCCCCGACGTGGCGATCTGCGACGCGTGCGTGGCGGAGGTGCTCGGGGCGTCCCGGTTCACCGGCTACTGGGCGACCAGCTGCACCGACTGCGGCCCGCGGTTCACGGTGATCGAGTCGCTCCCGTACGACCGGCCGAGGACCTCGATGCGGGACTTCCCGATGTGCGGTGCGTGCCGCGACGAGTACGTGAATCCGCTCGATCGCCGCTACCACGCGCAGACGACTGCCTGCGCGGCGTGCGGGCCGCGGCTGACGTTCGACGGAAGGTCCGAATCGGCGCTCGACCGGGCGATCGGCGCCCTTCGCGCGGGAGAGATCGTGGCGATCAAGGGGATCGGGGGGACGCACCTCGCCTGCGACGCGACGAACGAGGACGCGGTGGCCGGGCTGCGCGCCCGGGTCGGGCGGCCGTTCCAGCCGTACGCGCTGATGGCGACGGAGGGGATGCTCCCCTCGTTCGCCGATCCGGACGACGCGGAATGGGCGCAGCTTCGGGGCCCCGAGCGGCCGATCGTCGTTCTCCGCGAGCGGCCCGGGGTCCTGGCCGAGTCGGTCGCTCCCGGGCTGCACACCGTCGGCGTCATGCTCCCCTACACCGGCCTCCATCACCTGCTCTTCGCGGGGATCGACGCGCCGCTCGTGATGACGAGCGCCAACCTGCCCGGGCGCCCGATGCTGATCACGAACGACGAGATCGAGCGGCGGCTGGACAGGGTCGCCGATCATTCGCTGCTGCACGATCGCCGGATCGTCGCCCGGTGCGACGACTCGATCCGAAGAAAGGTCGCCGGTCGCTCCGTCTTCCTTCGGCGATCCCGCGGCTGGGTCCCGCGGCCGATCGAGGCGGAGCTCGGCCGTGAACCGATCCTCGCCCTCGGCCCGGAGACCGACCTGACGTTCACGATCTACGCCGACGGCGCGGCGACCCTGTCGCAGCACATCGGCTCGGTCGACGACCTGGAGACGATCGGCTTCCTCCGCGAGGCGATCGATCATCTCGTTCGGATCACCCGGGCGCCGGCGCCGCGGATCGTCGCGTGCGATCTTCATCCCCGCTTCGCGACGACGCGTCTCGCCGGCGAGGTTGCCGCGGAACACGGGGCCCGCGTCGTGCGCGTCCAGCACCACGCCGCGCACGTGCTCTCGGTCATGGAGGAGCACGGGCTCGGCGAGGCGGTCGGGATCGTGTTGGACGGGTACGGCTACGGGGGGGACGGCGAGGCGTGGGGCGGCGAGCTGTTCGCCTGCCTGGACCGGTCGATCGAGCGGGTCGGCTTCCTCCGGCCGGTCCGCCTCCCGGGCGGCGATCTGGCGGCGCGCTTCCCGCTCCGGATGGCGGCGTCGTTCCTTCACGCGGCCGGCCGACATGAAGACGGGATCGCGGCGGCGCTGGTGGCGCGCGGCTTGGCGGAAGACGCCGCCGAGCTGCTCGTCGCGCAGATCGAGCGCGGCGTCAACGCCCCGTGGACGACGAGCGCCGGGCGCTTCCTCGACGCGGTTTCCGCCTGGCTCGGCGTCTGCTGGGAACGGACCTACGAGGGGGAACCGGCGATGCGTCTCGAGGCCGTCGCCGCTCGTGGGATCGCGACGCCGATCGACGTCGGCCTGTTGCAGCGGGGGTCGACCCGCGTTCTCGATACGGTCGACCTGTTCGGACGGCTCGTCGAGATGGCGGAGACGGAGGCGGTCGAGGACGTCGCGGCGACGGCGCAGGCGGCCCTGGCGCGCGGCGCGTCGCGTCTCGCGGCGACGATCGCGGAGGAGCGGGGCGTCGCGGACGTCTGCTTCAGCGGCGGCGTCGCGTACAACGACGCGATCGCTTCGACGATCCGCGATACCGTGCAGGACGCCGGTCTACGCTATCGGACCAACGAAGGTGTCCCGTGCGGCGACGGCGGGGTCTCGTTCGGTCAGGCGGTCTACGCGGGGCGCGGCGTCGAGATCCTAGAAGCAGACCGGCCCGATGCAGCAGCCACCGATCGCCGCCAGTAGGCTCCCGAGTAGCCCGAGAGAAAGAACCCATCGAATCATGTGGGGGATTGTACGCCCGGTCGCCGGGAACACCAAGGACACCGGTCGGTCCCTGGGGCCGCGTAGGACGTGAGGGACGGCCGGTCGGCCGTCCCTCGGGCGAGCGGCTCGTTTCGATGTAAGGAGGTGTGGGATTCGTCCTCGGACCTACCCGCGCCGCGGCGGTCGGTTTCGTGTCCGCGCACGGCGCATGCGCCGTGCGCGCTGACTACGGCGCGGCGGCCGGATTTAGCAGCCACTTGGCGATTCGTGCCTCCCAGCGCGCCTGGCCGGACGGGTCGTTCCCGTGTCCGGATTCCGCGTCGTAGCGCGCCTGAGCCGCCTGTAGCTGCTCGAGGATCTCGTCCGCCTGCCGATGGAGGGTCGCGTCCAGCCCGTCGATCGCGCCCTGCTTCGAACCGCTCTGCGCCCGGAGACAGGGGAGGAGGATCTCCAGCTTCCGGCGATAGACCTCGTTCAAATCGAAGTGCGCTTGCTCGTGCCGGAGGATCCGGCCGTCCCCCTTCCCGGGGACGACCCACGACAGCGACGGCTCCATCGTGTTGGTCACCGCCACGCTCGTCACGTGCCCGGTCCAACCGCCCCCGTTCGAGGTGACGGAGTAGCTGGCATTCCAGCGGATCGTCATGTGGATCGCCGCGGCTTCGCTCCGATGAACGGCGTCGGCCGGTGGCGCGCATCGGAAGAGATCCCACGTGAGCGGCGTCGACGCGTCCCACGGGACGCCCGGTGCCGATCCGTCGGACGTCGCCGCGAACGCGGTGAGCCCAAGGAGGCAGGCGAGAAGGGGCGCCGCCACAACGCGAATCGAAGGCCTCCGTGCGACGTGCTTCATGCGTGCCCCTTTTGGGTTGATCTTACCAGGGACGAACGAAGTCTACCAGCCGCCGCCTCCACCGCCTCCGAAGCCGCCGCCGGAGAAGCCGCCGCCGAACGAGCTCCTTCCGCTCCAGGCGGTCCGCGGTGCCGACACGAAGGTCCGCTCCATCCCTCGCGTCATGTGGAGCATCGACAGGGTGAAAAGGTGCGGCCGGAAGACGGGGGCGCGGCCGACGTACCAGTCCGGCGGTTCGTCGAGCAGCCCCTCGAACTGCTTCGTCCAGATCGACGTCAGGTTCAGCGCGATGGCGTAGGGGAGGAGCTTTCCGAACAGCTCGGGGTTCTTCTCCGGGGCGTCGTGGTACTCGAGCCGGTCGATCTCGGCTCGGCGGATGTACTCGGCGAGGCCGAGCACCTCCTCGAGGGCGCGGATTCCTTGTCTCGTCTTCCGCGGCATGATCGGGGAGAAGGCGAGCACGACCAGCCCGCAGAGCGCGATCGCGACGCCGAGGTAGAACGATCCGAAAGCGAAGCCGATCCCGGCGCCCGCGGCGACGCCGAGGAAGCCGAGCGACGCGTAGAAGCGGCGCGTCCGCTCCGGGTTGTGCGGGTAGTACCCCTTCTCGATCAGGCCGCCGTACAGCTTCGACTTGATCGTCGGGAGGTGCCGGTAGAACTCGTTCTCGAGCGACGAGAGGGTCTGCACGTCGGGATGTTCAGCGTCGAAGAGCGCGGTGAAGAGGCGCTGCTCGACGTCGGAGAGCGTCTCCGCCGGTTCCGACCGGCGGACGAAGCGGTAGTCGATCGCCGATCGCCCGAAGAGCTCCTTGACGCGGTCGGTCAGCCCTTCCGTTTCGTCGACCTCCTCGATCGTCATGTGCCCCTTCGCCGCGAGGCCGATCATCATCGCGCTGACGTCGCGCAGGTCGGCGTGATCGTCGATGAGGACCCCGGCTTCGCCCGGGTGCATCCCGCTCGGCGGTTCGAACGCCGGCGCGATCGTCCCCTTCCGCGGGTCCCGCCCGAGGCGGAGCCAGAGGAGGGCCATCCCGATCAGCGCGACGATCGGCAACGCCGCGTACCGGTTCGCGTCGAGGAACCAGAGGAGCCGCTGCGCGGTCGACGGCTCCTCGATCGGGAGCTGATCGCGGGGGATCGCCACGTCGATCGTCAGCCCCTCGCCGGGCGAGAGGCCCTCCGCGGAGAAGACGAGGTCCCCGGCCTCGGAGACGGTCGCCCGGTCCCCGCGCATCGGGCTCCCGGTCGGGCCGACGTAGGAGATCGTCGACAGCGTCGCGCGATCGACCGCCGCCGGAAGGGAGACGGTCGCCGTGGCCCGGCGGATCGGGATCCGCCAGGCGTTCCCGGTGACGGTCCAGTACAGCTGGAAGTAATCGTTGAGGAAGAGGATCGCGCGGTCGACGGTGTAGGCGATCGTGTAGGTGTACGTCCCGACGATCGTCCGATCGGGGTCGCCGATTCGGAGGCGGAGGTCCCGTCCGACGCGGCGAACGGTGTACGGGACCGGTCCGCCGTCGAGCGCGATCCGTTCCGGATCGACGTCGATGGTGACGTTGGCGCCGCGGGGATCCCGGTACGAGACCCGGATCTCCCGCTCGATGCCGTGGTGTCGGGTGAAGAAGGTGACGGCGATCTCCTCGGTCACGCGGAGGGTCCCCGACGGATCGAGGACGATCGAGACGTCGAACCGCCCGATCTCGAGGCTGGCGAGCGCGCTCGATCCGATCGCGAGGAGGGCGGCCGCGAGAAGGAGGACGAGCCGGACGCGGCGCATCAGAACCGGACCGGCGGCGCTTCCCGCTGCTCCTCTCCGGGGAGGGCGTAGAACTCCCGCTCCCGGAAGCCGAACAGGCCGGCGATGACGTTGCGCGGGAAGACCTGGATCGTCGTGTTGAAATCGCGGACGACCGCGTTGTAGTAACGGCGGGATCG
>Ga0315546_1000124_pt1 | contig 59226 bp, 57 predicted proteins | sample SalMarSW160170MG_FD_203833 | JGI IMG/M metagenome (GOLD analysis project Ga0315546, IMG submission 203833) | Salt marsh sediment microbial communities from the Plum Island Ecosystem LTER, Massachusetts, United States - Salt Marsh Sediment SW1601-170 ...
ACGGTTTATCCTGGAAACGACAGATGAATCCTGGTAAAGCGATAATGACATATCAAAATCATGAAGGATCTTTTCAACCTTAGTCTTTAGATCTGAAGGATCGATCTTATTACTATTTTCAAAAACCACGCTGTATGTTGTACCCTGTGCAAATCCATTGAAGCTTGAGAATTCGACATATTCCTTACAGGAAACCCCTGATAACAATAGCAAAAAAACCAAATATAATAACCTGATTCTCATCATAATACATCAGATTAACTCTGTGAAACAAAAATATTTTTAAATTCCGAAATCGTCGAACGAAATATTTTCTTCAGGTATCCCGAGGTCGTAGAGCATTTTCACTACCGCGTTATTCATCATTGGTGGTCCACAGAAGTAATATTCAATATCTTCGGGTTCCTCATGTTTACCCAGGTAATTATCATATAGCACGTGGTGAATGAAGCCGGTCGAGCCTTTCCATTTGTCTTCAGGAAGAGGTTCTGACAGAGCAAGCGTAAACTTGAAATTGGGAAATTTTTTCTCGATTGCTCTGAATTCATCTTCATAGAATACCTCATTGAGTGATCTTGCTCCGTACCAGTATGACACTTTTCGGCCTGTTTTCAGTGTATTAAAGAGGTGGAAAATATGTGATCTCAGCGGCGCCATTCCTGCTCCTCCGCCAATATAGACCATTTCGTTATCGGTGTCTTTTATATGAAATTCACCATAGGGACCTGATATCGATACTTTGTCTCCGGATTTTCGTGAAAATATATATGATGAACATATTCCGGGAGGAACATTCATAAATTGTTTCCTTGCATTATCCCATGGCGGAGTTGCTATTCTTATGTTCAGTTTGATAAGGTTCTTTTCAGCAGGGTAATTTGCCATGGAGTATGCTCTGAATGTCTCTTCGCTATTCTTTATTGTGAGATCCCACATTTTGTATTTATCCCAGTCTTTCCGGAATTTTTCGTCTATGACAAAATCTCTGAATGTTGTCTTGTACTTTGGTACATCGATCTGAATATAACCTCCCGGTTCAAAGTTAAGTTCCTCGCCTTCAGGTAATTTAACAACAAACTCTTTTATAAATGTTGCAACGTTCCTGTTAGATACTACTTCACATTCCCATTTCTTTATTCCGAGTACAGCTTCAGGAACCTTTATTTTCATAGGCTCGCGGATCTTAACCTGGCATCCCAGTCTCCAGTTATCCAATTGTTCTTTACGGGTAAAGAAGCCAGTTTCGGTTGGGAGTATAGAGCCGCCTCCTTCAGGTACCTGGCATTTGCACATACCGCATGTACCTCCTCCTCCGCATGCTGATGGCAGATAAATGTCGTTTGATGACAGCGTTGAAAGGAGGTTTGAACCGGGAGAAACAGTTATTTCACGGTCATTTATCTGAAGAGTTACATCTCCCTTGGGTATAAGCTTATCACGCGCCAACAGCAGCAAAAAAACCAGAAGCAGGATAATTATAAGAAAGACTATAACACTATATAAAAGGGTAAGTACAGTTGTGACAGCTAAAACCATAATAAGATATATCAATTAAATTGTGATACCCATAAATCCCATGAAAGCTATCGCCATCAATCCTGTAAGTATAAAAGTGATCCCCAGTCCCTTAAGAGGGTCCGGGACATTACTGTACCGGAGCTTCTCCCGTATCGCAGCAACACCGACAATTGCAAGCAGCCAGCCTATCCCTGATCCGATTCCAAATACCGTTGCCTCTGCAATATTGGCATATTCTCTTTCCTGCATAAAGAGTGAGGCGCCCAGAATTGCACAGTTTACAGCTATCAGCGGAAGAAAAATACCTAATGAATTATACAGGGCTGGGCTGAATTTCTCGATTATCATTTCAACAAGCTGAACCATCGCTGCAATAACAGCAATAAAAACTATAAAAGTGAGAAAGCTGAGATCGACATCTGCAAATCCCTCACCAAGCCAAACAAGGGCTCCCTTTTTCAAAACAAATTTCTCGATAAGGAAATTGACCGGTACTGTTATCAAAAGCACAAATACAACAGCAATACCAAGTCCTATTGATGTCTTAACGGTCTTTGAGACTGCCAGGTATGAACACATACCCAGGAAGAATGCAAATACCATGTTTTCGACAAAGATCGACTTGATGAATATGTTGAGAAGATTTTCCATAACATCCTTTTTTACTTATTCTCAATCAGACTTCTATCCCTTCCTCTCTGAGCCCAGATAATTAATCCAACAACAATCAGCGCCATCGGGGGGAGTATCATCATTCCATTATTTTCATACCCTATTGAATAGAGTCCTATCTTTTCAAGTACCGGGTAGCCGTATATAGTACCCGATCCCAGCAGCTCCCTGAAGAAGGAGACAATAATCAGTATTATGCCATATCCTGCTCCGTTGCCTAATCCGTCGAGGAATGCCGGCCATGGTTTGTTTGCCATTGCAAATGCCTCAAGGCGGCCCATAATAATACAATTGGTGATGATAAGTCCGACAAAAACTGACAGCTGTTTGCTTACATCAAAAGCGTAGGCTTTAAGTATCTGGTCTACAAGTATCACCAGTGTTGCAATAACTACCAGCTGTACAATTATCCTTATCCTTTCAGGTATATACTGCCGGAGAGCTGCAACCACCACATTTGAGACTGAGATGACTATTGTCACCGATAATGCCATCACCAGGGCCGGTTTAAGCTTCACTGTAATAGCAAGTGCTGAACATATTCCAAGAACCTGGATTGTAATAGGATTATTCTTGTTCAGCGGAGCAGTAAGAAGATTAAAATTCTTTGCCGAGAATATCGGCTCTTTTTCCTTGTTACTCATATATTAATTTCTGTTTTTTATGAGGTAATCATCATATTTCACTATGCAGTCGTAAAGCATTTTTTCGAGCCCCTTGCTGGTTATTGTTCCTCCTGATATGGCGTCAACACCGTGAAGGTCATCAGTATCGGCACCTCCTTTAACAACCTTTACAGACACGAAGGTCTCATTATCAAATAGTTTCTTGTCGAAAAACATACTCTCAAAATGTGTGGTGTTAATCTCCGCTCCCAGTCCCGGTGTTTCTCCCTTATGATCGAAGGTGACGCCGTAAATGGTATTCATATCGGGCAACAATGATACATAGCCATAAATAGGGCCCCAGAGTCCTTTACCCTCCACCGGCAGGATAGCCACTCTTTCCCCGTTGTCCGGAATAGATATGAAAACAGGAAGGTATTGCTGCTCAAGAGGCTTTTTCTGTTCGTTTCTCAAAACCACTGTAAAAGCATCAACACTATCAACTACTTCTCCTTTTATATTTAATACAAAGCTTTTCTTTATATACTCATCATATAATTCCACAGCGTCGTGTCGGGTTGCAGGCACACGTATTGACTCAAGCATGCTTTTCTTCTTCTCTATCTCAAGATTTCTTTCCTGTGCCGGCTGGAGAAGAGTGGCTGCCAGTGACAGTAATGATGCAACAATCACAACCATCACTGTTGAGAAAATGAAGATATATCTGTTACTGAACTTTTTCATCATAATATAATTTATTTCAGTGGTATGATGGAACCTCCATGTATCTGATTATTATACTATTGTGTTTTCGTATTCTAATACATGGAGGTTTCATGTGTTAATGATTTATTTCCAATTGTTATTTCAGCTCGCCTGAGCCTCCTCCTGATATTTGACTGTACAACAAAATGGTCGATGAGTGGTGCGAATATATTCATGAAAAGGATTGCCAGCATTACGCCTTCAGGATAAGCAGGATTGAGTACCCTGAAAAGAATCGATAAGATCCCTATCATAAATCCATAAATCCATTTCCCTTTTTCTGTCTGAGCTCCTGAGACCGGATCCGTTGCCATAAAGACAGCTCCAAAGGCAAATCCCCCCATTACAAAATGATAATAAAAGGGAAGTTCCATGTAGGTGTTGGCAGATATAGCATTTAACAAAAGACCCATTAAGAGTCCGCCTCCAAAAACACTCACTATGATCTTCCAGCTTCCTGTTCCGGTCAGTATCAAAATCAGGGCTCCTATCAGGATTGCCACAGTGGAAGTTTCTCCTACAGAACCGGGAATTGTACCGATAAACATCTCCATAAATGAAGGCAGATCTGCAGTATTCCCTAATGTACACATCGATAGTGGTGTCGCTCCCGAGAATCCGTCAATAATATTTTGTCCTTTTGTCAGACCCTCTGTCCAGACATTATCTCCGGTCATCCATCCGGGGTAGCTGAAAAAAACGAATGCTCTTGCAAGCAGCGCGGGATTAAACACATTCATCCCCGTACCACCGAACACTTCTTTTCCCAGGATTACAGCAAAGGCAGTACCCAAAGCAAGCATCCATAGCGGAACATCTATTGGCATTATCAAAGGGATCAGAAGTCCTGTCACCAGGAAACCTTCATTTATCTCATGTCCGCGGATCTGGGCTGCAATAAATTCAATGCCAAGGCCTACGACATAACTGACAATTATCAGTGGCAGAATTCTCAGGAAACCGAACCAGAATGCCTGCAACAGTGCAGCATCAACACCAATAGATCTGAAGTGCTGCAGGCCTGTGTTATAGGCACCAAACAAAAGAGCCGGAACAAGTGCCAATACTACAATAATCATTGTTCTTTTAAGGTCAATGTTGTCCCTTATATGTGATCCTTTTACAGTGACCCTGTCGGATACAAATAAAAAAGCCTCGAATCCTTCAAATACTGACCGTAATTTTGACAGTTTTCCTCCTTCCTCAAAATGGAGCTTGATTTTATCCAGCTTTTTTCGTAAAGAATTCATTCTTCAATATTGTCTCAGGTTATTAACTCATTTCTTTGATCATCAGGTCCAGTCCATTTCTTATTATTGACTGGATTTCAATTTTTGAAGGGCAGATAAACTCACAAAGGGCAAAATCCTCTTCTGCGACCTCATAAATCCCAAGGTTTTCCATCAGATCAATATCCTCTGTTATAATTGCTTTTATAAGCTGCATGGGATAAATATCCATCGGAAGTACTTTCTCATACTGGCCGGTTACCACAAAGGCTCTCTCCCCGCCGTGGAAGTTAGTATCAGGTTTAAACATCTTCTTCGGAAACAGGCTGGATAAGAATGTCTTTGAAAAGCTTAGCTTATCAGTCCCTGGAAGTGCCCATCCGAAAAACTCATATTTATCCCCTTCAGGGATGACCGTCACCTGTGAATCGTAGTACCCGAGATAACCGTCGGCATTAATTTTTGTTCCTGTCAGAACATTACCACTTATATATCTCAGGTTCCATGACCTGATATTATCCCTGATCATGGGTGCCACAGAGCCTCCCGACAAGCCCTTGTAATACTGTGGATTAATTACTTCTGAACCTGTCAGGGCTATTAGTCTTTCAGGTTTATATATTCCCTGACCAAAGAGATTTCCAATAGCAATAACATCCTGAAGATTGATGTACCATACAACTTCACCCTTATTTACAGGATCAAGATGGTGTATATGAATACCCACATTACCTGCAGGATGAGGCCCTGAAAAATATGATATCTCAACAGCATCAACATTATCAGGAAGCGGTGGTTTTGGTGCTCCTTTTTTAAGGACAATATTGACCTTTCCGTCAGTGAGTTTTGCAATTGCAGAGATACCTGTTTTGAACATCGGGGCCGGCAAGTTCTCCATAATAAAATCAAAATCCGGTGCAAGTGGCGAAGTATCGAATCCCGAAATAAAGATAGATTTCGGTTGATCTCCCGGCTTTGCAATAACATGATATGGCCGCTGCCTGACAGCTGGCCAGAGCCCTGACATAAGAAGACGTTCTGTTATCTTTTCCCTTGAAAGGAAAGCAGGGTCTGTCTTGCCGAAATCAATATAATCATTACCGCTTCTTTCAATAACAACTTCAAGAATTCTACGCCTTTCGCCCCTTTCAACCGAAATAACTACACCGCTTACCGGTGAAGTGAATTTTATTTCCGGGCGGTTTTTATCATGAAATAAAGGGGTTCCGGCCTTTATCCTGTCCCCGGATTTAACCTCCAGTTTTGGCGTAAGACCCGGAAAATCAACGGGTTTAACTCCAAACCTGATGGGATTATTGGATTCTCCGGCGATTGCCTTCTCGGCGGCACCCGTTATCGGGATATTATATCCCCTTTTCAAGTTTATTGTTCTGGACATATTAATTTGAAGCCATTAAAATAAATCCTCTTAGACAGAGTTCTGTTAGTAAAATAACAATGATTACAAATGTATAAATAGCTCCCGATAATACTTAAAAAATGCCAAATATGATGCAATATTTTTGCACTATTTTTGTTAATAATCTGCTTAAAGCAAATACTATGCGAAAAATCCTGATTTTTGTCATTTTTATCTTACCGGGGTTCGCACTGGCATCTGGTTATAACTCAGGTCCTGATTATAACACAAACAGGATATATGACGAGAGAATTAAAACACTCCTGCTTACTAAAGAAGGCTGGAATTTTTCGTACCCGATTATAAAACTCAACAGCGAAGAGAAACTAATTCTCCAGTTTGATCTTCTGGATGATCAGAACGAAACATACTATTATACATTTATTCACTGCGATAAAGACTGGAACAGATCGGATATTTTTACTAACGAATACCTTGAGGGATTCCCTGATAATCCATTAGAGGAGTGTCAACCATCATTCAATACCACTGTAAAGTATTTCCATTATTCACTTGTTTTTCCTAATGACCGGATATCCTTTTTATTATCAGGAAATTATATACTTTATGTATATCCCGATGGATACCCTGACAATCCAATTCTTACACAACGTTTTGTAATTACCGAAGGATTAGCAGGGACAAATTTCAGGGTATACCGGCCGCAGATACCGGCTTTTAATAACACAGGTCAACAGTTTGAATTTACTGTAAACCTTGCAGGGATATCCATCACCGATCCTGCCCGAAATATTTATTGTTCTGTACTTCAGAATGGCCGCTGGAGTAATGCAAAAAAGAACCTTAAGCCTGATTTTATCAGTAACAACCAGCTCAGGTTCAATTCAATATCGGAGAAGAATATCTTCAGTGCAGGAAATGAATTCAGATATTTCGATATTAAGAGTATCAGGTATCAATCAGAATATATCAGGAGGATAGATTACATGGCCCCATACTACCATATTTATCTGGTTCCTTCTGAAAGCAGGGAGTACAAACCATACTTTTACTGGCAGGATTTCAACGGCAGGTATTATATTGCATCGGATGAGGGACGCGATCCGGAAACCGATGCTGATTATGTATATGTTTATTTCACTCTGCCTTCAAAGTATATGATAGCAAACGGGAATATGTATGTCTCCGGCAGTTTTAACAACTGGAATTTCAACGAAAATAACATCATGTTATTCAATCCCCGTGAGGGTCAATATGAATGCACCATACTTCTGAAGCAGGGCTGGTACAATTACGAATATGTCTTTCTGAAAGAGGGCAGCACGGAGAGAATGGCAACAGTTTTTGAGAGTAACCATTTTGAGACTGAAAACGATTATACTGTTCTTGTCTATTACAGAAATCCTTACGAACGTTATGACCGTGTAATAGGGAATGCTACAGCCAATACAAATAATCGAATATCCTACTGAACTTTATTGTGTGAATCTATACCGTACTGCATAAGCATGGTATGGTTCAGTGTTTTAAGTATCTCCGTCATATATTCGTCTGCAGCCTTTACAGAGCCGGGAATTGTATAAATAAGCGAATTGCCGATAATGCCTGCAACACCCCGGCTGAGGAGAGCATTGGGTTTTTGTGAACCATATTTCACCCTTATATATTCCATGATCCCCGGGATCTCCTTCTTCAGTAGAGGTTTGACTGTTTCAACAGTTATATCCCTTGGCCCTATACCCGTACCACCGCTCGTAATTATCAGATTATAAACAGTTTCTGCACTTATCAGGATATCTTTCAGGATTGCAGAATCATCAGGAATAAGTTTAATATTGATATTATATGCCTGTTTCCGATCTTTGAAATAATCTGTCAGAATTTCTTTAATATGAGGGCCGCTCAGGTCCTCATATTCTCCCTGGTATGCTCTGTCGCTGAGGGTAATTATCAGAATATTCAATTTAGAAGGGAGATCCATCTAATTATTTATGTTTCAATTAATTATCTTGTTAAATCTGGCGTACGCTAACCATCTTTCCTTTTTCAATTTTGTACTGGCCTGGAGGTATGGCTATTATGCCAAATGCTCCTGGAATTGCAGAAATATGTGCTGAGCCGTGATATTCGACCGGTGAAACAAGTTCATCATCTGTTATGATCACAGGTATCAGACCCATTCTTTCAGCAGATTTCCTGAAGAAGTCATTTTTAAGGGGTAATGTCTTTATTATCGGCTGCCATGAAAATCCCATCATTTTATTTATCAACGGTCTGATAAGCAGTTCAAACTGTATAAAAGATGATACAGGATTACCCGGAAGTCCAAATACAAGAGCCTTTGTATGTATCCCGAATGTTGTCGGTTTTCCGGGCTGAACGGCGATCCTTGTGAAAAGAATTTTCACACCTGCTCTTTCAAGTACCGAAGGAATAAAATCAAAATCACCCATGGAAACCCCACCTGAAATAATTACCAGATCATTTTCCGATATTGCTTTTTGTACTATATGATATGTTTCCTCTTCATCGTCCCGTGCAATTCCATAATATTTCCCTGTTGCACCTGCTCTCTCGGTCTGTGCCATAAGCTGGAATGCGTTGCAGTTCCTGATCTGTGACCGGCCTGGTTTTTCATGCGGTTCTACAAGCTCATCGCCTGAACTGATAATTGCTGCATGCGGCTTTATGCTGACTGTTACTGATGTATGTCCCACAGTAGCCATCACTCCGATATCCTGCGGCCTGATAATATTTCCGGCTTTAAGCACAACATCACCCTTCCTGATATCTTCTCCCCTGAATGCAATATTTTCCTTGGTTGAATAACCGGTGAATTTTATTTTACCCGATGGCAGTGTTTCAGTTTCTTCAACCATTATTACACAATCGGCACCTTCCGGGACGGCGGCACCTGTCATAATACGGGTACAAAGGTTTTTGCCTGCAGGTTTTTCGGGCCATCCTCCGGCAGAAACAGTTTCTATTACCTCCAGTTCATTATCGAGATCTGATTTTCTGCAGGCAAATCCGTCAACTGATGCTTTATTGAAAGGAGGCATTTCCATATCGCTGATAACATCAGCAGCCAGTATACGGTTCAGCGACTCAGCAAAGGGAATTGTTTCCTTCGCTGTACTGAACGAACTATCCATTACTATTTCATAGGCCTTTGAAATTGGAATCATCTTCATAAGCCGTCTGTTCTATTGATAATCCTTTACAACCTCTATCACTTCAGGAAGGTCCATACCGATTTTTTTAAGAAACTCTATTTTTGGCACCCCGTTATTATTCCATCCCCTCCGTTCATAAACCGCATCAAGAAGAGCTTCGTACTGATCTTCACGGTATTTGCGCAGGATCTTCATTTTTTCCTCCGTTGATTTCCCTGCCGGATCAATATTTAATATTTCCTTTATCTGTTTATCATATCGTTCGGCTCTTGATTCATACTCCTCTTTCGTAACAGGGCCTGCTGCACGGTATGGTTGTCTGTCATGTTTCCGTGTACCGAATCCCCTTCGCAGGTTAAATACCCGCTGAAAGTTATATACTCTCTCTGAATCTTCAATAAGCCTGTGCTTGTCGAACTCACGACCTGTAACCGCCTTATAGATAGTTACATAATTATCAACATGTTCCGGTACCTTTGCAGGTTCATCGGTCTCTGCATTATTTTCAGGTTCAACATCGTTCCAGGGAAGTTTGCATAATCCGACCAGCCCGAACCATGTTCTGAACATCGGGAAATAATGCAATGCTTCGGCTTTGTTCTCGAAGGTTGGTATCTGGTTGTTGACCATATCCATGAATATAAGCCAGGCTTCATCATGCTGAGGTCCTTTGTTTGTCATTGCAAAGCCTCCCTGCTGTGCCAGAGATTCTTTTGAAATGTACTGTGAATATTCCAGACCTTTATTTTCCATTGCGATGTCGTTCAGGAAATCTGCATCTCCCCACCCGTTCTTAATAAACAGCTCTTTTGCCTTTCTGACTCCAAGTCCTGCTATTTTACCAAAACCCTCTCCTTTCGCCAGCTGATGTATAAGCTCCAATGCAGCATCTGCATTACCGAAGTTCAGTTCAAGTCCTCCTGTCCTTTCCTTATTAAGTATCCCGTTTTCATAACATTCCATGAAAAATGCCGTAACTGTACTCCATGTAATAGTGCATATACCGTATGTGTCGCAATAGAAATTGGCTTCGATAATATAATGAGGATCAAAGATCCCGCAGTTTGATCCCAGTCCGGCTGCATTTTCATATTCAGGTCCATCTACAATTACTTTTTTCCCTTTATAAGGACCTGTCCTGATCTCAAAATCGTCAACGCCCTTGCTGCACGACATATTACAGCCTATCCAGCAACCATCCGGTATGTTCTGTGTGAAATGTTTCTTCCACACTGATGAATCTATCTTGTATGCCTCGGGATGGCTGCCGAATTTATAATTATTTACCGGCAGAAGATCGTGGTCATTCATTATTTCCATCAGGTGCGCAGTACCAGACTGCCGCATCTGGGATTGTTTATCATCAAGCTCTCTCATTTCCCTGTTGAAACGTCTGCCCCTTTCCATAATTGCCTCAAGATCAACAACATTATTAAGATTACCTTTTACACCGGGAATTTTACAGACGAGAGCCCTTATATTCTTATTACGGAAAACCGTGCCTATTCCTCCCCTTCCTGCCTGTTTCATGCGGACCTTTTTACGCTTCGGATCATAAAAGCTGAAGTTAAGCATGCCGATAAGTGAATGTTCAGCCGCTGAACCAGATGAAACAACTCCGATATTCTTCTTTTCTTTATCATCATCAGTAAAATAATCTGTCAGTTGCTCCACAAGGAGGTGGCTGTCAATAGCTTCTTCAGAAGCCTCATAAATTTCCACTTCATGATTTATGCCGTCTATAAATACAATGACATCTTTTTGAGCTTTACCCTGTATCTCTAATGCATCAAATCCGGAGAACTTAAGAAAGGGCCCGAAAAAGCCACCAACATTACTGTCCATTACTGAGTTGGTCTGTGGTGAAATGCTTACCACCAGCGATTTACCTGTCCCCGAGTACTGGGTTATGCCACCAATCGGACCTGAGGAAATGATAATCTCATTTCCCGGGCTGTCCCATTTTGTATCAGGCTTGGTGGCATCCCACAGAAGACGGAGTCCATATCCTTTCCCCCCGATAAATTTTTCCTTCATCACAGCAGGGACATCCTTGTCCTTTATTTCTGTTGTGCCCACATTTATATAGAGAATTTTATCAGTATATCCTTTGTCTAAAGGAGTCCATGTGTATTTCCACTCATTTAAAAGCTTATGTTGTGCTTTGTATGATTCAACATCCATATTGTTCTTTTAAAAGGTTAAGGTTGCAGTAAAAGACCATAAATTCAAAGTTATAAAAAAATATGCCAGTTCAGTATGATATACATCAGTATGTTACAGGTGTTTTTGTCTGTGGTACTTTTTCTCATTTATAACATTATTAACATGTTGTATATTTGTACCTGTTATTGATTTTTTCTAATGAGGTTTTCGGAAATAGAAATACATCTTGGAAAATTCAGGGTAGGTATAGCAGGTGCCGGGGGCCTTGGTTCAAATTGTGCGGTATCTCTTGCGAGGTGCGGTGTGGGTACACTGGTAATTGCCGATTTTGATGTTGTTGAAACACCAAACCTGAACAGACAGTACTATTTTATCGATCAGGCAGGAATGCTGAAAACTGATGCCCTGAGGGAGAATATCGCACGAATAAATCCTGCAGTAAAGGTGATTTCTTACAACTTTAAGCTGGATAAGTCAAATATACCGGATGTTTTTATAGGTTGTGATGTTATTGTTGAAGCTTTCGACAGTACCGATATGAAGGAGATGCTTATTGAAACGGTACAGTTGAGAATGCCGGAAATACCTGTTATAATTGGTTCAGGCCTTGCTGGCTGGGGACACAATGAGACCATCAGATCAAGGAAGATTGACGATACACTTTATGTATGCGGTGATGAATCAACAACCGCAGATGATAAAATGCCTCCCATGGCCCCCAGGGTCAGTATAGTGGCAAACATGCAGGCTAATACCGTTATCGAGATCCTGATGAAGAAGTAACATCATTTACTGAATGAAAATAATGTTAAATAACAGGAAAGAGGAATTCAGTGTAACAACTCTGACAGTGAGCGAGATGCTTGAAATAAAAAAGTTCTCATTCAGGATGAGAATTATCAAGATCAACGGCGTACTTATACCCAGGGATAAGTACGAGACTACCGTCATAAGGGAAGGAGATGATGTCCGGATGCTTTATCTTATGAGTGGCGGATGAAAAAAATTTGTAGGTTTGCATTCGTATGACAAGATTCAGGTTAATAGAAAAGATCCCCGCAATATTCAGAAATAAATATATCCTGACTATACTTATATTCCTGATATGGCTTTTGCTGCTTGATTCGAATAACCTGATTTCACGTTATAAGGAGATCAGGGAGCTTCACAGGCTCAGGAACGAAAAGGAATATTACCTGAAAAAGATTGAAATTGACCGCCAGAAGCTCCAGGAGCTTAAAACCGATAACGAGAGCCTTGAGAAATTTGCCAGGGAGCAGTACCGTATGAAAAAACCTGAAGAGGATCTTTATATAATTCTTACTCCACGGGAAGACCGTGAAATAACCAGGAAGAATAACTAAACTGCTGTCTGTGAGCCTTTTTCCAGCGACCTGTAATACATAAGCAGTTTATACGTATCTTTCGGGATGTCATTTAATCCTGATATAACAAGCATATCATAAGCAGAATCCTGAACAGGAACTTTACTGTATGTTTTTTGATGTACATGGTTCATATACTTCACAATCCTGAACATATTGAACCATACGAAAAACCTTTTCATGAAAGATTCGTTATTAGAAATATTTCTTAAAATCTCATTGATCTTTGCAGTCCATTCTGCTTCCTCCATAAAAGATCTCAGTCCGGGAGGAAGCATCTTATATGATCTTATCACCTTATCCTGATCTGAATCATAGAGTTTCCGGGTAACATTAAATAGTATTTTCAGATCATTGAAGGCTTCAGTATTATATGTTAAAAGCCTGTCTCCGATATCATCCATCAGCTTTGCAACCATAGCTCCTGTTCCAAAGGGTACTCTGTATGATTCCCTTGGTGATGGAAAAACTGTTGTGGTGTTAAGCGCAAAGTATCCGCCAAGAGGAGCAAGCTTCTGGATGAAATAAAAATCCTCGCCTGCCTGCCGTCTGTTCATCCCTCCGGCTTTAACATACTGTAATGCTTTAACTGCCAGGGCAGAACCGACAGTATGAAATGCATAAGGGAATCCCGAATATTTAAGTCCCTGCACAAAATACCTCAGATGAAGCTCATAGAGTGCAATATAACTGTAAATTCTATCAGGAAATTCACTGCCTGAAAGAGGATGTTCAAAGTACACTGAACATGCTTTATTTTCTTTTTTCTGCAGTAATTCATCGCAGAGGGAAGTAAAATAATTCACTTCAACGGTACAGTCAGCATCAAGACAGAGTATGACACCATCCGGTTTTTCTAATGTATTGAAGCGTCTCAGAGCCTCATCCATCCCTGTTTTTCTTGCCAGCCCCACTCCCCAGCCCGCTACCGATGCTCTCCCTGTATCAATAACATGGATCTCGAAGAACCGGTTTTTATTATCATTTTTCCACTGTATGATGTTCTCAATACACCTGGAATTATTTTCAAGGCTCTCTGCCGATGAATCAGCCGGAGCATTAACGACAACAATTACCTCAACCTTGCAGCCCGGTTCATCGCATGATATAAGAGAATTTAGTAGCGGAGCTAATCCTGGTTCATCAAAAGCAGGTACAATAACTATTATACCTGTCTGGTTATCAGGCGCTTCTTTAATGAATTCAGGAAACAGAGCCTTTTCATTCAGCCAGGCTGAAGCAAAACCCATGATTATTTTTTATTCTCTTCCTGATACTTTTTATTAATGGCATCAAGTACTTTTTGTGTGATGTCGAGAGCAGTATCTCCATAAAGGACCTGACCCCCGAAACTCTTGCCGAGTATATACTGATAGTTGTATTCCGATTTATTCTCTTCAAGGAATGAGGTTATATACTCAAGTATCTGGCGGTTCATGACCTGTTCCTCCTCAAGAAGGTTGGCCTGGAGGTTATCACGGAGATTGACAAGTTCTTGCTGCTGCTGAAGAAGAGCTTGTTCCATCTCTGCTGCTGTTGCCCTTGTAACAAGTCCTTTATTCACTTTTTCCTGATAATCCCGTGCACTCTTCTCATATTGACCGGCTTTAGAATTGAGCTCAGCCTCAGCTTTTTGCTGCTTATCCATCAATTCGTCCCTTCTGTCGTAGAACATATCGAATTTAAAGATTATTGTATCCACGTTCACATAGGCAATGCCTGATGCAGTCGACTCAGGTTTTTCAACCGGGTCTTCAGTTTTTTTGTTTTTCCCAATTCCTGAGAAATGGAAAAAATAGAGAAGGCCAAGACCCACAAATAGAATAGAAAACAACACAACAGAAAGTTTCTTCATCGCGAATCAATTATTTATTTAACAATGTAATCAGCCGTAAATATAAAACAATTATAAATAGGACTGAAAGCAGTCAGAAATTAAAATAAGAGTGAAGGCATATTATTAAAATTCGGGACAAGGGATTGCTCTTATCTTTCTCCTCTGCCCTCTGATGGAAGAGGATGTGAATTCATAGATAAGTGAGACCTCATGTGCTCCTGCAGTTGAACTTATCAGGTTCGAGATAGTAAAATCGTAACTATATCCGATATGCAGCCGGCTTGTTTTTATCCCTATGAGACCGATGATAGCATCTCCTGCCTGTGATGTGACCAGGGGGATTCCCCTGTACCACAATCCGAAAATCAGAGGATCTTTATAATAGTATAATCCGATATCTGTCTGGTAGAATTTAGCCTGTTTCTGGAAGTTCATTGCAACTGACATAACCTCCTTCAGTTTTGTTCTTAACCTTGTCTTCTTTACTATCTGCATACCTCCGTAAAGGTTAAACTTTATTGGCACGTTTGCATCGTCGCCGTAAAATGATGTTTTAGGGACAAGAAGGTGGTCAAGAGTGAATCCTGCCCAGATCCTGTCATTATAGGCAAGGGTTGAGAATGAAAAATCGATATCAGCAACATTATCAAAGGGAGGAGGAGAAACAGACGGAGTTACTCCGCTGCCTGTTAACTGGCTGCTCCACACAAGTTTATATATATCAAGCCCCAGGTAATAAAACTTAAAATTCACACCTGGCCTTACATGCCATTCCCTGTTGATATTGAAGTCGTAAGAATAAAGCAGACCTATGTTTGTTGTGCTCAGTTCACCTGAGCCTGCAACATCATAGGTTGCAAGAACGCCAATGCCTGAATTGAAATTTATCAGCGCTTTGTCGAACGAGATGCTGTAGGTATGGAAAACCCCGGGGATGGCAGGCCACTGGTTCCTGTAGTTCATACTAAAGCGGTATTCTTCAGTAGCTCCGGCAAAGGAGGGGGAAAGATAAAGAGGATTGGCATAAAACTGGGAAAAGGTAGGATCCTGGCTGTATAAATCAACAAGAAGGATAAAACTTAGAAAAAATATATATTTAATCCTCTTCAGCAAGGTCACTCCCGTAAGTTTAACATTGACGAAAATAGTGAAATCCTGTTATAAATCATTAAATTAAACGATTTTTTCCGTCAAATGTGTCATGTTTCATTATGATTTTTAATGAACATGGTTTTAATATAGATGAATGTCCGGTTTTCATTGACCAATGTAATAAACCGGATATACGGGATTAAAAGATAGATAAAGTTAGTTTTTGAGGAGGGTTACATCTCCCATTTTAGTAAATGGCTCACCACTCATATATTTTCCACGTACTTTCCAGATATAAACACCGGGTTCGCTCAATGCTCCTTTGTAATAACCATCCCATCCTATATTTATATCATTACTTTCAAAGATCAGGATGCCGAGCCGGCTGAATATCCTTAGCTGATACTCTGCTACACCTGAATATACAGGATGGAATACAAACGCAGATTCATCGCTCCTTGGTGAGTAATAGCCTCCGGAAGGACCATTCGGATTGGGGATAAAGGCATTCGGGAAGGTGATAGAATAAGCTGAACCGGAAAAGGCATTTAAAATAACAAGTGAGTCGGTACATCCATATTCTGAGAAGGCAATAAGCTGAACATTATAATCGCCATACTTACTGTATACATGTCTCGGTTCAAAAAGTTCTGACATTGTACCATCACCAAAATCCCACTTGTATTTTACGGCGTTTGTTGAATAATTCATAAATATTATCTCATCATGGGGAAGTATAGCATCTTCGGGAGTAATTTCAAAGCGGGCAACAGGTTTGGGATGAACCAGAATATCGGTGGAGGAAGATATCTTGTTGCCACCAGCCGTGAAAACAATGAGAGTCACATTATATTCGCCTTCAATATCATATAACCATTCCGTATTTCTGTCGGTCGAATAACCTCCATCACCAAAGGTCCATCTGCAGGAATCCTGCGGGGGGATTATGCTTTTAAAAATTACCTTAAGCGGGGCACAACCTTCGGTAACAGATGCAGCAATAAGATTATCTGACTGTTTTACTGCAACCTTAAGGTTATTCCTTCCGGTTTTGTCTTCCATGATTAATCCCTCTTCAGAAATGTCAGGGATATCAACCGAAGTTAAAGTGCTCTTTTTCTGGTCATCTTGAATATGTGCAGCACCCTTATCTGAAGTGATTTCTGCGCCAGATTTTTTATCCCTGTGTGCTTCATACACAGTTTCACCCTCCGCATCATTCCCTGCAGAGGATTTGGTTGTTTCTTCCTTCACAGCCTCATTTACTAATGGTGTGTTAAATTCAGTCGATACGGGAGCCTGCTTTGTTTGTTCATTTTTCCCGGGATCTGAAGATAGAATAACAGCTACAAGAGACCCTGCAATGACTATTCCTCCGGCATACCATACATTGAAACTGGTAGCATTAAAATGCAGGAACCGTCTCAGTGCCAGCTTTCTCATAAGAGCTTTACTGACTGAGGGTGAAGGAATCACTTCCGCTTTTCCCAGTTTATCCTGAAATAATTCCCTTAATGCCTTATCTTCCTTCTTATCTTTCACTCTTATAAAACTCAATTTTAAATTTATTGGTTACTTGCAGGATAGTTCCCCTTCAGTTTACGAAGCTTTTCAAGCTTTTCCCTGATGGCTGCCTTAGCCCTGCTGTACTGCGATTTCGACGTATTTGTATCGATACCCAGCATCCGGGCTATCTCCTTATGTTTATACCCTTCAACAGCGTAAAGGTTAAAAACCATCCTGTAACCTGCCGGCAGTTCATTCAATACCCTGAACAGCTCATCAGATGTGAAGAGATCCTCCTCAAAACTGGAAATCCCTGACTCAACTGATACAAATTCCTCAATTTCAACATAATACCTGAACTTCAGGTATTTATGATAATGAGTAATTGCGGTATTGACTGCGATCTTCCTTAACCAACCTATAAAAGAACCTGTTCCTGAATAATCCTTTATATTAAAAAATATCTTTAAAAAACTATCCTGCAAAATATCTTCAGCCTCAGCTTTATCGGATGCATACCTCAGGCACACACCAAGCAAAAAATGCGAATACCTGCGATAAAGCTCCTGCTGCGCTTTTCTTTCATTCCTGGCGCAACCCTCAATTATTTGCTGGTCACTCATCATATACTGAGGACATTTTTAAGACAACCCATGAAAAAAAATGGTTGCATTATCTGAAAAATTAATCCAAAATAAGCAATTTCGCCACACAATATAACCTAAATCAATGATAAAGGTCATTAAAAAAAGAACCCAAATCATTTTAATTAGCATACTTTTAAACCCAAATCTAAATATTCATTACAGGTCATGTTTAACAAATTAATTGCTTCAATATTGCCTTACTTCCCTGAAAAGTTCGTCTGGATCTTTTCACGCTCATATATTTCGGGCGAGACTATTGATGATGCAATGCGTGTATCAAAGGAACTCAACAGCAAAAGTATACTGGTTACCATTGATGTACTCGGGGAGTTCATAAAAAATCTTGATGAAGCGGAAGCCAATAAACAGGAATATCTTAACCTGATAGATATATCATTCAAAAACGGGATAAACGGGAATTTTTCTGTCAAGCCCACAAGCTTCGGTCTCCTGATCGATAAAGAGGTTTGTTACCGGCACATAAAGGAAATAGTGCTTAAAGCTGCCTCATATGACGGTTTCATAAGAATAGACATGGAAGATTCTCCCTGCACCGACCTTGAGATAGAACTCTTCCGCAGACTCAAAGCTGAATTTCCAACAAATGTAGGACTTGTTGTACAGGCCTATCTTAAGAGGACGCTGGATGATCTGAAAGGCATGGCTGATCTGAACAGTGAGGCCATTCCCGTGAGTTTCAGGCTCTGTAAAGGCATATACGTTGAACCTGAGGCAATTGCTTATAAAAAGTACGAGGAAATAAACCAGCATTTTCTTGAAGACCTGGAATTTTTACTGAAGAACAGGATACATGTCGGTATTGCCACACACGATAAACCTCTGGTTGAAGGAGCATATAAGCTTTTAAAACAATATAATGTCCCTAAGCATCTTTATGAATTCCAGATGCTTTACGGAGTTACCCCTAATCTTCGTGATTCTATTGTAAATGAAGGCTATACAATGCGGGTATATGTTCCTTTCGGAGTAAAATGGTTCGGCTATTGCACTCGTAGGATAAAGGAAAATCCCAAAATGGCAAGCCAGATCATTAAGGCTATATTCTATAAGGGATAATTCTCGGTATTCGGTACTCGGTACTCGGTGCCCGATTCCTAATTCTGTATTTTCTCGAGGTATTTCCTGTGGAGTTCATCCACCTCCAGTTCAGTAAGCTGTGGTTTGAGGGGTGGCGGTTTGCCGGGTAACCCGTTCATCAGAAGGTAGGCTGCCGGGATTATCATAAAGGGACTGATTCCAACAATTCTGTCGGGGGGTATCTGGCCTTTAGTATAGGCATCAACTCGCTGCTGCTGCCTCAGAACCTCATAATTCAGGGAGGGATCCCCAAGTCTTCCCTGGCTTACCCGGCCCTGGTATGAGGATACTTCCAGGTTATACTTTGCATTTTCCATAACCCGATTCGTTTCGGGATGGGAAGTAAACATCTCCGACTTCAGGTTTGAGATCCTTGGAATAATCACAACCTCATCTATTTCCAGGGTATCGGTGCGCAGATAAACTCCTGCTATAAATTCCCGACCTGTAAGTGTATCACTGATATTAAATAGAGCCGATTTATAACCAAGCATACTGAAAATGACCGTATCCCTTCTGTTGATATAGAAAGCAAATTTGCCCTCGTTATCACTGACAGAAGTAAAAACCCCGTTTATCATAATCTGTGATCCTTCCAAAGGGTCGAGCGTTACAGCATCCATAACAAGGCCATGAAAGAGTATACTTGAATCTGTATCTCTCAGAACTTGTCCTGACAGCGACTTAATCAACAGGAAAGGGATGATCAAGATAAGAGAGTGCCTTTTCATTATGAAGCTTCGTTTATAGTTTAATTATTAATTCATCAAGAGGTCTTTTCGGGACATGATGGTTTTTTTCACTGTCCCTCCAGTATCTTATATTCCCCTCTTGTATTTCGTCAATTATCACATTTTCAACAGGTTTACCAAGAGCAAGGATAAGGAGAATATCATATTGTTCAGGTATTCTCATTTCATTGCGAAGCTGGTCGCGTTTTATGGAGGCAATCATACATCCCCCGAGACCCGCTTCTGTTGCTCCAAGCATTATGCTTTGTGCTGCAATTCCATGGTCAACATTAAATGTCTCGGTTATTGACCTGTCGCCCAGTATTATTATATATCCCGAAGGTCTTTCTCCTGGTTCCGGACCATCCCAGTTCTTCAGATATCCTGCCCAGGCGACTGATGGAAAAATCCTTGCACAATCTTCGGGTGAATTGCAGATAGCAAACTTGAGGGGCTGCCTGTTAGCTGCGGAAGCAGAAAGTCTCGCCAGTCCAACAAGTTCCTCAAGTACCCTGTATTCAATTCTGTGCGATTCATCAAACCGTCTGTATGACCGGGTTTTCAGTACAAGATCCTTTACTTTCATCACCGTTATTTATTTGTTTCCGGGTCATCTTTTTCCTCTTTTTTTGAGTCAGCTGACTCAAATGAGAGAGTTGGTACTCCATTCATTGCGAAATAGGTATGGGCATATCACCAAAGTTACTTCTTCTTTTTTCATGGTCCTCTTTTATTACTGAATCATTATATGCAATTATTGCTGCTCGTGCAGAATCACCTGCAGGTGAATAATTAATTTATTGGTGTAATAAATATCTCTTCCGGCATTTCCGGTAAAATCTTTTTTCCCCCTGCAACCCTGAACAGTTCACTGATAGCATTCTTACCCTCAGTGCCAAGATTTAGAGTATAATTATTAACAAAGAGCTTTATATGATTATTAACGACCTGGCTCTCCATATCTTTTGCATTTTCCCTTATAAAATCATATGATGCCCCAGGATCTCTATAAGCATAATCAAGACTCCGGCGGATAATACGGTTAACCTTCATTGCTGTTGCGGCAGGAATCCTCCTGTTAATCACAATTGTTCCGAGTGGTACAGGCAGGTTTGTAAGCTTCTCCCAATATTCCCCGAGGTCAGCAATTTTAAGAAGTCCTTTTTTATGATATGTAAAACGGGTTTCATGGATAATAAGCCCCGCATCCACTTCGCCCTTCATAAGGGCTTCCTCAATATCGGAAAAAAGGTATTCTGTTTTATTGAGAGCTTCGGGCCATGCTATGCTCAACAGAAGGTTGGCTGTTGTAAACCTCCCCGGAATGGCAATATGAGCATTAACCAGTTCACTTGTATCCAGTTTTCTTTTGCTTATTAAAAGTGGTCCATTACCGTGACCCAGTGCACTGCCCGAATCAAGAATAAGATAGTTCGGGGCAGCAAAGGCATATGCATGGATGCTAATTTTTGTTATGTCAATACTTCCTGATAATGCTCTTCTATTCAGCTCTTCAACGTCTGCAACCAGATAATCGAACTCAAGACCCTCAGTATCAATTCTCCGGTGGACTATTGCATCGAAAATGAAGGTATCATTCGGGCATGGCGAAAAACCAAGTGTAAGTTGCATATTATCAGTCAAACATTAATAAAATATCTTTTAATCTCTCCGAAAGGTTATTAATGGCCAGAGGCATATTCCATTTTCCCTTATCCCGGGATTCAACTCTGTTGGATATTGCCCTTATTGCTACGAAAGGTGTTTTCTCCCTGCTGCAAATATAAAAAAAAGTTGCGCCTTCCATTGTTTCGATATCTGGGTGAAATTTCTTCATCATTCTCTCTATAGTCATAGCAGAACCTGAAACTGTGTTAACCGTAATTGCAGTCACTGGTTTAAGGACCTTCAAAATCAGCGGCAGATATTCGTTTTCTGCATAAATCCGGCCCTCTCTGAACGGAGGATCTTCAATGCCCGCCTCAGCAAGTGTCAGGATGGTTTTTCCTGTTTCAACCCCTGTATCTGCAAAACAATCGGAAACAGGAGCCACCACCTCCCCGATGTGTATCTTTTCATTATAGCTTCCTGCAATTCCTATATTTACTGCAAGATCAGGCTTTTCATTACAAGAGATCCATTTTGTAAGTGACCATGATGTTGCCATCTGGCCAATACCTGTTACAAGCAAAGTGATATCACAATTTCCAAAACGGAAACCTTCGTCATAAGGTACGATTCCGGGCATTTTTCTTAAAACATCGCCTTCAGCATCGGTAGCTGCAACCAGCAGGATCTTATGAGGCATAATAGTATTCAATTCGTGTCGATTAAGTAATGCAATTCAGGGAGTCAAGGGGTTCAATCCATCAAATATATTGCTTTTAACCTTTAAAAAGCTCAACTTTATTGGTTAATATTGTAATAAAAACCTGAAGTGATATGATCTACCTAACTCGCAGAGAAAGATTCAGTGCTGCGCACAGGATGTTCAGGCAGGACTGGTCAGATGAAAAGAACCGTGAGGTCTTTGGCAAGTGTTCAAATCCGAAATGGCACGGACATAACTATATACTCTGGGTTACTGTCAAAGGGGAGGCTGCTGAAGATCATGGTTTTGTAATGAACACCAACGTACTGAAAAATATAATCCAGGAAAAGGTGATAGTGAAAATTGACCACAGGAATATTAACCTGGAAGTTGACTTCATGAAAGGCAAAATTGCAACTACTGAAAACCTTGCAATAGCTATCTGGAATGAGCTGAAAAAACCGATTGAGAAAGAAGGAGCACAACTTCATTGCATAAAGATTGAAGAAACAGAAAACAACTCAATAGAATACTATGGCTAATAAAATTGAAAAAATTAATGACGGTTCAGGTATCACTGAAAAGGGATACAATAAGATTGAAACATGGAATGAAGAGACCATTAATGAGATGGCATCAATGTATAAAAGGATACTGAAGCTTTTAGGTGAAGATCCCGAAAGGGAAGGATTGCTCCGTACTCCTGTAAGGGTTGCACAGGCTCTTAATTATCTGACAGTAGGTTATAATATTGATCCGGTGCAGATCCTTCAATCGGCCAAATTCAAAGAGGAATACAGGCAAATGGTAATAGTAAAAGACATTGATCTCTATTCCATGTGTGAACATCACATGCTTCCATTCTTCGGAAAGGCTCATGTAGCATATATTCCTGACGGTTATATAACAGGATTGAGCAAACTGGCCCGTGTTGTAGAGGCTTATTCAAGAAGACTCCAGGTACAGGAACGACTCACAACACAGATTAGGAACTGTATACAGGATACCCTTAAACCGTTGGGAGTCGCCGTCGTCATTGAAGCCCAGCACATGTGCATGCAGATACGGGGAGTGCAGAAACAAAACTCCGTTACGACAACATCGGCATTTACAGGTATATTCCTTGAGAATATGAATACACGTGAAGAGTTCATTCATCTTATCGGATCAAAGCTGCATTGATAATCTGCCTTTTATAATGTTCTAATTTAAGCCGCCTTATTATAACTCCGATAATGAAAGCATACGTTTTCCCCGGACAGGGAGCACAATTCCCGGGCATGGGTAATGACCTTTATGAAAAATCTTCCATCGCAAAGGAGATGTTCGAGACTGCCAACAGGATACTGGGCTTCAGAATAACCGACCTGATATTTGACGGCACCGATGAAGATTTGAAACAGACCCGGGTTACACAGCCGGCCATCTTTCTGCATTCCACAATACTTGCTGCTGTCCTCGGAGATTCCTTTAAACCTGATATGGTTGCAGGACATTCGCTTGGAGAATTCTCCGCGCTTACTGCCAGTAAAGCTCTTTCGTTTGAAGATGGTCTGGTACTTGTATCTAAGAGAGCTGCAGCCATGCAAAAAGCCTGTGAACTTACTCCGTCAGCCATGGCGGCAGTTATAGGTACCGATGATAAAATGGTTGAGGATGTTTGCGATTCAATAGCGGATATTGTGGTTCCTGCCAACTATAACAGTCCGGGACAGATAGTTATTTCCGGTTCAAATGAAGGAATTGACGAAGCTGTTAAAATAATCAGGGAAAAGGGAGTTAAGCTGGCCATCCGGTTGGCTGTAAGTGGAGCATTTCATTCTCCTTTGATGGAACCGGCAAGAAGCGAACTGGAGGAAGCAATAAGAAAAACAGGTTTTAGCGTACCAGTATGCCCTGTTTATCAGAATGTTACTGCAAAACCATCCATTGATCCGGGTGTTATTAAAACGAACCTTGTTGCTCAGCTTACCTCTCCGGTTCTATGGACACAGTTAATACAAAACATGATAGCTGACGGTGCTGTTTCATTCACTGAAGTTGGACCGGGTAGCGTTCTGCAGGGATTGATAAAAAAGATAAATAAGGATATATCTGCCGACGGAGCAACATTCTGAGCCATTATACTACAGGCTTTATGATTGCTCCTTTATGTCTTTTACCGTCAATTATTATTTCGAGGGGCTTCTCGAAGTGTACCTGCCTGATATACTCATCCTCATAAACTACGTTCAGGTTATTCAGGTATTCAACATCATAAAAACCTTCGTTGATATAGGGATTTATTGTGAAATATCCTACTCTGAATGAAGTAAGGTTCTGAAAGAAATGAGTCCCCTGGCTCGGATCGATCCGGTAATTCTCCAGTCCCGATTCAACAATTACCCTTGCAGCAGAAATCTGTGTCCACTTTACTGGTATTCCAAGCCATGGGTCTTTTGAACCCCAGCGTCCCGGACCCACGAGTACATAGCCCCTTGAATCTTTCACAAAACCTGCATTAATGGTCTCAATGATATTTGCAACAGAATTATTATTGGTAGCATTAAAGGTTTCCGGTTTTACATACACCAGGTCATGAATCCCTTTAAAAACACCGTTTCCTAAAGCTGATTCCGAGAAGATAATTGTATTCTCCGTCCTGATATTATCAATATTGATGCTATAGGTTTCGTCAGAGTGCACTATTGGCCTTATCTGTAAAAAGTTAAAGATCCTTGGCGTCCCGGGTGGTGTTTCCAGATTGGCAGCAAATTCTATCTCAATGGGATTGTTCATCTCCCTATGTCCGAGTTCAAGAAGTGTATTAAGTATCTCAGCCAGAGGAAAGGATCCGTGTTGCAGTACGCTGGAAAAGGTTATAATCCTTTTACCTGGGCGGATTATCCCGTCGTGAAGCATATTATTCTCATAATCATACGTTGAAGCTATCAGTTTCATAGCTCCGTCATTATTTGCATTCTTAATATCAATTCTTGGAATATTTACCCCGTCATCGGTAGAAGGCACGAAACTTTCAACATTGAGATCTAAAACCCGGTATTCTTTCTGAGTATCTCTAAGTGCTGCTTCAGGCGATGATAACTGAAGAATTTTTTTCGGCACTTTCGGGCAGAAGCGCAATGAGATACCTCCCTCAACGATCAGCTTACCAAGTCCAAATGCAACATGTGCTATACCATCTTCAGCCTTTTCAGAACCTATCGGATAATAGTTTATTGACTGGGCTACGCCCGAAATAGTCGGGTAGAATATGTTACCATGCCTGTTACCGCATACCTCCTGCAGGACAATACCCATTCTCTCCTCATCAATAACATTTGATGTTGCCGTCATGTATGCTTTACTGGCTTTGTAGTAGACCGAGGCATAAACCTCTTTTATCGCATCGGAGAGCATTTTTACCATCTCCTTGTTATCTGCGAGTCTGGGTATCATGTAGGTTGAATATACACCTGCAAATGGCTGGTATTGTGAGTCTTCCAGCTTGCTTGAGGACCGTACGGCAATGGGATGGCTTCCTGAGATAGCCAGGAAGGCATAGAAATCCTGGTAGACTCTTCCTGGTAATTCAGCATTTATAAACCTGTTAAGTATCTCATCATCCGAAAGGTCGGAAAGGCCAACCGAATAGAGATTATTATGATCCATGAATTCATCAAAGATGTCAGTGCTTAAGACCACAGTTCTCGGTATTGTTATCAGAACATCAGGGAACTTATTGAAAAGTTTGTGATTCTTGATCATTCTGTTGATGAAAGCAAGCCCTCTTGCCTTACCTCCAATTGATCCTTCACCGATCCGTGAAAATATCTGGTATTCATCAAATGTAGCTTTGTCGAATTTTGCTATCACTCCTCTGCCTTTGCCCAGACGAAAACTTGAAATTGCTACATAGAGAAACCTCCTCATCTCATCCATGGTTTCAAAATCCTCTTTGTGCACATATTTAAACATCTGCGCTACAGGAAATAATGCCCTGGCATTCAGCCACTTAGAAAAATGATTCCGGGATGCATGATAGTCAAGTGTATTATCGGGAATAGTAAGGAGTTTTTGCTGCAGGCTCTGCAGGTCAGTTGCAATTGCTATTGGTTCAAGAGTGTCGGGGTTCCTGAAAACAAAGGGTCCGAATGCGAGGCTTTGTATTATGAAATTACGCAGCTCAAGAGCCAGTGACTTGGAATATTTATGGATGAAGCCTGCTCCAAGTTCTTCAGCATTTCGTTTGTGGTCTATGTTCGATGACTGAAGGAGGAAAGGTACTTTATCATCATCGGCCATAACTACCTTGCAAAGTTCTAAACCGGCCATCTCATCCTGGACATCATTTCTTTTATAGCTTATATCGGATATAACCCCAAGAACATTGTATTTATATTTCTTATACAGGTTAACGGCATCTTCGAAGTTTGTGGCAAGCAATATTTTGGGTCTTCCTCGCATCTTAAGCATTCTTTGATGCTCATTCAGTGCTTCTCTTTGAAAATCAAGCGATTGCATAAGCACTATCCTGTAAAGATTCGGAAGATATGATGAGATATATCTTATCGAATTCTCAACAAGTATAATTGCCTGAACACCAACGCTTTCAATATCATGTTCGGCATTCATCTTATCCTCAATCAGCTTAATGATTGCCAAAATCAGTGATGCATCTCCCAGCCAGCAGAAAACATAGTCAATAGCGCTGAGATCTTCTCCTTCAAGCCTCAGCGATACCTCTCTTGAAAAGTATGTAAGCACCACGATCGGGATATCCTCATATTGTTCCTTTATCTTTTTAGCAAGGACAAAAACATCAGTTCCCTTAAAACTTACCATAGATATCACCAGGTCAATCCCTTCAGTCTTGAGTATTTTAAAAGCATCATCAGCGTTATTGGCTTGAATAAAAGTAGGCGGGTAGCGAAGGTTAAGGGATACATACTCATTAAATATCCGCTCATCGATCCTTCCATCCTCTTCAAGCATATAATTGTCATAATTACTGCAAATTACAAGCACCTTATGAATTCGTTTCTGCATCAACAGATTGAATGAGGTATCAGTGAAATCATATTTCTGAAGATCAAGGATCCCTTCTATTATTGTCATAATTCAACCGATTTACATATTGGTTGTGATCACTGCAATCCTTTTTTTGCCATCCATCCTTACCAGCAGGGGTTTTTCAAACCTTATATGTCTGAAGAACCTGTATTTCTTAATAACTTTCTGTTGTTTCAGCTTTTCCCAGTTTACAGTTCCGTCATCTACTATCTGATCTATTGAAAAGTAACCGACGTTCATTGAGATAACATTATGAAAGAAGTGGGAACCCAGTGAAGCATCGATATGAAAATCAGGAAGACCAATTTCCACGATTACTTTTGCATTTGATATTTGTGACCATACAACCGGTATTCCTATGAATTTATCCTTTGAACCCCAGCGTCCAGGCCCTATAAGTATATAACGAATACCCTCCTTCATCATCTTTTCGTTTATCCTGTCTATCTCTTCGGCCATCTGTATAGTTTTTAAATTATCAAATTTCCCGGGATCGAAATAGATTATATCAGAAATATCATCAATTACTCCATTGCCCATACTCTTTCCTGATTCAAGTATCAGGTTATCATAATTAATACTATCGGGTTCAATATTATATCCCGCACCTGTTCCTACAAGGGGTTTTATCTGTAGCAGGTAAAAGGATGCATTGCCGTCGTTATCTTTTGTCAGGTCTACTGCAAATTCTATTTCTGAAGGATTGCCCGTTGCTTCAGTCACAACATCAAGGATTGTTCTAATTGTTGATGCAAGTGGTATATAATTATATTTCAGGATATTGGCAAAATTTACCACGCGTGGACCGGATGTATCCAGCCCTGGAATTATCGTATCATTATTGGTGTTAAGCACTGAGGCTGAATGGCTAAGGGTACCATGCTTTTCTGCATTGCTTATATCAAGAGTAATCAGCCCGGCATTCTCTCCTTCGAGGAGGTTCAGGTCTTTCTTATTAAGGTCAACAGCATAGAAATATACCTGAGAATTCTTATAGAGGTCGTTATGTGAAATTATATCTATTGATGGGTATGCCGGGGAGAATCTGAATGCCTTTTCACCCTCAACGACATAATGACCGAGCCCTACTGCCATCACTGCAAAACCATCCTGAGGTGTCATATGGGCAACAGGATAGAAATTGAAAGATTGGGCTGTTCCGCTGATATGCGGGTAATAGACATCACCATATCTGTGCCCCACAACTTCCTGGAGTACCACAGCCATTTTCTCCTGTTCTATTTTATAATTGATAGCCTCAAAATAGTTACGTGCATTTCTCGAATATATGGAAGAAAAGACCAGTTTAATAGCTTCAGACAACTGCCGTAACCTGATTTCAAAATCAGGGTGGTTATTGGGCAGGAGATATGTGCCGAATATACCTGAAAAGGGCTGGCTCATTGAATCCTCAAACAGACTTGAGGATCGTACGGCAAGTGGTTTATCAGTTTGTTTGAGAAGTATCCTGAGCTGTTTATCAAGAGTATAGCTTAAACTTCCTTCAAGAAAAAGTTTCTGAAGTACTGAAAAGTCATTTTCTTCCTTTACCCTGTCCCACAGGTGATTTCGTTCCATGAACATATCAAATTCATCAGTACCGATAATTGCCGTAACGGGTGCCTTTATACTGATCCCGGGAAGCAGTCTGCCGAGTTCAAAGCTGTAAATCAATGTGTTAATAAAAGCCAGGCCTCTCCCTTTGCCTCCCAGCGAACCTACTGAAAGACTGACCACGTTGGTTTCATCAATGACAGCAGATTCCTCGAAATTGATCACACGCCCCTTGTTCATTTCCCGTCTTCTTTTGCGAATTATCTCAAGGAGATACTCCCTGAGTTCTTTCAGACTTGAGAAATCTGTAACTTTGACCGGGTTTATCAGCTTTGCTATCTTAACCTCACCCCTGGCCATTAACCAGAGTGAGAAGTGGTTCTTCATTGCATGATAAGCCAGGGAATCCTCAGGGACTGTCTCCAGGTACGCCTCAAACTCCTTCATCGACTTTGCCACTGCAATCTGGCGGCCGGTGTTATCCCTGTAAACAAAATGGCCGAATCCGAGGTAATAATTTATGAATGATTTAAGGTCCTGTAACAGGCTTTCAGAATTCTTATTAATAAAATTTGCCTTCAGGGTAAAGGCATATTTGGCATTTTCAGTATCGGATGACTGAAGAACTGCCGGAAGGTTTGGAAGATCTTTCTTGATCTGACTTATCAGCTCTATACCGGCTGTTTCATGTAATTCTCCGTTTTTTGGAAATCGTATATCAGAAATTACACAAAGAATGTTCTCCTTATACTTATTGTATATTGTTATTGCATCTTCCCAGTTTGAAGCAAGCAGTATCTTTGGTCTTGCCCTGAGTCTCAATACTTTATAAAGCTCGTCTGTTGATACATCTGCAATAAGATTTCTTGTCTGTTCAAGAACAAGTGTATAGAGCATAGGAAGATAACTTGAATAATATTCAGCTGAATCTTCCACGAGAAGGATTATCCTGGTGAGTCCTTTCCTTGTATCATTATCCACATTAACCTTGTCCTCCAGAAGCTTGACCATGGCAAAGAATACCTTTGATTCGCCGGTCCACACAAAATAATTATCGAAAGGGATACCTGCAACTTTCTTCCTCTTTATAAAGGAAGTATCATCAGGGTTGTTCAGCAGCAGGAATGTCGGCAAATAAGGATACCTGTCCTTTATCTTTTTACATAGCAGCATAGGACTCTCCTTATGAATGCCAACCATGATAATGACCATATCATAATGTCTGGCCTTCAGTTTGTTAAAGGCTTCTTCATCTCCTGTGACACCTGTCACCCTGGGAAGCGATGTAAGGCTGAGCTGGTAATATTCTCCCAGCATATGATCAGAAAAGCGGCCTTCGCCTTCAATTGAATAAGCATCATAGAGATTTGCCACCAGAAGGATCTCCTTAACCTTGAAAGGCTGCAGGTCGTGAAAAACATCGCGTTCAGCATTGTGCCTTTCCAGAAACTTCTGCAATAGTCTTCTGCTCGACACATTACCTAAGTCCTCATCTTCTTCGTTTTCAATCCTGGTACTGCGAATAATATCACGTGCCTTGTAACTGTTAATGTATCCCGTAATAAGGCTTGCTATATTTCTTATAAGGTCTCTCTCCTCCTTTAAAAAGGGACCTTCTGTTTCTAATGTGAATTCCTTTGTATAAAAGACTTCAACAGTACCCTTTTCATCATCAATTGTATTGAATTCCTGTATCATCTTCCAGGCAGTCTCCTGAAATTCAGGCGTTTCAAATGTATCATCCAGAAATTTAATCCGGGCTGCGGTATAATCGGGATATTGCCAGGCTGCCGGTAACAGCAATACAATCTGCTGCAGGGTTTCTTCAATCGGTTTGCCTTCCTTAAGAATATAAGTTGTCTGGTTAATACATCCCAGCTCCTTCAATCGTTCCTGCTGGTCGTGAAGTAACTTATGGTATTCCGGGCTTATAGAGTTTTTATCTTCCATTCTGGTATAAAGGAAATTCAGGATTTAAAGTTAATAAATGAAAATTAAAAAAGGGCTTGTCTGAAGGAGGCTTCTTTCATTCCACTTTCCAGGTTGAGCCGCTGGTCAGGAGTTCATCAACACATTTGATCTGTGCATTCTTCTGAATACTCTTTATCTGTTCCTCCACATCATTTTCGTAAGTATGACCGGGAACGGATCGTATAATCCCCAGGGCTACAGGGTATTCGGGATATCTCATATTTGCAAGCATATACTGGATCCCCGAATTTGTCTCAAAGGCATCATGTACAATAAGATCCTTTTCGGTAACACCATCTTCTCCCAGTTTTACGACTTTGAGCTTAAGGCCGTCGAGCACCAGTCCTCTATCGTTGTTTTTTCCGAATATCATCGGTTTACCATGTTTAAGAATGATGGTTCTGTCGTCCCTTACCTCCCTGCCGGTTACGACATCATGGACACCGTCATTGAAGATTACACAATTCTGAAGAACTTCAATTACAGAAGTTCCCTTATGTTTTGCAGCCTCAATGTATATTTGGGTTGAAAGAGTAACATTGGCATCAACCGTACGGGCAAAGAATTTTCCTTTGGCTCCTATTGCAAGTTCTCCGACTGAAAATGGTTCCTCCACACTTCCAAACGGAGAGGTTTTTGTAACAAGGCCTTTATTTGAGGTTGGAGAATACTGTCCTTTGGTCAGGCCATATATTTCATTGTTAAACAAGATAATATTGATATCTATGTTACGTCGGATTGCATGAATGAAATGATTACCTCCTATCGCAAGTGCATCGCCGTCTCCTGTTATTTGCCATACCGATAACTCCGGGTTAGCTGTCTTTACCCCGGTGGCTATAGCCGACGCACGGCCATGTATCCCATGAAATCCATAGGTATTCATATAGTACGGAAATCTGGAAGAGCATCCTATACCTGAAACAAAGACAAACTTTTCTTTCGGGATTTCAAGTTCGGCAAGTGCTTTCTGAACAGCATTTAAAACAGCATGATTACCGCAACCTGGACACCATCTTACTTCCTGGTCTGATTTGAAATCTTTCGGAGTGTATTTAAAAGTATGCGTTTCTGCCATTTTATTTGTCCTCCAGCAATTTAAGACATTTCTCTTTTACTTCTTTGACGGTAAATGGAAGTCCCTGTATCTTATTAATCTGTTCATAGTTAAATTCCTGGCATTTTATCCTGAGGTAATCGGCAAACTGACCCATATTTAGTTCTGCTACTACTATTTTTCTGAACTTTCTGAAGACATCCCTGACATTTTTTGGTAAAGGATTTATATAGTTAAAGTTTGCCAGGCTTACTTTTTTGCCTTCAGTCTGCAATTCACGTACAGTTGTCATCAGGTATCCGCGGGAGCCTCCCCAGCCTACAACCAGGAGATCGCCGGATTCTTCACCATACACTTTAAGTTCCGGGATATTATCAGCTACTTTTGCCACCTTTTCGGCTCTTAGTTTCACCATCATCTCGTGGTTTTCAGGGATATAGGATACTGTTCCTTTAATTGTCTTCTCAAGTCCGCCGATCCTGTGTTCAAGTCCCGGGGTTCCGGGTATTGCCCATGATCGAGTCAGGGTTTCACTATTACGTTTATAGGGGATGAATGGAGTCTCCGATTTATCAGCAAAAGGGGGTTTTATATCCTGAAGATCTTTCATTTGAGGTATTCTCCATGGTTCTGTTCCATTTGCCAGGAATCCGTCACTCAGGAGCAAAACAGGCGTCATGTGTTCAAGGGCAATTTTTGCTGCTTCATATGCAAAATGAAAACAGTTGGCAGGTGTACTGGCTGCCATTACCACTACGGGGCATTCTCCGTTTCTGCCATAAATTGCCTGCATAAGATCGGCCTGTTCGGTTTTTGTCGGAAGACCTGTGGAGGGACCTCCTCTTTGTACATTGATTACTACAACAGGCAATTCAGCCATAACAGCCAGACCAATAGCTTCAGATTTAAGTGCCAGGCCTGGTCCTGATGTGGATGTTATTGCCAGGTTGCCTGCGAAGCTGGCTCCCAATGCGGAACAGATACCGGCAATTTCGTCTTCGGCCTGGAATGTCTTAATACCCAAATCCTTACGTAATGCCAGTTCCTCCAGTATGCCAGTGGCAGGAGTAATGGGATAAGAACCTATGAAGAGCTTCACTCCTGCTTTCTCTGCAGCAGCAATAAAACCCCATGCAGTTGCTGTATTTCCACATATATTCCTGTAGGTACCCTTTGCGATCTGTGCCGGTTCTATTTTTATAACCGGATTAAGTGCCTCAATTGTTTCGGCATAATAATAACCTGCCCTCAGTGCCACCTTATTGGCTTCAGCTATCTCCGGCTTTTTGTGAAATTTCTTTTCAAAGAATTGCTCGGTATATTTAAGTTTCCTGTCAAAAAGCCAGTAAACCATACCCAGGGCAAACATGTTCTTTGTTCTCAGCACCGATTTGGCATCAAGACCAAAATCTTTCAGGGCCTCCTTTACCATGGATGAAATAGGTGCGGCAATGACATTATAGCTTTCAAGATTCTCTTCAGTAACAGGATCTTTTATATAACCTGCCTTTTCTATATTTTTTTCGGTGAAATTATCCTTATCAAAAATTATTGTGCCACCCGGTCTAAGCCATATTGCATTTGCTTTAACAGCAGCCGGGTTCATTGCGACAAGAACATCGGCATAATCACCAGGTGTCTCTATCTCTGAATGACCCAGATGAACTTGGAAACCTGATACTCCGCTAACTGTTCCCTGGGGAGCCCGAATCTCTGCCGGGTAATCAGGAAATGTTGAAAGGTCATTACCATAAAGGGCAGCAGTATCAGAAAACAGTGTACCCGTTAACTGCATTCCATCGCCTGAATCACCAGAAAAACAAATAACAACCTCTTCTCTTTTAATAGCATCTGAATTCTTGGCCATAACAGATCTATAGTATTAATTATGAGGCCTGATTACACTTAATCAGCTTCCTGGGATTTACAAAAATAGTATAATTGAATGGCAAAATCATACAAAAAATGACTATTCAGCTATGATTTTGGTCATGGTTTACTCTCTGAAATGATTCTTATGTACTTACCCCTGTTTCGCTTTGCTAAGTGCAAGCTTTACTTCACTACGCTCAGATTTTTTTTCTACTTAGTCATGTACTCACCCCCTTCTTTTCCCCCTCTCTACTTCGTAAAGAGGAGGATATTGCTCATATACAATGAGTTGAACCCCCTTCTTTGCAAAGCAGAGAAGGGGGCAGGGGGATGAGTTCATGAAGAAACTCTTCAGTTCCAGATATCTGCTTTCTCCAGGTTTATATCCTTCTCGAAAAACATCCTTGCAATCTTCTCAAAATAAATAGTATAATCTGATACAAAGAAAAGATCTTTTACATTTTCTTTAGTATTGATAAGATTGTTCTTCTCGAGAATATCTCTGAGCATGCCTGCTACAATTTTTGCAGAATCAATAATCTCTACATTGAAATTAAAGAACTTGTTTATTTGATTTTTAATTATGGGATAATGTGTGCAACCAAGTATTAAAGCTTCAATCCCGGTTAACGATTTATCAGACAGGTAAGTACGAATAACTGCATTGCTGATGTCATCGAAGATAAATCCCTCCTCAATCATAGGTACAAGCAGCGGTGTTGACAAAGTAACCACCGTAGTTTCCGGTGACCTTTTGCTTATCTTTAATTCATAAGTTCCTGAACTTATTGTCCTTTTGGTCCCTATAACACCTATTTTTTTAAAATTTCGCGTACCTAGATAATCGACTACCGGATCAATAACATCAACAAGTAGTGTCCTGTTTTCAAATTCTTCCTTCAGAGTATCAAATGCAGATGCAGATGCTGAGTTACATGCCACAAGTACCACTTTTGAATTGTGACTGAGAAGAAATTCTGTTATTCTGCCTGAATAGTATTTTATTGCCTCAGCCGATTTATCTCCATAGGGAAGATGGGCTGTATCGCCAAAATAAACAAGGTTCTCGCCCGGCAGTATTTGTTTTATTGCATGAGCGACTGTAAGACCTCCAACACCGGAATCAAAAATACCTATTGGTTGTTCTTTCACTTTATGGGTTATAAAAAAATAACCATCCCGATAAAGGATGGTCATTAAAGTAGTATTTCTGTTCTATTTCAGTCCAAGTTTTACTTTGACCAGCGGCAGGACATTCACACTTTTTGTTTCATCAACATAAAGAGTTGATCCTATGTTAAAGATATAGATGAATCCATTCTCTTTGCCAACATCCTTAATAGCCTTATCGACTTTATTATAAATTGGCTGGAAGAGTTCAATCTGCTTGTTTTGAAACTGTTCCTGTGCATTAGACTGGAAATCCTGAATTCTCCTGTTCAGGTCAATGAGTTCCTGTTCTTTGGTTTGCCTTACAACATCAGTAAGGTTTTTACTCGCTTTATTATATGCATCACTTTTATTATTGAGCTCGACAGTCATCAGTTCCAGAGTATTTGTAAGTTCCTGACGGAAGTTTTCAAGTTGCACACTTGCCGTATCAAATTCAGGTAGAGCCTGTATAAGTTCGTCACTGTTAGCATGACCGAACTTCAAGTTCTGGGACTGGCCGGCAATTGCAACAAGAATAACAAGGGCTGCAATTCCAATAATTCTTTTCATTATTAAAATTTATTAATTTATTAATTTACAAAAGTAGTTATTTAATTATTATAACCTAATCTTTCGAGGACCTGGTCGCTGATATCATATTTGGGATTTGCGAATAGGATATTTCCCCCGGCTGCCGTATCGAAGATAACTGCATAATTACCCTCAACAGCAATATCTTTTATGGCTTTAAGAATCTCATCCTGAATGGGTTTTACCAGCTCTTCCCTCTTTTTAAAAAGCTCGCCTTCCATCCCGAAATACTTATTCTGAAGCTCTTTGATCTCCTGTTCCTTAGCTATTATTTCTTCTTCTCTTTTAGTCTTCATATCCTGTGAAAGAAGCACAGCTTCATTCTGGTACGACTTGTACATCTGTTCAACAACAGCATAACCGTCAGCAACCTCTTTTTCCCACTGTTCTGATAGTCCATCAAGCTGCTCCTGAGCTGTTGTAAATGCAGGTATATTTTTTCTGATATATTCAGAATCAACAAAGGCATATTTCTGACCTGCTGCTATGGCTGTTGTCAGAATTATTATGGCTATTAATACAATTGACTTTTTCATGACTTTTGATTTTATGTACATTTTTAAAATTGTTGTCCTATTACGAAATGAAATTGTGATTTATTGGCATCCTGAAAGCTAGAAGGATCGGGCACTTCGTCGAACCCGTATCCCCAGTCTATTCCGAGCAAGCCAAACATAGGAAGGTTCGCTCTTATGCCGAAACCTGCCGCCCGGTTCATTCTAAACGGATTATACTCCCTGAGGTATGTCCAGGCCCTTCCTGCTTCAAGGAATACAAGTCCGTATATTGTTGCCTGCGGATTAAGCGTTATCGGATATCTTAGTTCCATTGTTATTTTTGAATAGACATTACCTGACGCTTTCTTGGTTTCAGGATCGATCGGAGTAAGGGATCCAACTCCTCCGCTGCCGGAAGAATAACCTCTCAGGGATATTATCTCCCTTCCATAGAAGCTGTAACCGGTCATACCGTCTCCACCAACTGAGAAGTTCTCGAAAGGGGATGGTCCTATATCCTTATTATAAAAACCGAGGTAGCCAAATGAAAAACGGGTATTCAGAACCAGTTTATCGCCAGGATCCAGAGGGAAATAATAATCTGCCTTGAATATCCATTTATGGAACTCTATCCATTTATATTTAACCTGATCGGTTGCATCTGACATATCTTTTCCGCTGATAAGTGAGTATGGTGGTGTTGCCTGAAGTGACAGTGAGAATGAAGATCCCATTCTTGGATAAATAAGGTTAGGACTTGTTGAGAACCTTTGAATCCTGCCTGTCAGGCTTAGCAGATTTGACTCGCCGTTTTGAAAAAGGAACGACATAACCGAGTAGTTATGAAGATTATATTTCTGATAACTTAACTCACCGTATATTGAGAAAAAGTCATCGGGCCAGTCAAGTCTCTTTCCCAGTCCTATTGAGGCACCATCTATGATCATTGACTGGTAACCATCATCCGTTTTCTTCTTGTTGTTGGTAAGTTTCGACCTGTAGAGTGATACCGAGAATGTGTTTGGTTTTTTGCCACCAAGCCATGGTTCGACAAATGAGATATTGTAAGACTGATATACACGCCCGTTCGACTGGGCCCTGACACTCAGCGATTGTCCGTCACCTGACGGATAGGGTCTCCACTCATTCAATTTGAAGAAGTTCTTCATTGCAAAATTATTGAACCTTACCCCTACAGTACCCACCAGCATACCTGCACCCCAGCCTCCTGAGACTTCAAACTGGTCATTTGCCTTTTCTTCAAGCTTATACAGCAGATCCACTGTGCCATTTACAGGATCCGAAAGAGGTGTGGGATTGATCTTCTCGGGATCAAAATGGCCAAGAACACCAAGCTGACGTATAGATCTGATAATCTTTTCTTTACTGAAAAGATCTCCCGGGAAAGTATAGAGTTCACGTCGTGCCACATGCTCATTGGTACGTGTGTTTCCCGTAATAAATATATCATTTATATAGGCCTGATCGCCCTCATATATTCTGATTTCCAAATCAATAGAATCATCTTCAACTCTGGCCTCAACTGGAACGATCTGCGAAAACAGATAACCATAATCAAGATAGAGATTATTCACAGCATCCTGAGCTCCGTCTGAACCAGTAAGCCTGTCAAGAATAAGTGACTGATTATATACAGATCCTTTCTTGACATTAAAAACCCGGTCCAGATCCTCTTTCCTGTACACGCTGTTTCCTATCCAGTCCACACTCCTCAGGAAGTACTGATCCCCCTCATCAATCCTGATCAACAGACCGACACGGTCATCGGATATTTTGTAAAGTGAATCGGAAAGAATTGTAAAGTCCCTGAATCCATTATCGTTATAGAATGTAATAAGTGCTTCCTTGTCTTCTGCAAATTTCTCATCAATAAATTTCGAAGATTTGAAGAAGTTCAGGTTCACTTTCTTTGTTCCCTTCATCTTCCGGCGAAGTTTCTTGTCTGCAAAACTCTGGTTACCCTCAAAGGTAAATTCTTCAATTTTCACTCTTTCATTCTTATCTACATTGATATTGAGGATAACATTGTTAGGTTGATCGGGATCATCTTTCTGTACATATTCAACGGTTGTGTTAAGGAATCCCTTTTCAATGTAGTGATCCTTTATAATCTTCGATGTTGTAGTCATAATATATGACGTAAGCTGGGATCCTACAGGAAGGTTAATTTTATCGAGAATATCGTTTGTTTCAGATGGTCTTATTCCATTTATTTTGATTGATGAGATTCTTGGTCTCTCCTGGAGGTAAATATCAAAAAAAACCGTATCGTATTGTATTCTGTCAATTGATATCCTGACATCTGAGAAGAGTCCCTGCTCCCACAGTTTCTTTACAGCATTCGAAACGATGTCGCCCGGTATTGTAATCTTCTGCCCGATCCTAAGTCCTGATAATCCAATAAGTGCATTAATATCCAAATACCTGATTCCCGAAACAGATACGCCACCCACAACATAATCCTCTTTTGTCATATAATCAAATATTTCCTGTGCTTCCTGTGAGAACACTGTAGTGCTCAGTAGAATCAGGAATGGTGCTATAACAAATTTTTTAAATCTTCTTATCAACATTATTTCATTATTTTTCCAAGATCTGTTCACTTGTCTTTCCAAACCTTCTTTCCCGCTTCTGGAAATCAATTATAGCATCATAAAGATCATTCTTACCAAAATCAGGCCAAAGTTTCCCGGTAAAATATAATTCAGTATATGCCAGCTGCCATAAAAGAAAATTACTTATCCTCAATTCACCGCTTGTTCTTATTAAAAGATCAGGATCAGGAATTCCGCTTGTATTAAGGTGTTTTTCGAACAGTGTTTCATTTATTTTTTCCGGTTTTAACTTTTTGCTGTGTATTTCAAGGGCAATTTTTCTTACAGCCTCAGTTATTTCCCACCTTGAGCTATAGCTAAGCGCCACGATCAGGTTTAATCCTGTTGATCCCGCTGTAAGATGAATTGTTTCAAACAATCTGGTTTTTACATCTTCGGCAAGCCGGTTAACATCGCCGATAGCAGTCATCCTTATATTATTTTTTATCATTGTATCAGTCTCATTATTAAGAGACTGTACCATAATTCTCATCAGAGCGGAAACCTCATCATCGGGTCTCCCCCAGTTCTCTGTTGAAAAAGCATATAGTGTAAGGTATTTTATTTCAAGCTCAGCAGCAGCCTCTATAACCTTTCTGACAGCTTCCACTCCCTTCTGATGTCCAAGTATCCTATCCATGCCATGTTGTGAAGCCCATCTTCCATTTCCGTCCATTATTATAGCTATATGGACGGGTAACTTATTCTTGTCTATTTTTTGTTTTACTGTCATAATTTATCTTTTCCACTTCCCGGTAACGTCGTCATAAGTAGGGCATCCGGCCAGGGTATTATAAATTTTCCACGTAAGTGCAACACCTGCAAATGAGTACCAGTCATTGTTATGTAACCATGCAAAATCAGATGGGGCAACCATATCTTTCAGGCCGTCAAAGTTATCATAAAAAGTCTTACGAAAACCATATTCCACCTCAAGACCCATATTTTTATAAATATTGACCTTAAAACCTGCGGAAAATGGTATTACAGGCTGAATTGTAAAGGTCTCCGAACTTAGCACAGCCACTGCGGCACCTGCTGCCAGATAAGGTGAATAATCCCAGAATTTGCCCTGCGTGGTAAATGGCAGGAAATTGAATTCGAACTGAAGCCCTATTTCGCCTACCAACCCTGAAAATGAGCTGGCCCGTTTTAATTGAAAATTGTTATTAAAGTCAAGGTCATCGGCCCTTACTCCTCCTACAAATATATTACCTCTCAGCGCATGCCTGGGATGAAAGTTATACCTGTAAAAGACTCCTGCGGCCGGAAGAGGCGAATACATAAGCCTGTTCGGGTTTATATCGCCAAGGTAAGATGAAATACCTGCAAAAACACCATAATCAGCATTACGCTGTCCTGCAGCAGTAACTGAAAGAAAAACAGATAAAAAGATCCAAGGTAATCGTTTCATTAAAACTGATCCAGCTCAATATCATCTGAATGAGGGCAATCCTGTTGGCCCTGTTTTCAGCTTATAGGTAATAGCAAAATTTAAAAAATAATAAACGTCATTTGCCTTGGAATATTGTGAAGTATAACCATCTAAATAATCGGTAAAAGTATATCTTCCTCCCACCTCAATGCCAAAGTTAATATTGGGAGTAAAGATCAGTGTTGCTCCCAGTCCCCCCGGGATGACTGCTGTAAAGCCTCCTGTTTCCATACCACTTGTGATCAGGGCATCATTCCCCTGGACAGTATATGAGAGTCCTCCGATTCCTGCAAAAGCATAAAAATCAAGTGATTTAATAAACTCGGTTAAAAATGGCGCTTTACCACTGACAAATATATAGCTGTTTTCAGCCTGATTCTTTATGAAATAATATTCACCCATTACTGCCGGTTCAAAGATCGATGTTGTGGCATCGAAACCCCTTTCCGTATTGGATCCCCGATCGTCATTTGCCCTGAGAAGTGCATAGGTCAGACTCAATCTTATATTAATATCCCTGGTTATTCTGTATTTCAGATTTCCGTTTATATTGAATCTTGTCTGCAAAAATGTAAGGTCACGTAGTCCCAGAATATTATCAGAATGTGAAAAGCCCCCGACGTCTCCAAAGAAGAACGAAGGACCCGCACCTCCAACAAGCTCATATCTTCTCATCTTCCATAATTGTGCGTTTAAGACGGGAATAGCTATGCAGAAGATCAGTATTATAAAAATAATCCTTTTCATAACAAACTCAACTTATGATGCTGATACAAATATAAGAATCTAATTATTAGGGTAAATAATAAAACCCTGAAAATAAATCATAAATATAGGTATATAATAACAGTTCCAGGCCATAGCCTGGTTTATAATGGGCTTTTTTCAGTTACGTTTATCGACACCCCACATCAGTCTGTTTCTCAGGGTGTTGTAAAAATCGGTACCCTTAAGCATTACTGTTTTCAGCTTTGATTTTGCTTTTTCGATCCGGACCTCACTTTTGATGGGTAGTTTTTCATACCTGAAATCACATGTCACCAGGTACTCCTCCGACCGGGCTTCCATTACCATCTTCAGGCTGCTGCTTCCCGAAAGGACTATCGGTCTGATTGTAAGGTTATGCGGAGAAATAGGTGAAATTATAATGCTCTCATCGTCAGGAGAAAGGATCGGTCCTCCCACACTCAGGTTATACGCTGTTGAACCCGTGGCAGTTGAAATGATCAGCCCATCAGCCCAGTATGTATTCAGATAAACATCATCAACATAAACATTTATCGTAATCATACTTGTATTCGACTTTTGTATTGTTATTTCATTAAGAGCCGTGGCGGATTCTCCGTCAAAGAGTCCGTCAGGAACTGATATCCTGAGAAGAGCACGTTCAATTATCTCAAATTCATTTTTACACAGCATGTCAAGTGAATTACCGATCCCATCCCCTGGTATATTTGCCAGAAATCCCATTCTGCCTGTATTTACGCCTGCAACAGGTATTCCAAAGTCTTTTACCTTAAGAACTGTGTCGAGGAAGGTTCCATCCCCTCCTACACTAAGAACCATGTCAGGTAGATCGGTTAAAGCAGAAAGTTTACTGAAACGTTCAATTTTTACATCCTCATAATTTGTAATTGGTCCTCCAGGGGTTTGATAAAGCTGGATCATTATGCCTCTTTTTTGGCACTCATTGACCAACTTTTGTACCCCATCTTTTGCCCTGGAGTTATTTTCCTTGCTGAAAACCGCGACTCTACGAAGCATAATCAATTACATATTAAGATACTTCATAAGAAGGTCAAACCGTTCTGAATAAAACCTGTCGATTGAATCGTTGGTAGTAATCCAGGTTTTTACATCATAGTTATACCTCTCAAAGGTTTTAATGAGTGCAAGTAAATCGGTGGTGTTTACCTTCAGTGTCACCTCCAGTCTGGTTGATTCCGGAGGAGAGGTGATATACATGCTCAAAACCTTTATGTTATTGCTTTCAACTATCTGTACAATCTGCGAAAGTGAATAATCCTGTTCTATAAGTTCGAGTACGAGGATCCCTCCCGGCTGGTCCATTGAGGACATACCGGCAATATAACGAACAAGATCATTGGTAGTTATAACCCCCCTGTAGTGGTTTTTGTTATTCAGAACCGGTACAACTGATAGCCTGAGACGTGCTGCAAGGCCAATGACCTCAAAGAGATGCTGATCATCGGTGACATATGGCTTTAACAATGTAAGTTCATGATTACCAATTGGTTCGTCCGGTTGATTTGTGTCATAAATATCAGTATCGGATATCAGTCCCAAAAAATCCTGATTGTTCACGATCGGCAGGTGTGATATCCGGAATATCTCCATCCAGTTAAGTGCCGTCTGGCCTGTATCTGATGTCTTAAGCGAAGGAATTATCTCAGATATCAAATCTTTTGCGGTCATTTTTATTAATTTTCAACTAAAGTAATAAAAAATTGCCAGTTCTTTTAATTTTGCATTACTAAAGGAATACGGATAAACTATACAATTATTATATGACAAAATTAAGTGTTAACATCAATAAGATTGCAACATTGCGTAATGCAAGAGGAGGAAACATCCCGAATGTCCTGAGTGCTGCAATTAATTGCCAGGTATATGGAGCTGATGGCATAACCGTACACCCCAGGCCGGATGAAAGACATATAAGGTATAAAGATGTTCTTGAGATTAAACCGATTATCAAGACCGAATTCAATATTGAAGGAAATCCCTCCGATAGTTTCATTGATCTGGTCCTTTCGGTGAAACCACATCAGGTGACACTCGTTCCTGATAAACATGATGCAATAACTTCTAATGCAGGATGGGATACACGAAAGCACAGGTCATTTCTTACGGACATTGTATCGACATTCAAAAATGCCGGAATAAGAACATCTCTGTTTGTTGACACTGAGACTGTTCATATTGAGAATGCTGCCCTGACCGGTACTGACAGGATCGAGCTTTATACAGAACCCTATGCATCAGGTTTTAATAAAAATGCGGTAGAGGCTGTAGCACCTTTCGTCAGCGCCGCCATTATTGCCAGGGAGGCTGGTCTTGGGATTAACGCAGGCCATGACCTGAATCTTGACAACCTTGCTTATTTAAAAAAGAACATACCGTGGCTTCTGGAGGTTTCGATAGGTCATGCTCTTATCTCAGATGCACTTTATTTGGGCCTTGAGAATACCATACAAATGTATAAAAGTCAGATGACCGGTTAGATGACCCATGAAACTGTTTTGCAGGATATACGGAGAGGGTCCTCCTCTGGTTATTTTACACGGGTTATACGGGTCATCTGATAACTGGATGACTATTGCAAGGAATATTAGCAGTCATTACACTGTTTACCTTCCTGATCAGAGAAACCACGGCAAGTCTCCCCATGATGATGTACATGATTATAAATCGATGAGCAACGACCTTTTTGAACTTGCCACAGAGTACAGACTCAGGTCTTTTTTTCTTGCAGGCCACAGTATGGGAGGAAAAACAGCTGTAAACTTCGCGCTCAAGTGGCCCGGGATGATCAATGGCCTTGCGATCCTTGATATTTCACCTTTTACTGACTATGACTCTCTATCAGCCTCTCGCAACCAGCATAAAAATATCCTCAGCGTTATTCTGAAGACAAATATTGCGGCAGCTAAATCACGCAAAGAGATCGAAGAGCTCTTATCGGTAAGTATTCCTTCCGAAAAGGAAAGAAAAGTAATAATGAAGAACATTCAAAGAGATGCTGACAAAAAGTTCTCATGGAAGCTCAATGCTAAATCACTGATGAAAAATCTTGATATGATCCTTGAGGGGATAAATCGTCAGGTAATTGATGATCTGAGGATTACAGGTTTTCCGGTTATTTTCCTGAAAGGAGAAAAATCGGATTATCTTAATCCTGACGATTACAATTATATTCTGAGATTGTTCCCTGCCGCAGAGTTCAGGGTTATCAGGAATGCCGGTCACTGGCTGCATGTTGATAATCCGGATGCTGTGTCAGAAGCCCTGCTGAGTCTGTTATATTATTAACAATAAGATTATATTACCGTCACTGATTCAACTCTCTCATCCGGAATATCCGGAAGGTTCTTGAACCTGAGCAATATCCTTGCTATCGATAACACATCTTTTTCGCAATATCTGACTATTCTGGCAATATCCTTTTCACCATAATATAATCCGGCAACCATGCTGCCGTCAATATCATCCTTAGGTGATGGAATACCCAGTATTGAGGTCAAAAGATCGAGTGAAGTATAGTTTTTATAATCTCCGAATTTCCAGAGGTCCATTGTATCAAGCAATTTTATTTCCCAGGGTTTCTTGCCTGCATTATCAAGTATATCGGGTATCACAAGCTTGTTTATTATCATTCTGCGGGCAATATAGGGAAAGTCAAATTCCCTGCCGTTGTGAGCGCATAACAAAGCTTCTTTCCCTGACTTTGAGAATTTAACCAGCACATCTGAAAACTCCGATAAAAGAGTTTTTTCGTTATCGCCGTAAAAAGATTTGATCCTGAAGCTGAATGGATTTTTCTCATTGATAAAACCGACAGATATACAGATGATCTTTCCAAACTCTGAATATATTCCTGCTCTTTCATAGACCTCTTGAGCTGTTTGTTCGGGGGAACGGAAAAAACTTGATTTCTTATCCCAGAGAATCTGTAATGCCGGATCGAGTTTCTCTAATGAAGGAGCCTGAGGCACAGTTTCAATGTCAAGAAACATTATGTCTTCAACTTTTATATCATCAAGCATGGTTACTGTTTTTTTATATGAAGGTGTCTTTCAATAATTGTCACAAGTACTTCTATCCCAACCTGATTCTCTCCTCCCCCGGGAATAATGATATCGGCATAACGCTTGGAGGGTTCAATAAACTGAAGATGAGATGGTTTGACGGTTTTATGGTATCTTTCAAGGACCATTTGTACATTACGGCCCCTCTCTTCAATGTCGCGCTCAATTACCCTTCCGAGGCGGTCATCGGCATCAGCGTCCACAAAAACCTTTATGTCAAGCATATCTCGTAATCCGCTGTCACAAAGGATCAGTATCCCTTCAACCAAGACCACCATTGAAGGTTTTATTAAGACAGAATCCGGAGACCTCAGGCATGTAAGGTAGGAATAGATCGGCATATTAACCGGATTACCTTTTTTTAGCTCCTGCAGATGGTTGATCAGCAGGCTGAACTCAACAGAATCGGGATGATCGAAATTGATTTTCTGTCTTTCCTCAAGCGGCAGATGGCCATTATCCTTGTAATAAGCATCCTGTGGCATTACAACAACCTGATCCTCAGGGAGCACTTTCATTAGCTTTCTGACCACCGTTGTTTTTCCCGAACCGGTGCCTCCTGCTATTCCTACTATAAGCATTTATTAGTACTTTTGTAATATTATTAACTGTCAAAATTAGTGAAAAGTTTGGAGTGAACTAACTCAACATCTACCCATGTCAGAATTATACCCGTTGAAATTTGAACCGCTGCTTAAGGAGAAAGTCTGGGGAGGCAACAGGCTGGTGACCGGTTATCATAAAAAAGGTGATCCCTTACTTAAATATGGCGAAAGCTGGGAGTTATCGGCTGTTTCTGACAATCTTTCAGTGGTAAGCAACGGTTTTCTTGCGGGAAATAACATTGAGGAACTCATTGAGGTTTATATGGGTGACTTGACCGGGGATGCTGTTTTTGAAAAATTCGGAAATGAATTTCCTGTCCTTATTAAGTTGATTGAAGCAAGGGAAAATCTGTCAATTCAGGTTCATCCGGGTAATGCTATCGCCAGGGAAAGGCATAAAGCCTACGGAAAAACAGAGATGTGGTATATCCTGGAGAGTGAAGAAAACTCAAAGATATATACAGGATTCAGCAACAATATCACTCAAGAACAATATCTTGACGCATTAAGCGCCGGAGAACTGGCAGGACTTATGAATGTTGAGAACCCGGCAGCAGGGGATGCTTTCTTTACACCTGCAGGCCGGATACATGCTATTGGAGCAGGCATCCTTATGGCAGAAATACAACAGACTTCAGATATTACATACAGGATTTTTGACTGGAACAGAACAGGAAATAACGGCAAGCCAAGAGAAATTCACACTGACCTGGCCCTTGATGTAATTGATTTTAAAACCTCGGGGGAAAGCAAAATAGTAAAAGAGCCCGTGCTGAACAGAACCATCAACCTTATAAGTTGCGAATTCTTTACAACAAATGTGATAAGTTTTAATAAGCCTGTTATTAAAGATTATAACCTGTTTGATTCTTTTGTGGCATACATCTGTGTCGAAGGAGAGTTTATGATACGCTGGAATAACAAATCCGAGCCGGTAACCAAGGGAGAAACAGTTCTTCTCCCGGCAATGATAAAAGATATAGTACTGGAACCATTGATGGAATCCAGAATACTTGAAGTTTTTATAAACACGGTACAGAATCAGTATTAATCAAATATTAGCCGCTATGAAAATATTATCATCTTCTCTTATTATTATCATGTCAGTAATAATAATAACCGGTTGTACCGGAAAAAGCCAGAGAAAAAAGGATTTAGCTTCTGAAGTTAACACAGTTACCGTTCCTGACACAGGATATACCGGTATTAAGCAGTATTTCAGCAATCAGCGCCTGCTCAAGGAGATCACATTCGAGAATGGAGTTCGCCATGGATTAATGAAAACATATTATCAGGGGGGCCAATTGTATCAGACTTTCTGGTATGAAAACGGATTACGCGAAGATTCAGCAGTCTGGTATTACCTTGAGGGGCAACCATTCAGAACAACTCCTTATAAACACGATACTATTGACGGTATCCAGAAACAGTATTACAGGACAGGTAAGATAAAAGCCAAAATCGGATACGTCAAAGGAGTGCGCACACCTTTCCTGGAAGAGTATGATCAAAATGGAAGGCTTTTTAAAGATTATCCCGAAATCGTTACTGATATCAAGGATGAATATAGTACAAAAGGTATATACAGGATTGGCCTTGAAATGTCAGATAAAACAGAAAAAGTCAAATTCTGCCAGGGAGAGTTTATGAATGGCCGTTTTGATACCACTCAAATTAAGCGGCTGGAAACAGTAAAAGGCAAAGCATCCCTTGAATTAAGGAAAACAGGTGAGTCCAAAAAGGCATATACCGGTATAATTGCAGAAATTGTTACGCTGTTCGGAAACCGGCATCTTATATATAAAAAAATTGAGCTGCCTTATAATGATCTGAATTAGCTGATGAACATGAAGATTCATTCGGCTTCCTATATAAAAAGCAGTCCGTCGATAAAACAGTGTCCGGCTCCTGTTATACCGGAGTACGGATTCATAGGACGTTCCAATACAGGTAAATCTTCACTTATCAATATGCTTACAGGCTGGTCGAAGCTGGCCAGGATCTCCGGGGAACCGGGCAAAACACGGACAATAAACCACTATCTCATCAATGACAAATGGTACCTCGTCGACCTGCCCGGCTATGGATATGCCAGGGTTCCGGCCGCCATGAGGGGAAAATGGATAAATGCTACCAGGGAATATATTCTTCAGCGGGAGAACCTCATAAGCCTTTTCGTACTGCTTGACTGCAGGCTTAAACCCCAGAAATCTGATATTGAATTCATGGAATTCCTGGGACGAAACCAGGTCCCCTTTGCAAGGGTTTTCACCAAAACAGATAAAATAAGCCGCATCGCTCTTGAAAAATCGGTTCAACTATATGATACCGAAATGCTTAAAAACTGGGAATACCTCCCTGTTACCTTTACTGCATCTGCAGTGAAGAAGTCCGGGAGAGATGAGATTCTCAACTTTATTGAAGAATCTTTGAACAAGTTATCAAAAGAGGCTCGAAATAATCAGGAATAATTAATTTTGCAGATAACAATCATATCAGTAACAGCTAAAATTTTTACAGGACATGTTCGGAAAAGCACCTTTGAAAATCTTTTCATGCAGATCATCCAGGCAGCTCGCCAAGAAAATTACAGATAACCTGGGTATTGAACTCGGTAAAAGCTCTGTGACAAGCTTCAGTGACGGAGAATTTCAGCCCTGTTTTGATGAATCAGTCAGAGGTGATATGGTATTTATCATTCAGTCGACAAATCCTCCGGCAGACAATTTCTTTGAGCTTCTTCTTATGATCGATGCTGCAAAAAGGGCTTCTGCCTATAAAGTGATAGCTGTTATACCATACTATGGTTTTGCCCGTCAGGACAGGAAGGATCGCCCCAGGGTATCAATCGGATCAAAGCTTTCCGCTGATCTTCTGAGTACTGCAGGAGTTGACAGGGTAATTACAATGGACCTCCATGCCGACCAGATACAGGGATTCTTCAATGTTCCTGTTGATCATCTTTTCGGTTCAGCTATATTTGCCCCATATATTGAAAACCTTACTCTGGATAACCTTACTGTCTCGGCACCCGACATGGGAGGTTCAAAAAGAGCCAATGCATATTCCAGGTACCTTCAGTCGGAAATGGTGCTGTGCTATAAACTCCGGAAAAAACCTAATGTCATTGAAGAGATGTCGATAATCGGTGACGTGGATGAAAAGAATGTAGTAATAGTTGATGATATGGTTGATACAGCCAGTACTCTTGTCCTGGCAGCAGATATGATGAAGGAAAGAGGGGCAAAAAGCATAAGGGCTTTCGCCACACATCCTATCCTATCAGGCAATGCCATAGAACGAATTAATAACTCTGCCATCGAGGAACTTGTCGTTACTGATTCGGTCCCATTCACAAATAATTCAAAAAAAATAAAGGTCCTCTCAATAGCAGAAATCTTTGCCAAAACCATTCAGGCCGTCAATACCAATCAGTCAATCAGTACAAATTTTGTATTCTGATCTCTTTATCATATATTTGCGTCCGATTTTTTAACGTGTAATGGGAGGTTATCTAAAAGATAACTTTGAGTAGCACAATAACATTCAATAAATGAAGACAATAGAAATCAAGGGATCACTCAGAAAAAAACTGGGTAAAAAGAATTCAAAACAGCTTAGGAAAGCGGGAAATGTACCCTGTGTAATCTACGGAAATGAGAATAATATACATTTTTATACACATGAGAACAGTTTCAAGAAACTTATTTATACGCATGAAGCTTATCTGGTAAAGCTTATTCTTGACGATCAGGAATATAAAGCCGTTCTTCAAGATAAACAGTTTCACCCTGTTACCGACAGATTACTCCATGCCGATTTTGTACAGATATCTGAAAACAAGCCTGTAATAATTGATATACCTGTAACTGTTACCGGCGAATCCGTGGGTGTCAAGGCAGGAGGTAAGCTGACAATAAAGAGAAGACATCTGAAAGTTAAAGGAATGGCTAAAGACCTCCCTGAAGAACTTCTTGCAGATGTGACTGACCTCAAAATCCATAACTCTTTAAAAGTCGGAGATCTTTCGTTTGATAATATAGAATTACTCGATCCGAAAATTGTAACAGTCATTACGGTTGGCACAGCGAGAGTTGCACTGAAAACCGAGGAAGAGGAGGCAGCAGAAGCTGCTGCAGCCGCTGAAGCTGCTGAAGGAGAAGAAGTACCTGCTGAAACTCCTGGTTATGAGGAGCAGAAAGAACAGGACAAAGAAAAAGAAAAGGAGAAATAATCTAAATCATCCCTTTAATATTCAGGCACAATGAAATATCTTATAGTTGGCCTGGGAAATATCGGTGACGGGTATGCTGATACACGCCACAACATAGGATTTACCGTGCTGGATACCATGGCCGAGTATTCCGGTGTTCTTTTTGCAGATAAACGCTATGGAGCTGTTTGCAGGTTAAAATATAAAGGCAGGGAGTTTGTCCTCCTTAAACCGTCAACATTAATGAATCTCAGTGGTAATGCGGTAAGGTACTGGATGAAAAAGGAGAAGATCTCCATAGAGAACCTGCTTGTAATTGTTGATGATCTGGCCCTGCCGCTGGGGAGCATCAGGATGAGATCAAAAGGGGGTGACGGCGGACATAATGGCCTCGCGCATATTAATATTATCCTTGCAACTAATGAATACTCACGCATAAGAATAGGTATCGGCAACGGATTCCATAAAGGATCCAAGGTTAATTATGTACTGGGAACCTGGACAGTTAAGGAAAAAAAAGTCATTGGGGAAAGGATATCTTTAGTGATGGAGATGATAAAATCATTCGGGATAGTTGGTACTGAACTGACCATGACAGCATTCAATAAAGCAGGAAAGATCAATCCTGATGAAAATGTCTGATAATCAGCCTGTCAGAATTGATAAGTTTCTTTGGGCCACAAGGATTTTCAAGACCCGGAGCCAGGCTTCTGAAGCCTGCAGGAAGGGAAGGATAATGATTAATGATAATGTGGCCAGACCTTCAAAAACTGTGGCAGGTGATGAGATACTGATGGTCAAAAAGTTCCCTGTCACATTTACCTACAGGGTAATCCGTCCGGTGGAAAATCGTGTTTCAGCAAAGTTCGTAATGAACTTTATTGAGGATATGACACCTGAAAATGAAAAAAGCAGACTTCTTTTAAACCGGGTGGGATTCAACGGCTACAGGAAAAAAGGAAGCGGACGGCCGACAAAAAAAGAGAGAAGGAGAATTGATAGGTGGGCAAACGGTTTCAATGACGTTTAATATGGTAGTATAAAGACTTAAAATTTTAAAAAATCCTTCTTAAAACACCTGTCCCCTAAACACTTCAAGTTCATTTTTTTTTAACTTGCATATTTAACCACTAACTTCAAATAAGCAGTATACTTTAAGCTGATTTTCTGATTCAGGTATGGGCAGGGAAAATATTGAGAAGTACTCTATTGGATATGCCATAATAAAGGCTATTTTCGGGTTCTGGCATAATAATATCTATTACAGAAAAGTAATTGTACTTGGACGTAATAATATTAATCTTGATAATCATCTTATTTTTGCTCCTAACCACCAGAATGCCCTTATGGATGCGCTTGCTGTTCTTTTTACCCATAAAGGCCAGCCTATTTTTCTTGCTCGTGCCGATATATTTAAAAAGAAATTTATCGCATCCCTCATGTATTTCTTTAAAATTTTGCCAGTTTACAGGATCAGGGATGGATTTAGTTCGCTGAAAGAGAATGATGAAATCTTTAACAAGACAATTGATGTACTGAAAAATAAGAGCGGACTTGTAATTCTGCCGGAAGGCGATCATGCAGGTTTCAGGAGGCTCAGGCAGCTTAAGAAAGGTATTTGCAGGATCGCATTCCAGTCCGAACAAGCCTCTGATTATAACCTTAATATTAGAATAATTCCAGTTGGTCTTGAATTCACTAATTATCACAGGTTCAGGCAGGTACTGACAGTTGTATATGGGAAACCCATTGAGGTTTCCGAATATAATGATCTGTATAAAAATAGTCCCGAGAAAGCTCTGAATGAACTTAGAAACAGACTCTCTTCTGAAATGATGAGAATAATGGTGCACATTGAGTCAGAGGAGGATTACGAGGCTATTGATGAACTCAGGAGTATAATAAACGGTCGTTTCAGTGATGATATAAGGTTCCCGAAATTATTCAGGGACCGCGTGCTTATTGAAAACCTGAACCGTATAAAAACATTTAATCAGGAGCTTTACCTGAAAATATGTTCTCTCAGCCTTATGGTTAAAGAGAAAACAAAGAACCTGAATCTGACTTACAGGCTACTGGAAAAAAAGAAACATATAGCGGGATGGCTTATTGCAGGATTGGCCGCTATACTTGTTTCATTCCCGCTTTATATTTATGGCAGTATCTTCACTCTTACCTTTCTTACACTTCCACGCCTGCGGGCTAGTAAAATAAAGGATATACAGTTTCAAGGCACCTTCATGTATGGAATCTCGCTGGTACTTGCCCTGGTGATTCTGCCATTATTCCTTGTCCTTTCATTTATAATTTTTTCACCCTGGTGGCTGGCTATTCTGGTTTTTGTCACTTTGCCCTTTTCAGGTCTGTTTGCATGGAATTATGCTATTTTATTTCGCCGTATCATGGGAGGTTTCAGGATCAGGGATTTTATCAGGAATAAGAATAGAGATTACCTGAACCTCAAGAAAAATCATGACGAACTATTAAACCTGGTTGCAACTATAAAGTGAAAAAAAGGGGGAAAATACTAACCGGGAAAACATCCTGGATAACAGGGGCATCGTCAGGTATCGGAGAAGCCCTGGTTTATGAGTTTGTAAACAAGGGAGCAACCGTTATAATATCTTCAAATGATATTCCGGGTCTTGAAAGGGTAAAAAGAACGTGCGGGGAAAGGTCATCAAAAGTTATATGTGCTCCTTTTGACCTGTCAGATACTTCAGGTATTGCAAGTCTTGTAGAGAAGCAGATGAAGAGTGTCGGCAGAATAGACTACCTTCTCAACATAGGAGGTATAAGCCAGAGAGCACGTATTGATGAAACACCGCTCTGGCTCGACAGAAAAATTTTTGAGGTCAATTATTTCGGAACAATCGCACTGACAAAAGCCGTGCTGCCATATATGATACATCAGAAATCAGGACATATAGTTGCAACAAGCAGTATATCAGGAAGATTCGGGTTCCCGCTCCGTTCAGCATATTCTGCTTCAAAACATGCGCTGCATGGATTCTTCGAAACCCTTTTTCTTGAAAATAAACATAATAATATAAGAACATCCGTTCTTATCCCAGGCAGGGTAAGGACGAATATATCATATCATGCCCTTAATTCAGAAGGCAAAGAACATGGGAAAATGGATGAAGGTCAGTCAAAAGGTATTTCACCACAAAAAGCAGCAAAAATAATTATCAGAGGAATATTGAGAAATAAAAGAGAAATTCTCGTGGGGAAAGGAGAGCTTATGATACTATATATCAGACGTATATGTCCCTGGCTCTTTTTTAGAATTGCAGATAAAATTAAATCAACCTAATTCAATTGAAATGAAAGGATATGTAATAGGCGGGATCCAGCAGATCGGCATCGGGGTTGTAGACCTTAAAGAGGCCTGGAAATGGTATATTGATCAGTTTGGGATGGACTGCAGGATTTTCGAAGACGAGGCAGTAGCAAAACTTATGTTGCCCTTTACCGGGGATTTGCCCAGGGAAAGGCATGCTATTCTGACCTTAAACCTCCAGAGCGGAGGAGGCTTCGAGGTATGGCAGCACAAAGGAAGGAATCCGGTACAGAAAAAAGATGAGATAAAGCTTGGAGATCTTGGCATCATTGCATGTAAAATGAAAGTGAAAAATATCAATGAAGCTTTTACTTTCTATAAGAATGGAATTTCGGTCATTCAGGGAGGGCATTCACCGGATCCTTCCGGTAAAAAGAATTTCTTTCTGAAGGATCCCTACGGGAATATTTTTCAGATGGTGGAAGGTAATAACTGGTTTATGAATGAGAACAAAGTATCGGGAGGTTCATACGGTGCCATCATTGGTGTTTCAGATATTGAAAAAGCCCGGGCAGTCTATTCAGATATCCTTGGTTATGATATAGTTGCATACGACTCAACAGGTGTTTTCCCGGACCTTGCAGGACTTCCCGGCGGAGAAATTGTTCTCAGGAGGATCCTGCTTAAAAGATCCGAACCAGTCAAGGGTCCCTTCAGCAGGGTATTAGGAACCAGCGAGATTGAACTTATAAGTTCAGGGGAACCGGGAAAGAAAATTTATGAAAACCGCATATGGGGCGATCCTGGCTTTATACATATGTGTTTTGATATAGGCAACATGGATAAACTGAAATCGTATTGTGCAGAGAAGGGATTCCCTTTCAGAGTCGATAGTAAACACAGCCATGAGGGACAAAGTTTCGATATGGGTGAAGCTGCCGGACATTTCGCATATATCGAAGATCCCGACGGAACCCTGATCGAGTTTGTTGAGACACATAAAATCCCTATTCTTAAAAAGTTTGGATGGTACCTTAACCTGAAGAAAAGAGATTCTGAAAAACCGCTGCCTTCCTGGATATTGAAGACCTTAAAGTTCTCAAAAGTGAAGCTTTAAGCGATTTGCGGCTTGCGGCTTACAGCCTGCAGTTCGCGACAAAATATATGCTTACCGTGTGATGCCTTTTAATATTGTTCTGCTATTGCCTCCACTTCGCGGAAGACTCGCATTATATTTCCACCCCAGATCTTTTCTATTTCACCCTTTGTATAACCGCGTCTTAATAATTCTATAGTTATATTTTTCATCTCGGCTACTGTTTTGCAGCCATCAACTCCTCCCCCTCCATCGAAATCAGAGCCTATGCCAATATGGTCAATGCCTATGATCTGGACAACATGATCGATATGATCAACCACATCTGCCACAGTTGCCAGCTTCCTGTATTTATTATAGATCTCCCCCCGTTCATTATGGTAATCCTTTTTTTGTTCTTCCGTTAATACATTAAAATCACCATACTTATCTTTAAGCTCATCCATCCGGGATTCCAGTTCGGGATTAGACTCAGGGGGTTTAATATAACTGCTGAAGATACATATCTGGATAACTCCTCCGTTGGACTTAAGAGACTTCAGCATTTCATCAGACAGATTCCTGGGACTTGAGCATAATGCCCGTGAAGATGAATGGGATGCAATTACCGGAGCCCTGGATGTATTTATTACATCATAGAACGACTCATCAGATATATGAGAAACATCTATCATCATTCCTATACGGTTCATCTCCTTAACAACCTCTTCTCCAAAATGTGAAAGTCCGTTATGTTCTGGTCCCCTGGGATCTGTGGAAGAGTCACATATATCGTTGTTTGCTGAATGACAAAGAGTTATATATCTTGCCCCAAGATCATAATATTGTTTTATTTTGGATATATTTTTACCGATAGGATACCCGTTTTCAATTCCGATGAATGCAGATAATTTACCTTCCTTTTTTAATCTGTAAGCATCATCAGGAGATAATGCAATTTCTGCCATTCCCGAATTTTTTTCAACATTGTCATGTATGGCTTTAAATATCCTGAGGGTTTCCTTATGAACCTCATTAAAAGAGGAATCATCTCTTGGTCCCTGCCGTAAAAAGACTGCAAAGAATTCGGCATCAAGGCCTCCTTCTATCATTCTTGGAAAATCAACACAGTTCCTGTCATGTTTTTCTCCGAGATCATAATCAGTCCTGATAATTTCCAGAGGTGTGTCACAATGAGTATCTACGGTAAGATACTGTTCATGTATCCTGTCTGCACGTCTTGACAGCTGTTCTTCACTGTTGCCGCAGCCTGTCAGGATAATTATGGCAAAAAAAGCAATGAAAAATGTTCTCATCAGATCCTTGTTATTTTATTGCCGAAAGATAGGCAATTTGGCTATTCACGGATCAGACAATTTGTTGATTTAACACTATTTAACAATGTAAAAGCCCCGGCGATGAATACTGTGGCTGCCATGAAAATAATGGGAAAATTGCTTTAGGACAATATTATTAAAGCATATTATGTCTTATTATTTTCCGCAGAATTCCAGTTAAGATATTTATTGCAGGGACTTTCTCCATATACTCCCGATAATCATCACCGAACTTATCTATCAACAATTTATCTTCTCTTCTTGTACCAAGATAAGTCAGCACTATTCCGGGAATACCAAGAATAACAAAAATCCAATGAGGATATAATAAGGGAGTGGCAACAAATATTGAAAGAATCCCGCCGGTATATTGAACATGTCTGATAATTGAGTAAAGTCCGCTTGTCACTAATTTATTTGTGTGAACATAAGCTTTCCCTTTGCTTACATTACCTTTTAATTTAAAATATATGAAAGGATATATTACCAAGATCATTCCTATTAACCAAAAAGCTGCTCCTGAATAAAACAACAATTTATTTTCATGAGGTTCTATTACTTTTAATAAAACAAGCGGATTTAAAGGGAAACATATTATCATTAATAAATATGCTATTGAATCCAGGTAAATATGTTTGATTTCTTTTCTCATTTTAAAATGTTCTACAATTCATTATTTCAGTAATAGTAATGAACTAAACATACCAAAACAGACCGATAAATACTCAATTAGTATTCTTTGTTCAATAACAAAGTTAAACATTGTCCGATATAAAGTCAATTTTACCTTACGGCTCAACCTAATTCCCGGTTGTCACCGGGGGTTATTCAAGTCTGGCTCTTTCAGAGCCATTTATGTGTGGAAATATCTGTTCTGGTCATTATAGAATCTCAGGTGTATACAAAGCAAAGCCCCCGACTTTTTGAGTCAGGGGCAGCCATGAAAAGAATGGAAAAATTGCTTTTGGACAGTAAAAGCATCTTCAAAGTCTTACGACTTTATATACGTTACTTAATTTTCCTTTTATAAGTCTCAGGAAATATCTCTTCATTTTTGGATTATTACGATCAAGCCTGGTTCTTTTTGTAAAAATATATTAAAATCAAATAAAAACCAATAATATTTTGCTCATTTTCATTAGCGACCAAAAAAAAATGGATGAACTACTATTTAAAGGTGGTGAATATTCGGAAGATTAAAAAAGAATTCAGAAATTAAATCCGGGAGTTACATCTTATATTAATTTTATGGATTTACTTACTATGACTGCAGGAAAAGAACCATGGCACCGGATAATTCCGGTATTACTTTCCGTTTCAGGCGGAATTCTTGCCGCACTGGCCTGGACAAGCTGGTTCCCGGGGCTTATCCTGCTGGTTGCATTCATCCCTTTTCTTATCCTTGAAAACTATCTTTTTGAGAATCAGCATAAATATAATCCTTATGCCTTCTTTAATTATGCCCTGCCGGGTATTATCATATTCAATATCCTGTCCCTTGGATGGGTAAGGGCGGCAAGTATCCCTGCCGTAATAACTGTGATACTTGGGATGTCATTCCTGATGACTTTCATTATTTGGCTTGCACATATTGTAAGGATAAGGGCCGGGGGGATTACCGGTGCAGTGGCCTTTATTTCGTTCTGGCTCTCTTTTGAGTTCCTGACTCTTAATTTTGTCATCCTGTCGCCGTGGATAAACCTGGGTAACGGCCTTGCCAAAGATATCCTCTTCATCCAGTGGTACGAACTGACAGGTACTGCAGGAGGAACATTATGGATACTTTCCTCAAATCTTTTTCTGTCGCTCTTCATTATAAGAAAGTCCCCCCGCAAAAAACTGTATTTATATATATGGCTTTTATTGATTTTTATACCTTCAACTTTTTCAGTGACCAGGTATTATACGATCAGGGAGAATAAGTCAGCAATGGAAGAAGTATTGATCATCCAGCCCAATATTGATCCATATACCGAGAAATTCACCATACCTTTCGATGAGCAGCTTAATAAAACCGTTGATATGGCAGGAGAATCCGTTACCTGCAATACAAAATGGGTATTAACACCTGAGACAACAGTGGATGACCCTGTAAATGAGGATGATATGGATACAAATAAATATATGCTGGCGCTCAGGGAATTTGCAGGTCAACATCCGGGAATATGCATTGTCTCAGGTCTTGTCAGTTACAGGTTATATCCGGCAGAAGAAGAACCGTCTTCTGCTTCGGCAAGAAAAATAGACTCTTCGGGGTACTATTACGACCATTTCAATTCTGCATTTCTTATTGATTCCGGAGGAGTAAAGGGGATCTACCATAAATCGAAACTTGTGCCGGGTATCGAAATGCAGTTCTCTGCCGGGCTTGGTAAGTTGATTAACAGGATCGTACCCTATCTTGGAGGGACAAAATGGGGCTACGGCATCCAGGAAGAAAGAACCTGCTTTGCACATCCTATAACAGGTCAGCATGCAGCCCCGATAATATGCTATGAATCTGTCTTTGGGAATTATGTTGCTGATTATGTCAGAAACGGAGCAGAAGCGTTGTTTATAATCACAAATGACGGATGGTGGAAGAACACCTGCGGGTATAAACAGCACCTGGAATATGCATCAATAAGAGCAATCGAAACACGAAGACCTGTTGCCAGGGCAGCAAACACAGGCATATCATGCTTTATTGATATTCGCGGCAAACGGACACATGAAACACAATGGTGGACCGAAGCAGTTATAATGGGTGAAATAAGTTTTGAAACAAACCTTACACCTTACGTCAGGTATGGAGATGTAATAATGAAACTTTTTGCCGTGATAAGCGTATTATTACTGGCTTATGTTTTTACTGTACTCCCCATAAGAAAGAAAAATATGGTTTCCTCATCAAAATAGTGCAACTGTTAAATTATCAATTTGTCTTTATAAACAGGTAAACAATAAAAGTGGACCGGGCAGACAGAAATATTCATGCTCCTCTTATTGAGGAATGTAAAAAAGGAAATATTAAGGCACAATTCAGGCTTTATAACCAGTATTCAAAGGCAATGTTTAATCTTGCATACAGGATGATGAATAACAGGGAAGATGCGGAAGATATGCTGCAGGAAACATTCACGGAATGCTTCAGGAATATCGGAACATTCAGGTTTGAATCAACATTCGGAGCATGGCTGAAAAGAATTTTATTAAACAGGTGCATCAATCAGCTCAGGAAGAAAAAGGCCGATCTTGTCTATTACGATAACCTGCCCGCAGCAGCAAGTGAGGAAGAAGAGGAGATAATTTATGATACTGATATAATTTTCAAGGGTATAGAGCAGCTTCCCGATGGTTACCGGATAGTACTGACCCTCTATCTGCTTGAGGGTTACGATCATACAGAGATATCACAGATTATGAGGATATCCGAATCCACTTCAAAATCGCAGTATTCGCGTGCAAAAGAAAAACTAAGAAACATACTGGTAAAAAATATGAACTATGGACAGACTGGAAGAATATATCAGTAAAAACAGGGAGGAACTCGACAGGTACAGTCCTTCGAATGACGTATGGAAAGGTATACGGGGAAATATGAACTACAGGAGACGGAATCTTACATTATGGTTTTCTGCTGCAGCCATGATCGTAGTAATACTGACCACGGCTGTCCTTTTCTACGTAGGAAAAGAGAGGGAAAACTACGTACTGAACAAAAGAGATGCTGATATCCTTCTCATGAAAGCGAATCCCGAACTGATCGAGAGCGAAATATATTACAATAACCTGATTCACGATCTTTATTTGCAAGCAACTCCTTTACTTACAAATAATCCTGATATTGAGGAAGAACTAATAAATGACCTGTCACAACTCGACAGTATTTGTGCAGATATAAAAAAGGATCTCAGGGATAATGTTGCCAATCAGGAGGTTGTTGAAGCTCTGATAAATAATTACAGGATAAAAATCCGTATCCTGAAA